>CAACVD010000415.1_pt1 | contig 20798 bp, 19 predicted proteins | sample 2381771 | NCBI WGS metagenome assembly CAACVD01 (sample SAMEA5211965, study PRJEB30684) | marine metagenome | biome: Marine; feature: Epipelagic; material: Water | collected 2015-10-15 | depth 15 m | reverse complement strand
ACGCAACAGCAACAAGAGCTACAATTATTCCAAACGCCCCAACTAAATCTCGTCACGTAATTGTTTCTACACCAGACAGACACTTAGTGTTTTTTGGAACTGAAACAAAAGTAGGAGACACAACTACACAAGACGATATGTTTATTAGATTTTCTGATCAAGAAAGTATTGATCAAACAGATTCATATACAGTTACTGCTAACAATACAGCAGGCACACAAAGATTAGCCGATGGATCAAGAATTATGGGAGCTATTAAAGGTAGAGATGCTATTTATGTTTGGACCGATACAGCTTTATTTCTTATGCAATTTGTCGGTGCACCATTTACATTTTCTTTCCAACAGGTAGGAACTAACTGCGGACTACTGGGCAAGAATGCCTGTATAGAGGTAGACGGTGCTGCGTATTGGATGTCAGAGAATGGTTTTTTTACTTATGATGGTCAGTTAAAATCAATGCCTTGTTTAGTAGAAGATTTTGTTTACGATAGTATTAACACTACAGCCAGAGATTTAGTTAACGCTGGTTTAAATAACCTATTCGGAGAAATAACTTGGTTCTATTGTAACAGCGGGTCCAACGTTGTTAATAGACAGGTAACTTATAACTATCTAGACTCTACTACTCAAAGACCTATATGGACAACGGGTAGTTTAGCTAGAACTGCATGGCAAGACTCAGCGGTATTTGGTCTACCGCATGCAACTTATTACACAGCTAGTGACAACAACTCTTTTGATGTTACTGGTAATACGGACGGAACTACTATATACTATGAGCAGGAAACAGGGACCGATCAAGTCAACGCTGGAGGAGCTGTTACAGCTGTAATAGCCAACATATCTTCTGGTGATTTTGACATTACACAAAGAAGAAGTAACACAGGCCAAACTGTTGGTATGCCTGACTTAAGAGGAGATGGAGAATTTATAATGAGAATTAGCAGGTTTATACCAGACTTTATAGATCAAACTGGAAACACATCCATTAAATTTAAAACTAGAATTTATCCAAACAGTTCACAAGTTACAAATACTTTTACTTGCACATCTTCTACAACTAAAAAAGATGTGAGGATTAGAGCTAGACAAATTGCATTAGAAGTTGCAAACACAGCTAGCGGAGAAGATTGGAAACTTGGTACATTTAGATTAGATATACACCCAGGAGGAAGAAGGTAATGGCTACTGATGAAGAAATAAGACAGGCGGGTTTTAAATATATTCCGCAACAAAAATATTTACAAAACCCTTTTGAGTTACCTGAAAATCAAACACCGGATACTTCATCACAAGCACCGGTTGTTAATCAAGGTATAGTAAATACCGGTTCGTTTAATAATGCTATTTCTCCATATAGCGATCTAGCAGCTAACTTTAATACTGCTATTAACGCAAGACAAAACAGATTAGAAAACCCAGACAAGCTCGCAAGTTTTTTATCAGAAAAGTTTGGAATAGGTGGACAACGTTCTGTAGATCAAATGATACGTGATGCAACTGCATACAACATGTCACAATTAGGAGCTGGCGTTAACTCACAAATTATACCTCAAAATAATAATATGACCGGGCCGGAAATAAACGAAGCAATTGCTGAATACGCCGGTGATGAAACAAGCATTGGAAATTATCCTGTAGATGATCCACGAGATGTAAGAAAAGATTTACCATTTGGATTAACCGGTATTCTATCTGCCATATCTCCAAGTAGTTATTACGATAAGATGACAATGCCTGAACAAATTTATACACAAAGTCAAATGGGTTACACAGGGCCGACTGTATTTGGAGAAAACAATACTGGAGGAAGTAAAGATTACTTTGGTAGAAACGTAGTATCAGCTTTTGGTAACTATGCAGAGAAACAAGCAAAAGATATTCAAAAATTAGATGACCTATTTGGTTCCGAAAATTTTGCTAAAAAATATGGTGCAGATACAGAATTAACTTTTAATGAAGAGACTGGTCAATTTGAGTTTACTGGTACAAACGCAGCAAAAGTTGCACGAGCTAATAAAATGAACAGATTAAATCTACTAAGATATAATTTTGACAAACAAGGTTTGAAAAAACTAGACGACATTAAAGATCAAACTGGTTTTACCGATATAATGGAAGCAGACAATAAAGGAACTACTGATTATGGAATTACTTCAGGAATTTCTGATGACTCTTATAGATCAGCATCAGAAACTAGAAGAAGAAGTGATCAACAAGATGTAGGTGCAGGTCTTGGCGGATCTACTTTTGATTACAATGATCCTTATGATGAAGGTGGTGGAGAATAATGGCAAAAATTGTACAGTCATTAACTAGAGCAACTAAAGATTACGAAGAAAAAACATTTCAATCTTTGGTTAGAGACCTTGACTCTGTAATAACAAAATTAAATACTTCTTTTCAAGAAGAAGTTAAACAGGAGATAGAAGCAAAAAGTTTCTTTTTAGAATAATGACAGTATCTAATGTATATAAATTTTATGGAGTAGACGACATAACTTCTACAGCGGCACAAACTATGTTTGGTACTTCAGTTGTTGAAGGGGTAACAAAACAAAACCCTTTAGTAAACGAAACCTATATTATTAAATCTCTTTTAGTTACATCTGCTGGAACGCCCACAGTAACGGTAGCCAATAACGATATTACAACCATAAAAACGGCTGCTTTAACGGCCAATACAACTACAGAATTATTAACCCAACCGTTAATAATAGAAGGCGATACAGCCTTTAAAATAACTTCTAGCACTACGGATTCATTTGACATTGCTATTAGTTATTTAAACATAAAAAAGGATAGAATAGACTAATGAAAACAATAGAACCGGCAAAGGTAGAAACAACGTACAGACATAAGCAAACAGGCGAGCTTTTTAAGGAAAGAAAAGATTGGGAATCAAAGGGATATAAGAACGAGGACATGGCTCAAGATGTAAATGTAATCATGCCTCCTCTTGATTTACTAAGTAAAACAAAGTAAAACGATTAATTAAGGTAAAATTATGGCAATATCTAGATCTCAACAACCCCAACAAATGCAAGCAGGATTAGGCTCTTTACAAGACCCTAGGCAGGGTTATTTTTTAGGGAAGCTTGTTAAGAAAGCCACTAGAGGTATTAAAAAAGTTGTCAAAAGCCCACTAGGTAAAGCTGCTATGTTAGCTGCTGGAGCATACTTTATGCCTGGAATTGGTATTAAAGCTCAAGGTGGTTTAGGTAATTTATTTACTGCACTTAAAACTGGTCTTGGAAGCACTGGTAAGTTTAGTACACTTGGAGATTTATTTAGAGTTGGTGGTGAGGCTGGTGCAAAATTTAGTGTGCCTAGAATGTTAGCCGGAGGTTTAGGTGCTACAGCAATTGCAGCTCCATTCTTTATGGGTGGTGATGAAGAGGACGAAGGTCCAGTAGATGTTATGGATCCAAGAGCAGTAGTACAACGTGCAAAAAATTATTACAGTGGTGCAGGTGATGCAGGAGCTGGTTTAGATTTTATGCCAAAGAAACAATATGTAATGTCAAATTTTTATGCTGCTGATGGTGGACTAGCTAGTATTGATACACCTAAGAGAGGTATGGTTGATGGACCAGGAAGTTATGCTGGATTTAGATTACTACCTGAAAATTTAGGCACGAACAGACGTTCTCCAGGTAAATTTGATTTTATGAGAGAAACAGGACCTATTAGTAAAAGCGACAAAAAACTTTTAGAAAATTTATCAGAAGAAGATTTAGAAGAATTAAAAAAAATGAAAGGCCCTTTTATATTTGAATTGCTAGAAGAAATATTAAAAACTCCATACAGAATAAGAGGTGGTGAAGGTCCTTTTCCAACAGACTATGCTGCTGGTGGTCGTGCAGGTTATGCAAATGGCATGATGGTTGAAGAAGATGACGAAGAAGAATTTATTAGATCAAAAGCAGGACAACCTTTTAGACAAAGAAAAACATTTTTAAATATGGGCGGTGAAGCAGGTCAAGCTCAAGTAGAACAAATGTTAATGATGGAATATGTTAAGTATAAAAATCAAGGTGGGGACATGACTTTTGAACAATTTGTTCAAGCCATAATGCAACAACAAGAGGGCGCAGGTATGGAGCAACCAGAACCAGTTATGATGGCTGCTGATGGTGGACCCGTGCCAGGATCGACAGTTGCAGGATACACAACACCAGCAGGATATAATAAATTTGATTATAGATCCGGTGGTGCTCCTGTTAGAGTTGGCGCACAAGAAGGTGGAATCATGGAAACTGAAGAGGCATCAGAAATGATTGACATGGGTGGTATGGAAAAAGATTATAGAAACGAAGGTGGTTTTGTAGCAATGGGCGGCAAAGAAAGAGCTGACGATGTACCAGCAAGACTATCTAAAAATGAATTTGTATTTACAGCGGATGCTGTTAGAAATGCAGGAGGCGGCGATATAGATAAAGGCGCTGAAGTTATGGAAAATTTAATGAACAATTTAGAACAGGGCGGTGAAGTTTCTGAAGACTCACAAGGTCTAGAAGGTGCACAAGCAATGTATGATCAACAACAAATGTTACAATCGAGGATGATATAATGTCAATAGCAGAATTTTTAGAACCGGCGATAAAAGATTACGCAACACAAGCAAAAGCAACTTATTCAGCACCCATAGATACGTCTCAATTTACTGGTAGACAGTTTGTTGCGGGCGAAGATCCTTTACAATCACAAGCAATTAGTATGGCTCAACAAGGTGTGGGTTCTTATGCACCATTTTTACAAGCTGCACAAGTTGCACAACAACAAGGGGCCGGGGCTCTAGGACAATCAGCTCAAACTATTGGTGGACTAAGTGCATTAACTGGACCACAAGCTTACCAACCTTTTATGTCTCCGTATCAGTCACAAGTTATTGACACAACTCTTGCAGAGTATGACAGACAAGGTTCAGCGGGAGAACAGGCAATTAAAGATCAAGCTGTAGCTTCAGGTAATTTTGGTGGTGGAAGAGAAGGTGCACAGTTAGGTCAGTATCAATCGGATAGATTAGCGGACAGAGCTGCACTACAGGCATCTTTATTACAACAAGGATTTAATCAAGCTGGTCAAGCAGCACAACAAAATTTTGCAAATCAAGGCGCTATTTCAACTGCACAACAAGGACTAGCTGGTGCGTACGGAAATCAAATGAATCAACAATTTGGTTTATCTGATTTTGGTAGACAAAGTATGGGCCAAGACATTTCTTCATTAGGAACTCTTGGTGCAATGAGACAAGGATTATCACAAGCTCAACTTCAAGCAGATCAACAAGCTGTTAGAACAGGTGCATACGAACCTTATGGAAGGCTTTCACAATACGGTGGTACATTAGCTCCTTTCTTTGGAGGTGTAGCTGGACAACAATATTCTGATCAAGGACCAACAAGTCCATTCTCAACAGCATTATCTACTGCTTTAGGAATTGGTGGGTTGTTTGCTAAAAACCCATTTAGGAGTTAACAATGAGACCATTAAATAGACCGATGTTTAGATACGGTGGACCTATTAAACAAGGTATTATGTCTGGCATTAGAGAACCTAAAAAGAATGGTGGGTCTATGAGAGAAAAACAAGGTAAGTATTTAGTAGGTGATCCAATTTATCCAAAAACAGATGGTAGAGCACATCATGCTATTTTTGGTGGCGTAGGTGTAGCTGCAGCACTTGCGGCAGCAGGTAGAGCTGGAATGAGGTATATTCCCCAACTATATAGAGCAGGTAAAAGAATTTTTGGTAAAACTACACCAGCTTCAATTACAAAAGGTGGTTCTAGAGTACCCGGTGCATCTGGAAGTTATACTCCAGTAACTATAAACCCAGCTAAATTTACTCCTAATTTTTTAGGAAAAGATCCTATTCTTAGAACAATTGCAGGCGGTGGAGCTATTGGATCTAAACTTATTAAACCTGCCGGTAAATTTATGTTTGGTTCTCCAACAGGATTAGTCCTAACTGGTCTTGGTGGTAAACAAGCATACGATATGTTAAAAGCAGATCCTAAAAAAGATACAGATGGAGACGGCATATCTGATATTAATAAAAAGAAAAGAGCAATAGGCATGCCAGAAAATTTAACTCTTGGTGGAGGACAAAATATTCCTGACCCAAGACCTGAAGGTCCATCAGCTGCAGAAATAGCAAAAGCTAGAATGAATGCAAACAAAAAGAAATATTATGAAATAATGGGTATTGATAAAATGGGTAAAGAAGCCGTAGGCGATTCATTAATTAATGCAAGCAGAGCAATCAATGCACTAAACATGGAAGGCGTTGGATTAAAAGAAGGTCTAAAATCTGGTAAACTACAGAATTTAGTTATCGAAGGTATTAGTAAAGCTATGGATAAACCAGGCAAAACTAAACAAGCGGTTGATGCAGCTATACTTAAAGCAGAAATTACAAAAGATATTAATGAAGGCAAAGGTGGTACTTATTATCAAAATGCCAAAGATTATGCTAAGATGAAATATGGTGAAGTCACTCCAGATACAATGGCAAGAGCATATAAAGATTTAGGATTTAACAAAGAAACTTCGTTTGCAGAAGATGTAATAACAAACGCTAAAAATATTGGAGGCGGTGCCGTAACTTCTGATGTGTTAAAACTAACAATCCAAGATAGTTTAGGTACTGTTCCTACTGTTCTAGCAGACACAACTAAAATGGCTGAAATTAGAAAGTCAGATGACTTTACAGATGATAGAGATTTTGCTTTAAAAGCTGTAGCACAAAAACCTGATGGTATTTATATAATAGATACAATTGCCGTAGCAGTTCAAGATGGTACACCGCAAATAGTATTCGAGGGGTAGAACATGGCCTCAATGTATGATTTCTTAGAAGAGTCTTCAACATCTCAAAACAACTTTAACAAAGTAGGTAATATTGAATCTGTTTTATCTGGCGTTGTATCTGGATTAATTTCTATACCCAAAGGTTTATTTTCATTAGGCGCAACTCTTACTGACTTGGGCGTTAACAGCGGTAAAGCTGCCGAGGTAGAACAATGGTTTGATGATCTAACAGAATTTGATGAAAAAGCAGAAGCAACTACAGCAGGTAAAATTACAGAGGCATTAGTTAACATTGGAATACCTGCAGCAAGGGGTTTTAAAATAGCGTCTAAAGTAGCTGACGATGCTATGCGTGCTGCAAGAGGTGGTAAATATTTAAAAGCATCTAACCCTAAGTTATTAGAAGGTGCTAAAGCTGCACAAGAGTTAAACGCTGCGGGTAAAACAAATAGATTTATAGCCGGTGCATTAGGTGGTGGTTTAGCAGAGTCTGTATTTGTAGGTGACGTAGAGCAATTAGGATCATTGGGCGATTTAATTGGCGGACCAACACAAATTGACAGAGGAACTGACGACGATGCAACTAGAGAATTATTAAATAGAATTAGATTTGGAACTGAAGGAGCTTTATTTACAGGATTAATTGGTGGCGTTGGGGCTACGGTAAAAAAACTTACGGACAGAACTAAACAATTAGACGTAGCAAATTCTAAATTAGACAGATGGATTGATAAAATTGCATCAGGGTTCAGGGCAAGAAGTGGTAAGACACAAGAGTTCTTTGATGAAGAAAGATTAACAACAGGTTTAAAAGCAGGAGATGCCGCTGCTGCTAGAAACATATCTAGAGATTTAGATATCGCAATAGATAAAGTATTTAGTCCTTACAGAACTATTGTTAACCAAGCGACAGCAGCAGATAGAAAAACATTATTAAAACAAATTAATGACTTAATGTTGGAGGGAAATCCTACGATAGACAAAGATGGTATTGCAAAATTTGGTGAACTCGACCAAGGTTTAAAAGATAAACTTGTTTCTAGATTAAAAGGACTAGATGTTAAAGACGAAGTTATTACAGATATACTTAGCAGTCTGTCTAATATTAGAACTAGGTGGTCAGATCTTTTTTCAAAACTTGGACAACAATTAGATTCCGATGAAATAAAAGAATTTAAAGATTTATTTGGTGAAAAATTTAAAGGTTATTTAGGAGCAACGTACGACATATTTCAAAACGATAGTATTCTACCCTGGTTGAGATACACTCCAACTAGAGAAGCTATTGATAAAGCTAAAGCGTCTTTTATATCTAGTGCAAGAGAAGCTGGTGAAGAGATGACAGATCTACAAGCAGAGCAGGCAGTATCTAGAGTTTTAAAAACTGCAAGATTACCGAAAGGTATGAGAATGGATAAACCATCTGATGCAATTTTTGAAGTACCGAGTTTTTTTGTAAACAGAACCGTATTAAAAGATGTTACAACTGACAGAGGGTCTGCATTAATTTCTGCAGGTAGAATTAAACCCGGAGACAAAGAAGTTTTTGAAAACCTTTTAGGTAAACAAGCTAACCCGATGCAAACTATTTTAGGTGGCACTGCAAAACTTTCTATGATCGTAAGGCGTAACGAGTTTTTTCAAAATTTAATTAAAACATCCGATGATTTAAAAGCAACAGGTAAAACACCTATGTTTGCTAAAACACAAGACGAAGCAAGATTAATATTTGGTGATGACTTTCAACAAATAAGAATTGACCAAGCCAAAACTTTAAGTGTTGCAGCTAAAGGTGGGTCGGTTAATCCATTAAACGAATTATATACAACACCTGGTATAGCTAAAGCATTAGAAGGAACATCATTAGCATTTGATAACAACGGAATGTTAGGACAGCTCTACAATAGCTTAGTTCTATATCCAAAAGGTTTATCACAAATTGCTAAAACAATTTTATCACCAGTCACTCACGTTAGAAACTTTGTAAGTGCTGCAGCGTTTGCTTCTGCAAATGGTATTATACCGGCAGCTGATCCTGCTGCAATCAAACAAGCCTATCAAGCATTACAAACACCTCTTAAAGGCACAAGAATGCAAAACGAATTGTACGAAAAACTTTTAAAACTTGGTGTTGTAAATAGTAACGTAAGATTAGGGGACCTAACTAAACTTTTACAAGACGTAGACTTTGGTGAAACTATGACTTCTGACAAAGGTTTAAGATTATTATTAAAACCATTATCAAAATTAAAATCTGTATCTCAAGATTTGTATACAGCTGAGGATGATTTTTGGAAAATATATTCTTGGGCTATAGAAAAAAAGAGAATAGAAAAAGCTTTTGAATCTGTGGGTGTTACAAGAGGACAATTTATTAAACGAAATGGACAAGAAGTAAGACTAACAGAAGAATTTTTAGAACAAGAAGCAGCAGATATTGTTAAAAATAATATACCTAATTATGATTATGTACCTGACTTTATTAAGTCTTTAAGGAAACTACCTATTGGAAATTTTGTATCTTTTCCAGCAGAGATAGCTAGAACAGGAACTAACATAGTCCAACGTGCATTAAGAGAAATTAATGAGACTGTTGAATTAGCTGATGGTACTATTGTAAAACCTTTTCAATCAATAGGGTATAGAAGATTGTTTGGTTTTGGTGCTACAGTGGCAGCTGTTCCTTATGCTACAGCAGAAGGATTTGCTGCCCTTTACGACGTCACAGACGACGAGAGAGCGGCATTAAAAAGATTTGTGGCTCCATGGTCTAAAAACTCTACAATTCTGCCTATAAAACAACCAGACGGCTCATTTAAATACATAGATTTTAGTCATGCCAATGCATATGACACTTTAATTAGACCAATTCAAACGGTTATTAATAAAGTAGCTGCTGGTGAGACAGATCAAGACGGTATTATGGATGACATGGTAGCAGGTGTCTTTGAAGCTATGAAAGAATTTGGTCAGCCATTTGTATCTGAGTCTATTTGGAGTGAAGCAGTATTAGATTTAATTGCAAGAAGTGGACAAACAAGAGATGGTTTTCAAGTGTTTAATCCTCAAGATTTACCTGGAGACAAAGCAACAAAAATTATGAAACATTTGGTTAAAGCAGTAATGCCATTTTCTGCACAACAATTAGTGAGACTAGATCAATCAATTAAATCAGTAGATGTTATTACAAAAATACCTGGTGCGGGTGATGATGTGTTTAGTTCTAGTGGTGAGACTTATGAATTTGGTGATGAGTTTGCAGGTTTATTTGGTTTTAGATCTGTTAACGTAAACCCAACCAGAGCTATGAATTTTAAAGTGGCAGATTATCAAAAAGGTGTAAGGGAATCGAGACAATTATTTACAAGAGAAGCTTTACGTGGTGGACCTATTGAGCCGGCTGCAATTGTTGATGCTTATTTAAATGCAAACAGAGCTTTGTTTGGAGTTAAAAAAAATTTAGGGGAAGATATAGAAGCGGCACAAACTTTAGGAATATCTGGTGAGGGTCTTAGAAATTCTTTAGATAGATTATCTAACATAGAAGTTAATGCTATTATAAATAAAAGATTTAGACCTATTACTATCTCTAATGACATTAGAGCTGCTTTTAGAACCAACGCAATTAAGTTAGGAGTGCCTGACCCGATGGAAACAGCGTTCCCAATCATTGCTGATCTTAGATCACAGATGTTGTCTGTATTATTAAGTGAAGTATCGTTTCCAAGAATAGATAATCCATTACAACCTATTATGCAAAACACACCATTAGGACCAACTACATTAAACTTACCTGGCATTGATGCTGGTGCAGTAAATAATCAAGTTCAAGGTGGTAATTTTAATAACCTGACAACACAACAAAAATTAGGTATACTTTTTCCAAATGACTAGAAACGCATTACAAAAAATAGAAGACCACGAAAAGCTTTGTCGAATTATGCAGAAGCAAACGCATGACAAGATTAATAAGCTTGAACGTCAAATTAATAGAGTCGAAAGCATATTATTGGTATCTACTGGGGCTTTGATATCTGGTATGGCTTATGTTATATTTGCTTTAATTATTAGATAAAAATGAATCTTTCACGTAACTTCAGCTTGCAAGAGCTTATCAAAAGCGACACTGCTATCCGTATGGATATTGATAACAATCCTAATGCAGATCAAATAGAAAAATTAAAAGCATTGTGTGAAAATATTTTGCAACCCGTACGTGATCATTACGGCAGGGTTAAAGTGACTAGCGGGTTCCGTTCAGAAAAATTGTGTCTAGCCATAAAAAGTTCAATTAATAGTCAACATGCAAAAGCGGAGGCGGCCGACTTTGAATGTCTAGGAGTAGACAACGCTGAATTGGCTGATTGGATTTATAAAAATTTAGATTTTGATCAATTGATACTCGAGTTTTACACGCCCGGCGAACCTAATTCGGGATGGATACATTGCAGCTATACTCCGGACCAACCAAGAAAACAATTTTTACATGCTTTTAAATCGGAAGGTAAAACTAAATACAAACCCGTAATAGGATCAGCTAGAAATTTAGTTTAGATCCAATCTTTTAATTCTTCACCCATAATCTGGCTAGCTATATTAACTTTTTTCTTAAGAGCTTTTACAATTCTCGCATCAACAGTATCTTCACAATAAATATCTATATAAGTCATAGGAAATTTTTGACCTATACGATCTATTCTAGCCTCTGATTGTTGTCTTTTTTCTAAGTCATAACCATTAGAATAGTAGATCATTGTACTAGCAGCTGTTAAAGTAATACCATAACCACCTGTTTGTGTTGTACCAACAAAAAATCTTACAGGTGAGTCTGGATCTTGAAATTTTTTTATATTAGATTGACGCTCACCCATCGGTGTTAAACCGTAGTAGTCTACAAAACTATTTTCGCCAAATTTTTTAACTATCTCCCGGATTATCCTATTAACATCTCTTTGCCAATGGGCCCAAATAACTACTTTGCCCTCTATCTCTTCTAAAACATTTATTAATTCTGGCAATCTGTTGGAGTCTAGGTCGTGAATTGTACCATCATCTGCAGTAAAATGACCACAAGTAATTTGTTGAAGTCTCATAAGTTGAGTCATGACAGTAGCAGTAGTCATTAACTTACCGTCCATCTGTGCAAGAGCAAATTGTTTCATTTGTAGGTACGCTTTCTTTTGGTCCGGCGTAAGTGTAACTAAACGTTTAACAAAAGTTTTTTCTGGTAAATCTAAACAATCTTCTTTTAGCACTCTGTAAGAAAAAGGTTTTAATTTTTCTGACAATTCTGCAAGATGTTGATAACCAGTCACAATTTGTACAGATCGTCCACCAAAGTTTGCTGTTTTCATTTTAGCATACCTAGTTCTAAACGTGTAATAAGAAGTGTGTCCTAATAATTCTTTTTGTAAAAATTCACATTGTTTATATAAATCTAATGGTGACTTGGTAACAGGCGATCCTGTAAGAATTCTTTTATACGGTGCATACTCACCAAGAGTACAAATATGTTTTGTACGTTTTGCATCTGGATTTTTAATTGTTGTAGACTCATCAATAGCCATCATAGTTCTGTGACATCTTAAAAATTTAGCAGCAAACTCTACACCTTTTTTAGTAGAAAAAGCTTCTACATTCATAATTAAAATATGTAAGTCTTCTCCCGGTTCAAAAACTTTATCTAGTTCTGATTGTTGTTTTTTAGTGCTCATTGCTTGCCACAAAACTGATGTGTGCTCTACATGATCTGGCATATGGTCTGGTATTTCATTTTGATACCAGTTTTTGTAAACACCTTTTGGTGCCACAATTAAGACACCATTTATTTTACCGGCGTCATACAACATAGCAATGTTATCTATCAATACTTTTGATTTACCAGTACCCATTTCCATAAAATAAGCAAAGTATGTCTTGTCCCAAGAAAGCTCTAATGCTTTTAGTTGATGAGCATACGGCTTAGTTTTAAATTTATATCTCATAATAATTATTCTTTCTGTATTGACTTCTATATAGAACATCCTATATTGTTTGTCAATGTCAGAAAGAAAAAAAATAGTATACGTAATTCAAGAATTACCCGGCACAAAAGCAAACGCTCCTAAAATAAATATTATGAGTGCAAGAGAGTACGGTGATTTTAAATTTTTATTACCAGAATTTTCTCAAATAATATTTTCTCCTGGACCTTTAATTTTTAAATTAAGAAAACTTTTAAAAGATTATACTCCAGAAGATTATTTATTATTAACAGGTGATCCTGCAATAATTGGTATTGCATGTTCTATTGTTTCTGATATTACAAACGGCAAATTTAATTTGTTAAAATGGGATAGGCAAGAAAGAGTTTACTATCCTCTTAAAATAAATCTATACGAGAAAGGAGAAATCAATGTCGATTGACTTTGAACAAGAAAAACGAGAAGAGTTGGATGGTGCTAATGATGCCAAAAAATTATCTGATCAAGTAGTAAAACTACAGGAACTAGAAGCAGAGCTTTTAGTTAAAGAACAAGAATTAAAAGAGGTAAAAAGAAAACATGAACTAGTGTCATCTGAGGTAATACCTACAATGATGCAAGAAATGAATATCTCTACATTAAAATTATCAGACGGAACTTCAGTAGAAGTTAAACCTGTCTATGGTGCTTCCATACCTGCAGATAAAAGGGAAGAAGCATATGAATGGCTTCGTGAGAATGGCTTAGGTGATCTTATCAAAAACGAGATAACCGTTGCTTTTGGTCGTTCCGAAGATAACAAGGCACAGCAATATGCTGTCCTTGCGCAAGGTCAAGGGTACGAACCTGTCCAGAAATTAAAGGTTGAACCAATGACACTTAAAGCATTGGTCAGAGAGCGTGTTGAGGCTGGACTCGACATTCCCTCTGATCTTTTTAACTTGTTCACAAGCAACAGAACAAAAATAACAAGGAGTAAATAACCATGAACCAAGTAACAGAGAAAAAGTCTGCACCACTTCCTTCAAATATTTTTGAAGAAGATGCAGCAAAAGGTTTAGGTGCAATAGGTCAAGAAGATCTAGCCTTACCTTTTCTTAAAATCCTAGGACAACTTTCACCGGAAGTTAACAAACGTGACGGTAAGTATGTTGAAGGTGCAGAGCCAGGAATGATTTACAATTCTGTCTCTGGAGATTTATACGACGGAGTAAAAGGTATCGATGTGATACCATGTTTTTACAAACTCGAGTACATCGAATGGAAAGATAGAGGAGAAGGACCGGGTGCACCAGTTGCAATCTATGATTCTTCATCTGATATCATGTCTAAGACAAAAGCAGATGCAAACTACAAAGATAGATTACCTAATGGTAATTACATCGAGAAGACTGCATCACATTTTGTAATTATAACTGGAGACAGTCCATCGACTGCGTTGATCTCTATGAAATCTACTCAATTAAAAATTAGTAGAAAATGGAATTCAATGATGTCGGGCATAAAACTAAAAGGTAAAAACGGTTTATATACACCGGCATCTTTTAGCCACATTTACAAACTAAAGACTACTCAAATGTCTAATGACAAAGGCACTTGGTTTGGTTGGGAAGTAAGTAAAGTTGGTCCTATTACTGACGCAAGTATCTATCAACAAGCTAAATCGTTTTCTGAAAGTATCTCTAAAGGTGCAGTGAAAGCGAAGCATGGTGAAGAGAAACCAGCAGAAAGTAGCAGCATTATATAATCCCTTCGGGGTATGTGCACAGCGTGGGCCAAAAGGGAGACTGGATGGCCCACGTAGACAGGATAACTATGCAAGAATATATAAAGGTATTTAATGGCTATAGGCATGCGTATGGAATCGCAGATTGGACTAACGCTATTGTAGACCCAGAAAGCGGAAAGAAAAAACCTAGTTACAGATGGACATACGAAGAATTTACAGACAACATATATCAAGAACATTTAAAAGGTAATATATCAGTAGGTATACAACCTACCACAGAGAGCGGCGACGCTAGATTTGGAGTCATAGACATAGACCCAAAGCAATACGAAAACTTTGACAAAAAATTTTATTTAGAAACTATTCAACAATACAAACTACCACTTATACCAATCGAATCTAAAAGCGGCGGCTTACATTTATATTTATTTATGAATGAGTTTGTGCAATCTACAATCATTGTAGCATTCTTAAGTAACTTACTGCCTATATTTAATCTTAAACCAGACTGTGAAATATTTCCTAAACAAACACAGCTAACAAAGGATCCGGAAACAGGGACCATAAAACCAGGACAGTTTATAAACTTGCCTTACTACGGCGGCAAAAGAAGAGCAATTAATATTGATGGTACATTTTTTACACTAGAACAATTTATAAAAGTAGTTGATGCAAACGTAACCACCGTAGATGAATTAAAAGATCTTACAGAGGACATGGAAAAACAATCTATGGACGGTGTGGACGAAGACTTTATAGAGGGTCCACCTTGTCTAGGTTTAATATCTAAAATATCAAACCAACCTGGGTTTGATGGCAAGGACAGATTTATGTACAACTATCATGTATTTGTTAAAATGAAATACCCAGATAGTTGGGAACAGAAAGTAAAAAATGCACCTGTAAAATATTTTGCAAGAGAACACGCTAATGCGTGGGACGACAATAAATTAAAACAAAAAACAAGATCATGGAATAGATCAGAAAAAGGTTACACATGTAACCAAAGTCCTATCAGTGATTTTTGTAAGAAAGGTATCTGTGTTAAAAAGAAGTATGGAATACTAGCAGGATCAAAAGGACAATATCCTGTATTAACAAACTTAAGAAAGATAGATATAGAACCAGATCCAGAATATGAATTTGATGTAACTAAACCAGATGGTATTGGTAAAGCAACAGTGCATTGTAAAACAATAGAACATGTAACAGATCAACGTAAACGTAGAAACTCAATAGCAAAAGCTGCAGGGTTTCCACCACCAATTATAAAAGCACCAGAGGATCAAACAGTATTAGAAGCTTTGTTTCAAACACAAAAAATAATTAACCCACCAGTTGGTACATCACCAAGAGAAAAACTACACGACGTGCTACATGCAAAAATAAACGGACCGAAAGCTATGAACGATGCATCTTTTAAATCTGGCACAGTGTTAGTAGAAGAGGGTTATGCATACTTTAAGTTTGATAAATTTTATGACAAGTTAAGATCTAAGAATTGGAAACACGGAGAAGACAAAACAGGTGTCATGATGAAAACAAATTATAAGAAATGTGACATACAATTTTTAGAACAAAAAAGATATCCTAGTAATGTAAAAGGTAAATACAATACACCAACAAAAAATGTAGTGTCAATTAGTATTGAAGAGTTTGAAGACATAGTAATTAATCACACAAAAATAAAACACAACACGGAGATAATGTGATCAGAAAAATATTGGGTCCTCCTGGTACAGGTAAGACAACTAGACTTATTAACTATGTAAAAACATTTGTTAAACTAGGCACACCTATTGATAAAATAGGATACTTTGCATTTACAACTAAAGCTGCAAACGAAGCAGTAGATAGAATGCTAGACTATCACACAGCATTTCAAAAAAAAGATCTTAAACATTTTAGAACACTACACTCACTAGCTTTTAATCAGTTAGGCATAAAGAAAGCGCAGGTTATGCAAGACGAGCATTACGAAGATGTAGGCAGAAAAGTAGGAATAGAAGTTACAGTCTATTCTAACGGAGAAGAGAAGACAGGTTTTGTAGACTCTGACAGTGAGTATTTTAATATTATTAATGCAGCTAGAATTAAAAACGTAACGATAGAAGAAGAATATAATACAGATATGTATTCAGAAGATATCGATAAACATCAATTACAAATTATAAAAGACGAAGTAGAAAATTACAAACAAGCGTATGGTTTGGTAGATTTTACAGACATGATAGAAAAATTTAATGTGTCTAAATTGTGTCCGAAATATGACGTAGTATTTATAGACGAGGCACAAGACTTATCACCAATACAATGGAAAATGTATGACATATTAAAAGAAAATTCTAAACATGTTATACTAGCTGGTGATGATGATCAAGCCATTTACGGGTGGGCTGGCGCAGATGTAAAACGTTTTCAAAATGAACCAGCAAAAAGCATAGTATTACCATTATCATACAGAGTACCACGATGCGTGCAAGATGTTGCAAATAAAATATTAGACAGAATACCGGACGATAGACGTATTAAAAAAAACTGGTTGCCAAGAGAGAGATGGATGGGAGAAAGTGTTGAGTATATTACGTCAGTAGAGGACGCAGGGTTATGGCACGGTGAGTGGTTAATTCTTGCAAGAACTAACGACAAACTTTTAAAATTAAAATCTACACTAAAGGATATGGCAATTTACTTTGAAATTAAAGGTAGAAAGAGCTATAAAACAAGATTGTATACAGCAATAAAAAATTACACCAGGTGGACTCACGGAGACAAATTATCTTTGTCAGAATGTAAGGACTTATTTGAATATTTAGAATTAGAGTGGGTAATGACAGAAGAAAGAATGTATGACCTAGCTGAGTTTGGTTTTACAATGGATCAAAACTGGTATGAAATATTTAAAGCAGACCCGGAAGAATGTTTATACATTAGAGAAATGTTAAGGTCAGAAGAAAAATTAAATAGTCCAGCAAGAGTTAAGCTGTCAACAATACACGCAGCAAAAGGTGGTGAAGCAGAAAACGTTTTATTAATTTTAGATAACACAAAAAAAATAAGAGAAGCAGTAGATAAAAGTGAAGACAAGGCGGATGAAGAACATCGCGTGTGGTACGTTGGTGTAACAAGAACAAAACGAAACCTATACATCATGGGTGCAAAACAGGAGGACAAAAGTTATGACATCGAAAATTTGGGATAAGCAAATTGCAGGATCTCATTATAAAAAATATAAAATACAGCCTAGTAAGTTTGTAGTCGAGAACGAATTGCTATATCCTGAAGGTTGTGCTATAAAATATATTATAAGACATCGAGACAAAAATGGAAAGGAAGACTTACAAAAAGCAATACACTTTATAGAAATGATAATCGAAAGGGACTATGGAACCAAATAATCACGTACCAGACTACATGGGTCTGTTTACATGTTTGTGTCTTCTTTGTTACTTAGTAGCATGAAGATACCTACATTTAAAGCACAGACAGAGTGGGTGTTACCCACAGAATTTCCAGACTTAAGAGAGGTCGACGAAATTGCAATTGACTTAGAAACAAAAGATCCGGACTTAATTAAAAAAGGATCTGGTTCTATTATCGGCAATGGAGAAGTTATAGGTATAGCTGTAGCTTCTGCTAATTACAAAGGATACTTTCCTATTGCACACGAAGGTGGTGGTAACATGGATCGTAAAAAAGTTTTAGAATGGTTTCAAGATATTCTTAAGACAACCTCTACAAAAATATTTCACAATGCAATGTACGACGTATGTTGGATTAGAGCCATGGGTTTAAAAATTAACGGTATGATTGTTGACACAATGATAGCTGCAGCTGTGACTGATGAAAATAGATTTAGATATGATCTTAATAGTTTGTCATGGAAGTATTTAGGTTTTGGTAAGAACGAGGCTGCACTTGCAGAAGCAGCAGCTGAATGGGGTATCGATCCAAAATCTGAAATGTATAAACTGCCATCATTAAATGTAGGTAGCTATGCTGAAAGAGATGCAGAAGCAACTTATGGTTTGTGGCAAGAAATGAAAAAAGAAATTATTGCACAAGACCTACAATCTATTATGGAATTAGAAACAGATTTATTTCCATGTCTTGTTGACATGAGATTTAAAGGTGTAAGAGTTGACGTAGAGAGAGCACACATTTTAAAAAAATCTTTAATTAACGAAGAGAATAATTTATTGAATGCAATTGAAAAAGAAACAAACGTACGTCCACAAATATGGGCAGCTAGTAGTATAGCAGATGTATTTGAAAATTTAAAAATACCTTTTGAACGAACAGAAAAAACACAAGCACCAAGTTTTACGAAAAATTTTTTACAAGAACATAAACATCCTGTTGTTAATATGATTGCCAAGGCAAGAGAAGTTAACAAAGCACATACAACTTTTATAGATTCTATTCTTAGATACGAACACAAGGGTAGAATACATGCTGAAATAAATCAGCTTAGATCACAAACCGGGGGCACGGTTACTGGTAGGTTCTCCTACCAGAATCCAAACTTACAACAAATTCCTGCACGAAATAAAGATCTTGGTCCTAAAATTAGATCGTTATTTATACCAGAAAATGGCTGTAAATGGGGTGTTTTTGACTATTCTCAACAAGAACCACGTCTTGTTGTACACTACGCAGCTTTATATAAATTACCGTCAGTCTATGATGTAGTAGACGCATATGAAACAGATCCTAATGCAGACTTCCACCAGACCGTAGCAGATATGGCTGACATACCTAGGTCACAGGCTAAAACAATTAATCTAGGATTATTTTATGGCATGGGTAAAAATAAATTACAGGCAGAGTTGGGCGTGTCTAAAGAAAAAGCAGCAGAGTTATTTAACACGTATCATGCGCGTGTACCATTTGTAAAACAACTTATGGAAAAAGCATCTAACAGAGCACAGGATAGAGGACAAATTAGGACTTTACTAGGAAGACTATGCAGGTTTCATTTATGGGAACCAAATAGTTTTGGTATGCACAAAGCAATGACACACGAAGATGCGTTGGCGGAACATGGACCAGGGATTAAACGTGCCTACGCATACAAAGCATTAAACAAATTAATACAAGGGTCAGCCGCTGACATGACAAAAAAATCTATGTTAGAGCTATATAAAGAAGGAATTGTACCACATATACAGATACATGACGAGTTAGACTTATCTATTGAAAGTGACGCACAGGCAAAAAAAGTCATTGAGATTATGGAACAGGCTGTTAGTCTAGAAGTACCCAATAAAGTAGACTATGAGTCTGGTAAAAATTGGGGGGAGATAAATGATTAATGGCTTATTTAAATGCAAACATACCTGTCATAGAATGTTATGTCAGAGGTAATTACTTAAGAGATCAAAAAGATTCACACGATAAATATTTTGAAGTAGGAGTATTTGGTTTTAGTTCTATACCAAACAGAGTACCTATGTTTCATTTCTTAATGGAAGATGGTGGTCTATGGTGGAGAGCACCTATATCAGCTTTCTGTACTAAACCTGGAGTAAAAGAATTACCACTTGATGAATTAGTTATGTGGGATTGTTTTAGTTACAATGTAAGTGTTACAACTTTTTATGAAATTGCAGGATGTACAATGCAATATACATCTAGACGTAAAGTAAAACGTAAAGGTAAATATTTATTTACAATTGATTGGTGCGCAGGAGACTTTAACGAATTAAATTTTGGTTATGCAGAAAAACCAGACCAACATAAATGCGGCCATGTATTAGAATTAGAGGACGGTAACTTTGCAATACAGCCTAATAATAGGCTTAAAATGTTTGATGCATCTATGGGTGTTGACCCAAACAAAAACTTGATTAATAGACTAGTTAGTAGTAAAATATACTCCGTAGAAAATTCAGCTAAATGGATTACAGACGAACACGAAGAAGGGAGTTATGACTATCAGCTGAGAAACTTGGAGGAAGACAATGATAAATAAATACAAAGATAAACTTATGGTTTGGCAATTACATTACAGAACAGAAATTTTATGTACTGTAGTTGGATTTATACTAGGGGCTATTATATTTTAGTTTATGCCCGATGAATTTAGTAGATCTATTAAAGAAAAACATAGTAATGGTGCCGATAGTGGCTTCACTTTTAGTGGGGACATTTACAGGTGTCCGTTATGTTGTTAATCTTACAGATACTATTAACGCATCCGAACAGGAAATTATAAATCTCCAACGAGATCTTAAACAAGTTCAAAAAAATATATCAGAAATAAATACAAGACTATCTTCTGCCGAAGC
>CAACVD010000414.1_pt1 | contig 20805 bp, 27 predicted proteins | sample 2381771 | NCBI WGS metagenome assembly CAACVD01 (sample SAMEA5211965, study PRJEB30684) | marine metagenome | biome: Marine; feature: Epipelagic; material: Water | collected 2015-10-15 | depth 15 m | reverse complement strand
GATTTTTGATAGTTTCTTTGTCTGCTGAACAAAAATACTTTTCATAACGAATACCTTCAAATCTTATCAAATCTTTAATCAGTCTTTCTTTATTCATCAGTTATTATACCTCTCTATCAATCTGGCTAAATACCATTGTGCCTTTTTTAAATCTTCTAATTTATTCTTATCTTTATATCTAATTATATATTTTAAAACACAAGCCTCGTGGTGTCCTAGCTTAAATTCTTCTATGACATCAATAAGCTGTATTTTTGTGCCAATATAATATGCAGGATTTATTTTATCTTCGTAATCACTCATATATAGATATTTTTATCCCAAGATCCGCTTGTGTTCAAGACCATAGGAACTATATGTGGTATACCCTCAGTAATAATACCACATGAAAGTATTGGTTTTGCTAGATTTACTTTCATGTATGCCATAGCTAAAGATTTTTTATCTACTAAACATCCAACGGACATTCCCCAATTTAATGAGTAATCCGTCCCTATCATTTTTGTCTCTGAAACCGTATGGAAGTGCCCTTGCACACAGCACATACTAGTTTCTCTAACAGCTTTTCCAATATCTTTACAGAACTGATGAGCAAAAAGAATAGTATTTTTATCTGTTTTTATAATGTGCTTTTCTTCCCATCTCCACCCACTACCAACATCTAATATCTCATTATAATCTTTTAAAAAAAACCTTGACATTCCTTTAGCCATAGCTCTTCGAAGCACCATAGATCCATGATTACTTTCTAATAAGACCATTTCTGGAAATATTTTTTCAAGTTGTTTACAAAGTGATCTTCCTATTTCTAATTCATCAGCAGGTGCAGGTAAGTCGGGATTTATAATATGACTTACGTTTATACTGTGCCAATCCATTTCATCTCCAATCATTACGATTTTTGTACATTTATATTTATCTTTTAATTTTATTAAAAAAGGAAATGTATCTGGGTGGTGATATGGAAAGTGTAAATCACTAATTACAAGTATTCTATCATGTTTTTTCATACTCATTTGCATCTACGCAAAACATTATGTATTTGCGAATATTGTTTTCATCAAGCATAGACTTTATGAGATCGCCTTGCATTTTGCAATCATTTACATTGTTAAACTTTTCATTCACATTTACGCAAACTGCATTAACACAGAAATATCCAAGCAAGTAGATACTTGCTAAGTTCATAGTATAATATCTCTTAGGAGAATAATTAGATTAGAAAATACTAATACTCCTACTGTCCATAATACTTTCTCTACTGATCGTAATTTTAAATCAAGGTGTTTTAAGTGATTTGTTTTAATAACTTCAATATCTTTTTTGATAATAGCTACTTCTTTATCAAGTTTATTTATTTTTTCACTCTGTGTTGCCATGATTTATACCTTCAGAATTTAACTTAACTTGTGTCTGTTTGTCAAATGCTTCTGTCACTTCTTTATCTTTTAGATATTTATCTACATATTCTGCTTTTGCTTTTTGCATTTTAGCAACATCATCAAGAGTCATATTTGATATTTTGTTATTTAGTGATTGATTTTTCTCTGCCCAATTCTCTAATCTTTCAAGATAAAGTTTTTCTCTAATTTTATATTCTTTGATTTCTTCTCTAAGTTCCCTGCACTCTTTCTTTGACTTTTTTAGTTGGTCTTGGATTTCTTGCAGGGTAGCCATTATTTAACTCCTGCTAATGGATTAGCTAATATCTTTTGTATTTTATCTTCTAATTCTTGCTCAATAACCTTTAAATCTTGTGATAGTTCTCTTTCAGTATCTTTTACTCTATCTTCAATATCATTTACTACTTTATCAATCGTTCTAATATCTTGTTTTAGGTCTTTTAAATCATCATTGATATTCTTTGATAAATTACTAGCAACATCATTGACTAGGCTTACTTCTTCTAAAACTGTTGATATTTCTGATTTTAATACTTCTAGCTGAGTATCATAGTGTGATAAATCTGGTGCTGTATAAGTAAGTATCTTAGATTTCATATCTTGATAGTCTTTCCAAAATTCAAATGCACCCCAAAGACCACCGCCTAGTGTACCTAGTAAAGAAAACAAAATAAATATCTTGCCGCCTTTTAGCTTAAAGCCTTGATATTCTACCTCTGCCATTGTAAATCCACTAATTTGTTCATTTCTAAATAATCCATATAAAATAAATCTAAGTTAGTATCTTCTATCATGTTTTGATCTAGATACAAATTTACATCTTCATAAAACTGTCTATCTAGTAATGCTTTATCTGTATAGCTGTCAAAATCATTGTCAGATAAAACTATCATCAAAGCTAGTTGTGTTGTTTGTGACTCTACTGACATCTTATCTTTTAGATTAGCAATAATCTTTTTTGCAATCTTTTGTTTTACTTCTCTAGGCTCTGGTCTTTCAGTTTCAGCTTCTTCTACTTCTTCTTGCTCTGGCTCATCTACTGTTTCTTCTACAACTTCTTCTACTATTTCTTCTTGTGTTTCTTCTATGACTTCCTCTGTTTGTTCTTCAATAATTTCTTCTGGTTGTTCTTCTACAACTTCGATCTCTATTTCTTCTGGCATTTCATCAATCGTCTGTGGTAATTCTTCCATCAACTGTTCATCTAATTCTGCAAAAAGTTCTACTTCTATCTCTGGTAAATCATCAAGCATTGGCATATCAAAAGTAATATCTAAATCTTCAACAGGTGCAAAATCAATCTCAAAAGAAATATCTTCATTAAAATAATCTTCTATGACAACTTCAAATGATACTTCTTCATATTCTATTTCTTCAAATACAATGTCATTGACTATATCGTCTATGATATCTGTAATAATTTCTACTGTTTGATATTGCACAGATAAAAAAGGATCTGAGATAATTCCACCATAATAACCAGAAGTATATCCTGCATCTACTGACCAAATGTCCATTTGAAAATTTATATCTAAATAATTGTTTGTTGATAGTGATTGAGAATAAGAATAATCTTGAACACCTACATAGTTCATTTCTACTGTGTGTTCGTGTGTTTTAAAAACTGTTCCTAGTTCATCTGATAGGTTTACTGTTATTGTAAAATAATCTTTACAGTCACCACTTGTATCTGAACAGCTTGGAACATTTGTATTACTGACATGGCTCTCAATACTTGCACCATATTGATAGTCAAAGCCTTGTTGTATCTCTGCAATAGATAAACCTTGATTAATTAAACTGATTTGATCTGAAACAATCTTACCACCATCATTTTCATTGTAGCCACCACCAATACTTGAACTTCCTGTGCATACTTCACCATCTTCTAGTTGCCCAGAATAACTACATTGAGTGATTGATGCTTGATCTTCTAATGTCCATTCATCAGCAGGTGGAACTAGATTACCTGTATCTATTTCTTCAGCTTTAGAGGAATACGAGCATACTAAGAGCCAAAAGACCAAAATCCTTAATATCATCAAATGTTCCTTCTTGTTTTTCTTTTACTACAATCTGATCTTTAATATCTTCATAATCTGGTCTGAGTTGTGGGTTTGCTTCCCAAAAATCTTGTGCCTCTTGTCCAATTAAAGAAACTTTTTGGACAGGATCATAGACAGGGCAACTTGTTCCAGAATTTTGCATGGCTATAAATACTCTTTTGTCTTGGCATAATATACTGACACTTGCAACTTTAAGTCCTTGTTTGAATAAAGTTTGACTTAGCAATAATCTTTCACAATTAAGGTCTATAATAGTCATACCACTACTGATACCAAGTATTTGTGTTTGAACTGCACCAGACACTCCAGAGCGGCATATAAAACTATTTACAGAATTTATAGATGGTGAATTTGCTGATGGTGGTGTTTTATCTACTGTGACTGTAGAACTAACTGTATTTGTATCTGCTGAATAAGACTTAGGTAAAAATAAAACAAATGATATCAGTAAAGCTGATATAAAATAAATATACCAATCATTTCTCATCTCGCAGTAGTTGGCACTCCTTTACTACTTACAAATGGATGTTCTGCAAATGCCATGTAGATGTAATTATAACTACCATTCAGACCATTATCAGAACTTCTAGGTTTAAAACCATTAGATAAAATATCTATCCAATCTGATGTATTTTCTGCAGCACTGCTCTCTGCTTGAATTAAATTATTATCAACATTATATCCAACTCTTTTATTGTCAAACATCCACCAACCTTGAGCAACATTAGTTCCTTTAATTAGGATAAAAGCAGGTCTAAACCCTGTATAAACGAATGTTCCGTCTGTACTTCCATTCCCTGTATAAGAACCTATCTTTGAGTAACCTTTTATATTTGCAAAACAATAGGCAACATAAGTTCCACTACTTCTATTTGTACCTGTATGTGTTCCCACACTAAAAACACTTGATGTTGGAAATGTGCCATTAAATGTTGTTGAATCATTTTCACCACCTGTATCACTTCTATTTAAAAAAGTTACAAAGTTTGATGAACTAAAAAGGTTGCTTTGAACTAACCAAGAATTAGTATTAGCTCTTTCTTTTACAATAACTAATTTTGGGGTTGCACCTAAACCATGGCCTACTGTGGTAGCACTTCCTGTTCCTGTATAAGTTACAATACTAAATCCTGCCGTAGTATTAGCTTGAACTGTTGATGTAATACCACCATCACTATTAGATGATGTAGTTCCACCATTAGCTTTCCACTGCCATGCTACATAAGTACTGCTAGAACCATTGACACCTCCGTTACCACCTAGAGTAAATCCATTAGAACCAAAAGCTGTTAAGTTAGAGCCATCACTTATAGTCACTTCAGCACTACTTGAGTCAGTATGAAGTCTTTTTGTGACACCTCTGGTTGAATCAAAAAGATGATGACTATCGGCTGAACTTCTTATTTTTATCCATAACCAATCTGGCTGTAAATTTGAATTACCATCGTTTGTATAAGCCTGACTTGAACCTGTTCCAGTATAAAGTTTTGTCTGAAAATATTCTGAAGGGTCATCTATTGTTGTATATGCCATATTATTTCCTTATCCAAACTCCGCTAATCTTTTAGTACATAGTGCATAATATCCTGATGGTGGTGCATAATAAAAGTTTCCGTATTTACCATCTGAATTGCCTTGTGCAGTTACAGTTCCTGCAAAACTTCCTTCTTGTCCAAAGTTTGCAATAAAATTACCCCCTAATGCAGTTACAGTAGGTGTATAAGAATCACCACTATCAGTTAGAGTTATATCACCTGCTAAAGAATTATTTTTATATCCTTTTAAAATTCTATTGTCTGCATCATAACTAAAACCTATTATATCTCCATTTGTAAAAGTTGACCAAGTTTCTTCAACAGTTCCATTTCTTCTAGCATTTCCATTTGCTTGATAAATAAACCCATGAGTAGGATTTGAATCACCTGCTAATGATGTTTGTCCACTTTCTGTGACAGACATAGCACCGACTGCTTGGTCTGCATCTGAACTATTGCATCTTACTTCCCAATACCATTTACCACTAGGCATATCAAAAGTTGCACCAAAGCCTCCAGATGAGCATTGAAGATTTCCTTGTAACAAAGTATTTGTATAAAAGCCTCCCACCGCTGTGTTTAATGGATTCCATGTACAAAAATTATTAGTACAAGTATCTTCTGTTATATCTGTAGCCGCAAGATTAGTTACTGCAAAATGATTATCATTACCAGATGTATCTGCACCTATACCACTTGAATTTTGACTTGTTCCTGTTTGTTTAAACTCTAAAAAGAAACCATTTGTTCCATATGTTCCTGTATATTTTATTGGTATCCAAACTCCGTTATCATCAAACTCTCCAAAATCAGTATGTGCTTTTGCTGTTCCATCAATAAAATTTATCTCTGACATATATCCATCAAAATGACTTCCACTACTCGGTGCGAATTGACCTATCATTTTAACTTGTCCATCATTTATTCTGTCGCCACCACTTGGTGTTCCACTTCCTGTTGCTATTGTTGAAACCTCTATGCCATTCACATAAATATCAAGATTAGTAGATAAATTTGATGTACTGATACTGTTGGCTATAACAACAATATGATACCAAGCTGAGTGATCTCTAAAAACTGCTTCTGTTTTTCTACCCATACTTGCACCAGATGAATTAAAAGGTTGAACAATAATATTATCAGAGTTAAAATATATATGACCTCTTGCATTGACTGCACCAGAACTGAACATAACAAAACTATCTGTTGAAGAAACACCTCTTTTTACCCAACCAGACCAAGTCCAAGTTCCTGTAGTTCCACTTCCACTAGGTGTTCTATTTAGAGATGGGCTATCACCATCATTAAATCTTAAAGAGTTACTTACTTCATATCCACCAGATACACTATTAGCACCAAGTATAGCAACCATCTATACTACCTCGTCTGGAAACTCACCTAGTGGTCTTGATGTAACTCCCTCACTGTCTGTAGTGTAGGTTAGTAAAGTTATTAGTGCTTCTACATTGGCACATCCATCTATAGATGTTTCCATAGCATTGACTTTTGTTCTTACTGCGGCTCTGTAAGTTGAAATATTACTAGGTACAGAATAACTTTCTACATCAGTTGCTTTAATCACATACCAATCAGTTTTTTCTAGTAAGCCTTTTGCTTGTGCATTAAATAGATTTTTGTAGTGTGTTTTCAATCCATAATTAACAACTTGATCTCCATTATCATCAAGTAAAGGATCTCCATCTTCATCTACTGCGTTTTCATCATTAAGTCTTTTAGCTGTTGCAGTTCCATAACTAGCTGTAACTTTGTCAGCACTACTATCATAAGCAATAGTTTGGTTTGTGTTTATGTAATATGTTTCATCTTTAAGATTAGTATTATCAATCTCTACTGTGTAAATGCCAATCGCATTTCTTTCAGCTTCTGTCCATAATGTATAAATAGTTGATGGGTATTGAACATCATCAATTATAATTCCTTTGTTTCCCTTTGGGTGTGAAACTACTGATCCATCTATTACTTGTGCAAACATATTATGATAAAGTTAAATTTAAGTTCCTTCCAACTTCTAAAAATTTTGATCCATTATATCTAAATACAAATAAATCACCTTTACTTGCTGTAGTTGTAAGTGTGGGTGCTGTATCTTCTGTAAATTCGTAAACTGCATTGAAACTTAATGTTCTTGATCCTGTACCATCTTGAATAACTAATAAACTAACAAATTGACCTGCAACTGCATTTGTTCCTGCACCAAGAGTTCTATTATCTGTTAATGTCACTTTCGCTACAGGTGCGGCTTGTGTATCCCATGCAATAGTAGATGCGTCTGTAAGTGTTGCCTCTGGAAAGTATGCGGCATCATTAAATTTAAATTTACCAGAACCTTTTGTAGATAATGATAAACCAACATTAGTATCAGTACCATCAACAGCTAATCCAACATCATTCCCTGTTGCTGAATTAGTGAGTTCTGCAAAATTCACAGCACTTGCTGTTTTTTGAAATATTAATTGTTCATTGTTGTCATCATCAAAAATACCATGTGCATCATCAATTTTTATATTAAAACTATTTGTATCTAAATCACCGCCTAATTGTGGTGAAGTATCACCTACAATATCAAATCCTGTTACTACACTATCTATAAAATTTATAGTATTTGCTGAAGTATCTACTGTGGCTACTGATATATCATCAGACCCATCAAAGAACTTTATTTCTAAAGAATTACTGCCAGAATTGGTTGTATCTAGCCACATTGTGCCTGTGGTTGCTGAAGATGGTCTTGATGTTCCAGAATGCATTGAGTTTAATGCACCTAAAATATTATTTAATTCTGTTCTAAAAGCTGAAAAACCTTGATTAGCTATGGAAACATCTGATACTTGACTCATATTTAATTCTTTACCTCATTATGATGAACTTTTCAACCCATGACCTATAGCAACAAAATCAAAAGTTCTGTCTATATTAGTACCACTTGAATTTTTAAATACAATATCAAAACCACTTATAGCTTTATTACTGATAGAAAAAAAATCTCCTGTTGCCATATTCTGAGCGGCTATACCAATACTTGGTACTGCAAAGAACGGATTTGAAAATGTAATAGTCTTGGTGCTTGTGCCACTAGCTTGATCTTCTCCTGTTTCTGTTCTCTTTTGCATTTTTACATCAATAGAGATACCAGATACAAACGCTCTAGTCTTGTTGTTCTTGTTAGCTAATCTAAGTTTGAATTTGAAATATCTTCCTTTAAAGGTTGTGGATGTGTTCATTGGTTGAAATGATGTAGCATTATCTAATGATGATGTTGAAGTAGCTATTTGTAACTGAGCAGTAGCGTTTGTAGGATCATTTCCATCAAAAGGTGCAGGTGCATCATCAAATAAACTCGCACCTCTACCATCATCAAATAAATCGTATGGATCTTCTATTTGGTCGATAGTAATACTTTTTATGAATGAAACATCATAGATAGCTGATAAGGAAAGTGTTTGTGCTAGTGTATAAAAACCTTCATCATCAATATTATCATCTGCACCACCCAAATCAAAATCACCAGATGCACTATCAAAGTTCCCTGTCAAATCATCAAAATCATTTTTAGTATCTAAAACTATGGAATTAGTGCCACTACTATCTGTCAATGCTACATCACTATCAAATGTTCCTGCTGTGATATCTTCTGTAAGTGTTTGAATATCTTTAAAGTTTTCAGTTATCTGTGCAATATTAGAATATATTATTGTTTCATTATTGCTTTCATTACCTAGTTTATCTACCGCTTTGATACAAAAAGCACCACTTCTTGTATTAGTTGTGATTGATGTACCAGATGTTCTAGGTACTTGAAGCCAATTAACTGATTTATTCCATTGAGCATTTGATGTTACATTTTGATATCTAATCTCATAGAAAGATATATCTAAATCTGTGTTTGCATCCCAATTCAACTGCATTTGAGAACTACCAAGCATATTCACAGAAAAGTTTTGAACATCACTCGGTGGTTCTGTTGCACCCACGATTTTTCTACTAGCTGTGATTGTAGATGATGATATGCCAAGAGTGTTGATTGCTTTTGCTCTTACTTCATAAGTAATATCATCAACAACATTCAACATTTCATAATTAAGTTCTGTGCCTTGACCAATTATTTTAAAGTTGGTTTCTGTGCTTTTTCTAGCTTCAACAACATAATATTGAACAAAATTATCTGTAGATGCACCAATAACTATATTCAATCTTGTAATAACAATACCCTCTGAATATTCTATCAACTCATCTGATAATGTAATTGATGCAGGTGCTTGTACTGTAAACGGATCTGGTAAAGATGTATTTGGTACTGTTGCCACTTCTGTTTTACTTGAAAAGGTGTACCAATCATCATCATGTTCTATTAAAGATAATGATACTTCAAATGATGGATTAATAGCCATACCCATGACTCTGAAAACTTTTGAACTAAATCCTGTTATAGAATGTGTAACTGAAACAAGATCACCTATAGCTAAATTCATAGCTTGATAATTAGCTGTTAATTCTAATCCTAAATTATCTCTACTTCTTTTTAAAACTATTTCACCAAACTCTAATGCTTGATAAGGACTTGTTATAGTTGGTAAATCGACTACTCCCTCTTGTAAAAAACCACCATCTGCTGTTTTTAATGTACTATGATCTGTGTCATAGATAATTGTATCTGATTGAAAATTTTTATCTGGGTTTACAAAATTTACTTGAACTCTATTAAATTTTTCGTTTTTTCTTGCACTTGATACTCTTATACCACCAATAATATTATCTTCATTGAGCGTAAGAACACTTGATCCTGTAGTTTCTATAATTAATTTATATTTACCTTGTGTATAAGGTAAAAAACCTCTCATGCCTTTTAGAAGTGTTCTTGTATTGTCTATAAGTTTTTGTCCTGTATCTAATACTGCATTACAATCAAAAAGATTTATTTGAGATCCACCAGAAAAGGGTGTTACTTGTGTAACAGCAACTTGAGATGCTGAATAAAAAGTTGGTATGTCTATATCACCTATTGGAATACCCTTACCAAATCTTGTGTTAGTTAAATAATCCAATAAACAAAAAGCAGGATTGCTTGAAAACTGTCCTGTGGTTTCATTACTACTTGCATCAAATGTTGATATTTTTCTACCTTGTACAATAGCTTGTATGCTTGGTATTCCTGTATATTTGTCATTATCCCATGTAATTCTAAATGCTATGTAACATAAACCAGATAATTTATGGTTACTTGTCCATGAACTAAGTGTTGTTAATAAAGAACTTGCTACTTGATCGTCAGCACCAAAAAAAGGTTGAACTTGTATTGTTGTTCCAAATTTACTGTCATTTGATGTAATCGTTGTTCCGTTTGCTATACTTGAACTGAAGGTTACAGGGCTATCATTTACAATTATACTTGTAATATTATTTATTTCACCTTCGCATAAAACAATAGCACCATACAAATATTGATTAGATGTTCCACTCGTTTCTAGGAAAATACGAACACCTCCAACTTTTCTTGTTCCATAAATTACAGGAATGTTTGCATTGTTAGATTGTTTATTTACTAAAACACCTTGTGCTTGAGTATCTTGTTGAAATTCTGGTATTTCTGGTTTTGGTGCTAACCAAGAAATGGCTTTTGATACAGCAATACCTGTGATTACACTTTTTGCAACCATAGTTAAAATTGGAATGAAAAAACCCATTATGATCTACCCCAAATCAAATCTTGAACTGTTAGTGCTGAAAACTCCATCCCCTTATCACTAGGAAAAAAGTTTTGCTGACTACCTTCGTTTGTTTTCCTACCAGAAACTCTACTAAAATCTGCAAAGTGTGAAGTACAACTTAATATTAATCTTGCTTTTTCTGTATCAATGCTGAAACCCTCGATAAAACCAATATCATAGTTAAATGTTCCAATTAAAGAATCTGAACTATCTAAAAGCCCAATATCTATTGTCACTTCATCATTTGATACATTGTTATTCAAAACAATAGATACAAAAGCACTATCAACTGCTGAAAGTTCTATTTGAAAATTACCTACATCAAGTTCTGATTTTTCAGCTTTCCCACCAATAGATATTAGATGTCCACTTGATGTATATGTATTTGAATTATGGCTAATATCTTTGTAATGGTTTGTAATTCTTTGTGGTGTTGGAAAAAGTATTTCTATTAATACAATAGGTTTAATATTTTGATTTTGTAACTCAGTAGTAATTGCACTAGATAATCCTCTAGTCATTACAAAGCCTCAATAAAATCTATTTCATATCTAAAGGTATCTAAGTTGTCAGTTGTAAATTGTTGAATATCACTTGTTAGTCTAACAGTAAATTCTACACCATCATATGTTACAGCGGCATTATCTGATATTGCTGATCTTAAAGGCGGCTCTATTGTAAGTGTTGCTTCATTACTTCCATCTGCTGTCACATCTTCAACTACCATATAAACTTTTGTATCACCTGCAAATTTAACAAGATCACCTGCCTTCAATGTTCCTGTCATGGCATCTACTGTAATTGTAGTGTCACCTGCTGTATGTGCAGTTTTTACTAATACTGATCCAGATACATTACCTTTTGCATTTTTTAAATCTGGCAAAGATATTTGGAATGTTTCTTTTTGTGATCTTTGTTTCATAACAAAAGCAAAAACAGGTGCGAAGTCTGATCTACTTAATGCAGAATAACTTGCTGAAAACTTAAATCTTTGACCATCTATTTGAGTTGAAAACATTTTACCACTATCAGTAGTTGATACTTTTGTTCTTTGCTCTGATCCAAAGTTTATTGATCTAAACTCTGGTGTTGTTGGATAAGTGCCACTCATTATACTAATGCCTCTTTACCTTGTCTGTTCAAAGCATCATTTATAACATTGATAATAGTGCTTCGTCTATTTGTGAGTAATTCATCTACCCCTGTTGCATCTACTGTGTTGATTGTGAAGTTTATATTTGTTGTACTCATATTTGAAATTTGCTCATTTGGTATAACTGTGCTAGATGCTTTTGGAACTATAATTTCAGCACCTCTTTCTCCAACTACACTTGGTCTATTAGTTGGTGGTGTGCCGCCATTTGCAAATCCAAACAATGTTGGAATGGCTGATACAAAACTACCACCTCCTGCTATCGCACTTGAAAAACCTAATATTCTTTGAAGTTGTACAGCTAATTGTTGTCTAATTATAATACGCAATAAATCTGCTAATAAACTTCGAGCAAAATCTTTGAAATTTGCTTTTCCTGTCATAATTGCATCAGTCAAACTATCTGCAAAACCATCAAATGCTTTTTTACCTAATCTTGCAAAATCATCAGTTATTTTTATTGCATCAGACATTGAAGTTTGTAAACCTTCATTAAATCCTTTTACAGCATCTCTTAAAAATTTAAAATTTTCTTCAAGCTGTTTTGTGTCTTTCATAGCCTCTCTAAAAATATGATCTGGATAAAAAACATCTATTTCAACCTCTAAGGGGGATTTTTCTTTTACTTCAAGCATTTGTTTTTCAAGAAGTGAAATCTGAGTTCTTATGTCTAAAATTGACTGAAACGCTTCATCTTTTATAGTGTCTAATCCTAAAAGATCAGCTAACATAAACTGACCTTGTGCCATTGTAAGGCTTAATTTAAGTAAAGCTAAGTCCATATTTTTTATTGCATTTGCACCTAATGATAATGCACCAAGACCTACAAGTGCTTTTTTACCAAATAACAAAGCTAAAATTACGCCAGAATTTTGAACCTCTGGTGGTAATTTAAGAAAGCCATTAATAACTCCCCTAAAAATATTAGAAAAAACTCTGAATGTTGGTGTAAGTGCTTTGACAGCATCTTTTGCTTTTTCAAAACCACTAACTAAATTTTCACCAACTGATTTGCCAAATGCTTCTATAGTTTGTTGATTATCTTCTATTGTTCTTTTAAGTGTATTTAATTCTTTGCTAAGTGCAGGAAAAAATCCTTTAGAAACTGCTACTTGAAATTGAAAAAATGAGTCTTTAAGATTTGATATCGTTCCAAAAAGTGTTTTGGCTAATTCATCTGTAAGATTTCCAAACTGTCCACCTGTACCAAATGCTTTTGCTAAACCTTTGATACTGTCATCTACAGATACTCTTACACCTTCTTCAAAACCTGCCATAGCACGAACACCTCTTTCTCTAAAGAGTTCCGCACTTGATATACCTGCACTAAAAGATCTTTGAACTTGTAAAGAAGCAAGAGCAAAATCATTACCTAAAAGTGTAGCTGTGTTGCCTGTTATTTTAAGAAGTTCATCAAAAGATATACCTGCACCTTCTGCTTTATCAGCAACAGTTGCCAAAGCTGTAATACCTTGTTGTATATTTCTTAATTCAAATGGTGTTGTAGAAGCAAATTTTACAACTTGCTCTAGTGCCTTCTGTCCTTTTTGTGCTGATCCAAATAAGGCATTTAATTGAACGCCGAGATTTTCAACTTCTATTCCTGCATTTACAAAACCTCTTAGAACTGCTAGTGATCCAATACCTATTAAAGCATTTCTTAAATTAAAAACCCTTCTTCTAACATTTTCTAATCCACTATTGACAGATCTAAATGCTCTTGCTGTTTGATCCCTAGCAAGTATGTCAATATTCAATTTTTTTGTCATTAATATTTCTTACCTTGCATTTTCCTTTTATTCAATTCTTTTTGCTGTTCATCTGATTTTACTGAGTAATACGCTACCCAAAGATCAAACTCCTCATAAGGCATTTGCATTATTTCACCAATAGTTTTATGTAATTGTTCTGCAAGAAAAAAATAAAATCGCAGATTTGAGTCAGAATTTAGTTTTTTTTTAGTGAGTTAGTATCTTCGGAATTACCCATGATTTGCGTAGCAATCCTACCAATAATATCTGGATCTACAAATCTTTTCATTTTAATCTTTGCTTCTAGATCAAACATTTTATCACCATCTTTTGTTAATGCTTTTTTTACTATTACATCAATTAAAACTGTCAAATCATTATCAGTTGTACCCTTAAAAATTTCAGATTTTTCTATAAGAGTAAAAGGTTTCACATAGATCGCATCTTCACCCACTAAGTTCCATTCTGGAACTTCAATTATTCTTGTTTCTTGGTGCTTAAAGTGATTTATAGCACCTTCAAGAAAATCTTTTTTTGCCATATAATACTAGATATTATACAGATAAGTGAGATATGCCACCAGAAATTTGAAAGTTAAAAGTTCTGGAAATAATACCATCAAGAGTTACAGCTATAGAAGCACCTGTCACGATACCACTACCAGAGTAGTATTTATCGCCACTATCTGCACCTTCTGGATATAATTCCAAAGTTGCTTGTGTGCCTACATCTAATGCTTCTTGACCACTATCTGTTTCGTCAAAATGACATTCGACAGTAGCTGTAGCATCTCCCCTTAAAACTTTGTAGCTTTTTTTTGAGTCAGTTAATGTTGTATCTTCTACAGTATCTTGTGTTTCATCAATAGAAAAACCGATTACTTCACCGACAGTAGTACCGCCAACTTTAACTAATCCACTTGTTCCGACATGGGTTGCCATTCTTCATTCTCCTTTGTTTGTTCTTCTACCTTTTTTTTCTTTTTAGTAGATTTTTTTTCTTCACTAAGTGTATAACCTAATGAAAGAAACTTGTCTAGTTCACTATCCCAAATTTCTTTAGAATATCCATCTTTCCATAAAGTAATTCTTTTTGCCATTATGCTGTACCTCTAGTAAAACTATATAAAACCCTTACCACAATTCTCACTCCACCCAAAGGATAAAGTGTACCCTCATCAGAAGAAACTTCTACGATTTTTGTTTCTAATGCATTCCCACCTCTGGTTCTATCTGCGTCTAATGTTTCTTCAATTACTTCTATTAATTGGTTTCTTTTAGTATCTATATTTGTATCTGTACCCTTTGCAAAGGCAACAATAACAAAATCTATTGTACCACTTCTTGTTCCTGCCGCTGAGTCACCAAGACTTAAATCTTCTCTTGTTTCATCTCCTGTAGAAATAAACATAGCAGGAAACTGTGCGTTTGATAGTTCCTCTGGATCAAAGGGTTCTCTTGTTAGCTTCTTGAATTCAATAGGTGAGGATACAGCGTCTAATACTGTAATTATATTCCCTGCAATACTTTCTCTTTTACTCATTGTAATATTTTAGCAATCTTATCTTCAAATACTTTTACTATTTGTTTTTCTTCTTGTCTATTAATACTAAAAAATGGTCTGACTACTTTACCTTTACCTGCACCTGCAATATCGTGAAAAAATGCTTTTTTGTTACTAAACATATTTCTAAAAAATAAACTACCTTTTGATGGTGTTATTTTACTTGTTAAAGAACTAAACATTTGTCCTGTATCAGTAAGATCAACTACTCCAGACTCTTTTACTTTTGCTCTTTTATAGCCAAATGAATAAGGTTTAAAAGGTGAGCCATTTACAGATACACCTTTTCTTTGGGTTCTATCTCTGATGTTTCTTATTTGTAAAGCTGATACATTTGCCAACGCTTGTCTAATAGCGTTTGGAAATTTCTTTTGAAGTTCTTGTAAACTTTTTCTTAATTGAATTGTATTAGATTTGATGGTGACAGAAGCAACCATTATCTACATACGCATTCGCCATTACATTCACACATATCTACCTCTGCAATCTTAACATATGAATTGGCTCTTTCTCACTAGCTTGGATTGTACCGCTACTGTCCTCATCATATTCAACACCATCTCGTAACACAGCTTGAAACTCTTCTGCATACTTTTGTCTATAATAATCCATTTTATTTTGAAATGTGTCTTTACCATCTCCACCATCTGGATCTTTGAACTTTGATAGTATTGGGTAAATGTAATCTGATAATGCTTTGTAAACTACGCATCTTTTCCATTGTGCGTCTGTTAATTTAGAGTTTACTAACTCTAATGATGTGATCTTTGTAATATCTTTGTATCTGACTGTATGTCTATATCTCTCCCACCATTCTTCTCTGATCTGTCTGATGACATCATCTTCTGCGAATTGTAATTGAGTATCAAAATCTGTAATGCCAAACTCAGCAATATCTGGTTGATATTTTTGAACTTCTGCTAAGTTTACTGAAAAATCTGTTGTTGCCATAATTATTAATAACATAAGGGTGGGAAAAACCCACCCCTAAATTGTTATTTATTAGTTAGCTAAGCTATCTGCTGTTAATTTAACACCATAGCTATCGTGTATTTCGGAAACACCGAATACTGCGGTTGCTACAAGTTCATCTGCTCTTAATGAAGCATCTCTTTGACTTTCAATTTTTAGATCTTGCATCATAGCAAGTGCTAAAGCGTCTTGTGAGAATACACCACCAATAGAGTCATCTGATCCATCAACAGAAACATTTGAACTTTCAAATATTTGTACACCTGCAATATTACCAACAAAACCACTTCTCATAGCTTCGTTTGATAATTCTGTATCTCTACCAACAAATGTGTTTGTTAATGACTTCTTAACATTGAAGATTTGCTTTGGGTGAAATACACCATAATAAGGTGCAGGTGCATTAGCAGTTCTAAGATCTGCCGCCGCTTCAAACAAGTCTTGAACAGTTAGTTCATTACCTGCCCCACCACCTCGCTCTGTTGAAAAGCCTGTAAACAATGCTGATAAATCTGCATCAACTTTTCTTGCAATAGCTTCACCGAATAATCTTCCAATGTCTGCCGCAACATTTCTTGATGCTGAATTTCTAGCTAAGTCTGTGAGTGTTGTCATAATACCAACCTCTGAAGCTGTGATAGTCACAGATGTAGGGTTGATTGCTGTGTTTGATAAATCTGTTGCTTCATTTACTGCCGCCGCTGATACATTTGCATAAATCGGTACTTCTACTGATTTACCACCACCTGCGATAGTATAATTACGCACAAGATTTCGCATGATTGATTGCTCGGAAGCAACAAACAATGCTTCTGCTACGATTTCAGTATAAAGTTCTGATACCGTACTACTTGTTGTTTCATTTGCCATTTTATTTCTCCTTTAAATAGCGGTTATTTGTTAAGATTAATCACAGTAGGTTTAGAATTACGCTCTTTTCTATATTCAGCATATTTCTTCCTATCCTCTGGATTATTCATGTCTAAGTCCGCCAAATTAAAGGTCTGTGCGTTTACCTTCCCCACATTACTAACACTTCCACTCCCAGAAGGGGTTGCAACTTGGAAATGTGCATTCTGTGTCATAAACTCAGAAACAAACTCATCTATGGTTAATGGTTTGCCTTCTTTGTTGTATCTTGTTGTTCCATCTTTATCAAGTATTTCTACTCTTCCTTCTTCACTTAATCGAACATTATTTTTTAATAAATCTTTTACTTGATTAGGATTGATTGCTTTATTGATAGAAGCTGATTGTATTAACTGTTTATCAACTCTTTCATTTTTCAATTCATCTTGTAATTTTTTCTCTCTCTTTTTATGTTCTTCTACCATTGAGGCTCTTACCTCTTCGAACTTACCTGCTTCAAGTTTTCTTTTTTCTTCAGCTTCTTTTGATCTAGCAATAATCTCTTTTGCCTCATCAAGATCAGATACACCCAAATCTTCTAGTGTTCTTCTCTTTTGTCTATGAAGTCTGTCCTTGATTGTTTTATCAATCATAGCTTGGCTATCTTCTTTTGGCTCTTTAGCTTCTACTTGTTCTACTACTTCTTCTTGTTTTACTTCTTCCTGTACTGTTTCCGTTTTGTTCTCGTCAGACATTATTAGTTCTCCTTATAATTTATCTATATATTATTTATCTTCATCTTCAAGAAAATCATAACTACCAAAAGATTGTGCTATTTCTGGTAATCTTTGAAATAAAGCATCATTTAATCTTGAAAAATTCCTTATCTCTGATTTATCTATTTTTTTTTGTAGTTCTTTAAATAAATTATAATCTTCAACATCAAGATCTTCTTCTTTTCCTAAAATATCAAATGCTTTGTCAAATGCTTCACTCATAATATGTTCTCCTCAAAAAATTTAATAAAACTTGGATCTACTAAATCCCTTTTGCCCATTTCATATAGTGCATAGTTTTCTGCAAACCACTCCCTAGAGTTTGTATCTCCGTATTTTGTTGATGTTTTGCCTTTAGTTCTTTTGCCTTTTAATTTCTTTCTAATTGGTGGATCTGTATATGTTTTTCTATCAACTACTTTAATCATATTATGAATATGATGTCCAAATTCGTGATAATATATTACTCTTAGCTTATCTAGAGGATCTGGAAAAAAATCTTCAGCACCAAATGGTCTTGATCCTATATTATCTCCTCGTTTCCAATTCCATGTTTTATTAAATTCTTCAATTTTTAAATAGTTTACATTCATACCTAAAACTCCATCTCCCATATTTGCTGTTGCACCTGTCCGTATAGGTAAAATACCTCTTAGTTTTGGAATATTATATTTTATTGCTAGTTCATCTAATTCTTGAAAAACAGCTTCAATAAAACCATTATCAAGATCTGAATATCCACTTGGTATATTTGCTTTTCCGACATTATTACTATTACGACCTTTGAATATTGTTTGTTTTTTGCCATTACTTTCTGGGTATCTTTTATCATTATTGTTTATATCAAACTGTTTATTTAATTTTGTAAGTAAAAAAGCACTAGAAATTGGTTTTATTTTATCTAGTGTAATTTTATTTTTTAATGAAGATTTATTTACAGTTTTTGTATTGCTTGGTGTTTTTCTTTTTGTTGTTTTTTCTTGTTCCTTAATATTGTCATTAGTTTCTTCTGTAAACCAATCATCATCATACAAGATAAAGCTGTGCCTACATCTATAGCCACCTCTATTGACAAATGGATCAGTACCAGACTTTCCACGCCATGATCCTTGCCATATCTCTCTAGCTTCTTCTTCTGTAAAAGTTCTATTTACATATCTCCTACAAAAATCTCTGGTTGTAGTAATGTTTGTTCCCACATATTGATACTTACTAATCCCTGCTTCTTTGCCTTTGTATAAAGTAAACTGTCCATCAAATTGCATCAAACTATCTTGTGCTATTTGACCTGCGTATCTTCTCATGTTATTGCCCAGAATATCTGAAGCATATTTAGTATGAAGTATTTCTCTTGCGTTTTTTACTTTTGCAATAATCTGTGCATTCTCTGAATATCTATTTTTATCTATGTAATCTACAAGTCTATTGACTGCGTTCTCGTTTGATCTTTGATATACACCACTAATCTGTCCTCTGATGTTCTTAACCATTTCGTTGAATGGTCTGCCTGTCACAGACGATTGATAAACTTCATTAGCTATCGTATCTAAAAATCTATTACCTACATCTTCAAATCCAGAGAATGATAACATCTTCAAATCATTTATTACTCTTAGGTCTGGTTTTGTAAGCGTCTTGAATGTTTCTGGTATTGGTAAAGGTTTTATAAATCTTTGGTATTCTTTTACTATTTCATCATATTCAGAAACAATACTATCTGCTTCTTTTAAAAAGTTTTGTTCAATAAGTCTTTTGAGATTAGGTCTAAGTTCCATAGCAAGTCTAGTATTAAGTTTGACTCCGCCATCAGTAAGTGTTGTGAGATCAGATATTATCTCATCTTCTAAATTCTTTAATGTATTTATTATTCGTTCTTCGTGAGTATCAGCTAATTTTGAGAGTATTTGCTGTTTCTTATTTGCGAATTGGTTAAAACTATCCCTAAAGGCATCTGACATACCCCTAGAATTATAGGGATATGTCTAAATAATCAATTAATTTATGCTACAGCTTTGATAAGAGATTGACCGACATCTCTGTATGCTTTGACATCAATCAGCTTTGCTTTTTCTTTTGTAATTCTAGCGTTAAGTTTCTTTGATCTATTTGCAATATATCTGGCATCATAAAATCTATCGTTAGCATCAGTTTTTTGTAAGCTAGATAATTCTTCTTCTAGTCTTGCTATTGCTCTATTTGTTTTTTCATTCTTCTCAATAGCTTTAAAAGAAGTCCAAACATGATTGAAGTTATCAGATGCTACTTCGTAGATGCCACCTTTTTTATCTGATCCTGCTCTTACAATATCATGGATCGTAGTTGGATATTGACCAAACCATTTATTGTATTTTGATCTATTCCATTTTACAGAAGTTCTAATAGTACAGGCAGTATCATTCTTAGTACAAATAGAAATCTCTGATATTGGATATCCTTTTTGATTGAATGAATTAATAACACAATGAGTAATTTCTGAACAGTAGTCAATCTTTGTGACTGTGTCACAAACTCTTGATAAATACATATCAAAGATTGCATTGATCTCCTGCTTTGTAATACTCATCATTTCTTTTACAATGGTGTCCATATTTCTTAATTCATATTTTACAATAATTAGTTCTCTGTATTTGTAATCTTTAGGTGAAGTATCTTTCCTTGTAAAAATAATATTTGCAAAGCTAAATCTATCTGCAAGACCAGAAACTTTGTTCCAACGATTACTGTATGATTGTTCTTGTGTAGTAAAACCATTTTCAAAAGCAACTGATGGTACAAACTTATCTCCGTAATTGTTTCTTTCGTTATGGCTATCAACATATTCTGTAATCTTTGTAATCTGTTTACCAATAATAGCCATGCTTTCGGTAAATGCTTTTGAAATAGCCTGTTCTCTTTTAGAATTAATTTCATTTATGAAATCTTCTAATAATAAATTACCCATTTGAGTATCTCCTATATTTGTGTTTAACATATAGAAAATATATAGATTTTTTATAGAAATGCAACTACAA
>CAACVD010000413.1_pt1 | contig 20826 bp, 18 predicted proteins | sample 2381771 | NCBI WGS metagenome assembly CAACVD01 (sample SAMEA5211965, study PRJEB30684) | marine metagenome | biome: Marine; feature: Epipelagic; material: Water | collected 2015-10-15 | depth 15 m | reverse complement strand
TTGACATTACACTCGCTACAAGCGTAAATTGCGAGCTAGCAGAGCACACGCACCACGAGATTGTTGATCTAGCGGTGAAAAGCATCATCGAGGCCATAGAGTCGCCACGATACCAGACTACTTCTATTGAACAACAACAATCTGAATAAGAATGTCTCAACCTATTACTACCCTTGTGGTTCGTTGCTCCGAGGCTGATATGACTGCGGGCACACCGTCAACCCATCTTGCTACAACCATTGATAACGCACGCAATACTGGCCGTCTTGCTATTCAAAAGAATGGCGCTTTCGCAGCAGGTAATGCTACTAGCACTGCGGATGACCTTTTGAAGCTGAGCACTGCAATGCGTGCTGCTAATGAAACAATCATTGTGCGCAGTTCGCCAGAGTTTAAAAAGAGCGATATCAAGTCTGCGCACTATAGCCGTGGCACCAATCGAGTTCAGCAGAATATCAGTGTGAACTATACAAACGTTACTGCAGCGCAAAAGCTTGGTGGGCAATTCTTCTTGCGCCTTGAGGGGCAAGGTCAGGGTACTGGTGAGCTGACTGAGACTTTTAGTGGTGAGACGCTCAATCAACTGATCGCTCAACACAACAAGCGCAAAAAGGCTGGAACTACTCAGTTTGATTTTGTGACTCTGACAGTTAATGGTAACGTTCTTACTGCTGCAGCCAAATTGATGCCTTTTGGCACACAGATGCGTGCAAGTGCCAATGATGGTGCTGCAATCACAGATGCAAACTTTGGGTCTGATCAAGGTGGTAGCGAGGCGCAAGTTTTGGAGTTGGAACGCTTGGGCAATATCCGTTCAGGTGTAACCAACCAGGTTGGCTTTCCAATCGTCGAACCGCAGACCAAGCTGACAATCAACAACGACTATGGTATTTACACCATTGAGTTGCAGCGTGACGCTGGTCATAACAACATCGTCAACGAGACAATCAAAGTCTTGATTCGAGATGATGAGGCCTCAGGCACGGGTGGAGCATCTCTTACTGTTGCAGCAATCGAAAGCGTCCTTGGCCTTGATGTCGTTGATACAACTATACCGACTCTTACAAGTGCTACTTTCTCTGTTACGAACGGCACCACTGCTACAGATAGCGATTACAGTGTTGGTGGTAGTACCGCTATGTTCGTTAAGCTGGTTGGTGCAGCCGCAGCGGGCGATACAGTCACAGTCACTGTTACATCTGCAGCGACTGGCGATGCTGGTCACAACAACGTCACAACTCATACTTTGGTTACAGCAACAGACAACATTACGTTGGGTGTCACTGCCAATCAATTCACAGCATCCACTGTATTGACTGCAACTACAGTCATTACCGACGCAGCTGGAAACGTTTCAGCTACGAAGACGGATACTGTCACTACTGCTTCATAATACCCTTAATATTTAATAATCATGTCTCATACGAAACACGTATTTGTCGTCAACACTGCAGACGGCACTGGAATGCAAACTACCGAAGCCAACCTGGGTGTAAACGACCTGGGGGTTTACGATAATGATGCATTCCAAACAACTATCGCAGCCTTGAATGCTGGTGATACTTTCCAACTGGCTAACTCCCAGTACTCTGCCCCACGGTTTAATTTTAGCGATATCGTTAAGGTCAGTGATGTCGATGGCACATCTGGCACTTCTCAGGTCATCGCAGTTGATGTTGAGGTTGAAGCAGATGGTTCTGCTGAAATCAAGCTCATCAATGTAACTGAGGGCCGCGAGAAGTTTGCTATTGCAACATTCGAAACTAAAGGTCACGCTCAGACTGATGCTGGAGATATTGCTGCAGCTACTGCACTGATTGCTGCTATCAATGCTTCAAAGCGTGATGTCTTCAAGGATGTCTCAGCTGCTATTGATAACAGTGATGCTAACCAGGTAAATATCACCATTCCGAAGAATGTGGTTATGCGTGCTGCTTGTAATGATTTGTCGGCTGCAACGATCTCTACCCAGCCGGTTCTTTCTGTAGGTACTGTGGCTGATGTCAATGCTGAGTTTGAAGATGGATTGCCATTCCTCGGTGTGACCAACATTGCTGGTCCTAATGTGGTAAAGCCTGCAAGCGCCGCATCTGGTCAGTATGACCGCGTTTCTATTTTCGTGAAGACCGATGAGGTTGCACATGGACGTACCGATTTGCATGAGATTGCTATCTACGTAAAGTCAGATAACAATGAAATCATTGGGCATCTCGAGACGCTCTTTGGCTACACTACTGCAACTACTCAGTCTTAATAGCTGAACTATGGCTACAGGATACTGGAAAGTTAACTTCGTACTTGGGCGGTTTCACCTGCAGGATTTCACTCCTGTAGGAACGGCTCGCACCAACTTGTCTGTTAAGATTACCATTCCTGGAGCTACTACTGAGGAGACCCTTACCGGTCTTACTGGTTCTACGGGTGACTACGACCTATCGAACCCTCATTCCTTCCCATTGAAAATCGAGCCGGTGGATGTTACGGCGGAAACTGGCTCGCTTTTCAGGGATGGGATGTATAGGTTCAATGTGTCTTTTAACATTGGGTCGACTACATATACGTTTGACGAGCGTATCCTTCACATTCCTGTGATTGATACAGCTATCTCCACGAAACTTGATGCGTACCTACAAGACCTGTGCAATAAGTGCAGTAACGCAGACAAGCTTCGTACCCTTCAAGAGTTGGTTGTCCTACGTCAAGGGACACAGCTCGATATCAATGCTGGGCGCTTTACGGCTGCAGCAGAGAAAGTAACTCTTATGTCTAACATCTCTACAGGAGCCTCGTGTGACTGTATTTGCGGCTGCTAAGGATGTTACGATCTAAAGATTACCCAGATGATTCAGAGTTGACGGCAGCGTTGGATGCATATCTGGCGAATGATTCTGCCAACCCTGATACCTCTTTGGTATATCTGAATCGTGCTAAGTATGACTTAGACCGGAAGTGTGAGCAGGAAGAGTTCTTCCTCAATGTCCTGCATCACCAAACCACCAATGGCTTTCAGGATACTGGCAAGTTTGCAGAGTTGCCTACCTATACTATTTCTGTAGATGGTGACTTAACAGCGGGTATTCTTGAAAGCCTAAACGCTGTAGTAGCTGCTGCAGGAGATACTATTACTGTATCGATTGTTGATGATGGAAATAGTGTTGCGGTATATGCTGAAAATGCTCTAACGCAAGTCGCTTTCTATGACAATCCTAGTTTTACAGGTACTGCACTATTTACCGTTTCTATGAATCTCAGTAATAATGCTGCTACCAAAACCTTTACAGTACCTTCTACTGTAGATGGCCCTTTATTTGGTAAGGCAAAGAATGTTGCAGTTCCTACAAATCAAGTAACAGTGTTTATCCAAACTGGTGAAGCTCTCGGAGTATACAATGTGACTAATAATCAAGTGATTGGTTACTACAATGCAGGTGCATTAGGGCAAAACTTTACAGCTACCATTCCTCTTAATTCTGGGATTACAGCGTCGAATTTCCGGACGTCCTCAGTTGCTAGGCAGGTAAGTAGTAACAACTTTGTCAGTATTCATACCAACCAAAATCCTGCTCCAACATCGTTTACGTTTGCGCCATCTGCAATCAGTAACAGCTTGGCGTCTCCAGTACAGCTGTTTCTGGACGTATTTATAAACTAACAATCTATGGATATTCTTGCATTAGTTGAACAGTATTGCAAGAATCACCGAAATGAGACACACGCGCGTATCGCTTCGCTGATTCTTGAACAGAATCCCGAAGTCGACCTTTCCCATCGTACCATACGACGTATGGTAGCTAAGCATCGGAAGCCTGCTGAAGAGGTAGAACGCGATATAGGCTCAGATAAGGCTTCTTACACGTACAAGGGGTCTGAACCTATACACAGCTTGGAAGAGGCTGTCAGGTACTTCCAAATCGATACTGAGCAGTGGCAGGTAGACCGGTTTACCTGTAATAGCTGGGAGGCTCAGTCAAAAACAGGCCCAGTTACTATGCACCAGGTAAAGGTGCAGCTTTCACCGAAGCCAATAGAGATTGATTTAGGTGAGGTCATGGATGATCTCCGCAATACTCTTGATGGTTTCACAATACAGCAAGAACCGGGTAGCAGTACAGCTGTACTAGCTTTGTCGGACTTTCATATCGGTGCAAAGGTGCAGGCTATGGGCAATACCCCAGAGTTTAATGTCAAAACCGTTGTAGCCCGATTGCAAACAGTAGCAACAGCATTAAACAACGAGCACTATGATGAAGTCTATGTCTGTCTTCTTGGTGACTTTATTGAGAGCTTCACAGGTCTCAACCACCAATCTACTTGGCAAGAGCTGGAACACCGTGGTCATGGTACTAATGTGGTTATTCTGGCTTACACTATTATTCGCCGTTTCCTTACTACACTAAATAACGTATCTGGGGTTTATATCGTCAGCGGAAATCACGATAGGACTACCAAAAAGATGGAGGGCGATCCAGAGGGTTCAGTAGCTAGCCTGCTTGCATTTATGCTGCAGGAAAACACACCGCTGGATGTAAGGTATGATTCCGTACTTTTGGGGGTAGAGATAGATAGCATATACTATCTTCTGACGCATAACCATCTAGGTATATCGAAAGGAGATATAGGCAAGGCTTTCTGGGAGTACGGCCGCCAAGGAATGTACAATGTAATGCTAGGCGGACACTGGCATGCTCGTAAGGGAAAGCGTATTTACAGAATTGTAGACGAAAAGCAGGTAGATCAAGCCAACTACAGGCAGATTGCTGTTGCACCATTGTTTACTGGGAACTTCTACTCAGAAAGCAACGGCTGGAATAGTGCTGCAGGGTATACCATTCTTGTAAATAACGGACAGGGGAAACCCAACGTCTTTGAATACGTCCTATCATAATGTCTGCAGGCAAGTATAATTTTATCGTTGAGCAAGGGTCACAGCATGATGTTACCTTCCGCTACAAGCTGGCTGATGGTACATTCCTTAATCTGACTACCTATCGTATTCGAATGTCTGTAAAGGACCACATTACGGATACAAACTTTGTCTATCAAGCTACGTCTGATTCAAGTGGTAATGGAGATAATGGTGGTACAGTTGCCTTCCAGCAACACTTCACTAAGGCTAACCCGCAGTCCGGTAATACTGAAGGGCAGTTTACGCTCTCGATTCCTACTGCTACTACAACAGCCTTTAACTTCAATCAAGGAGTCTATGACTTGGAGCTTGTAGCTAATGATGGCACGGTTACGCGTATCCTGGAAGGTAAGTTTAAAGTTAAACTTCAAGTGTCTGTCTGATGCCCGCACAAGTCATCATAACGGAACCAGCACGGAATATTGTCGAGATTACGACGACAACTAACTCTGTAGCGATTACTGAGCAGGTCAACACCGTCAGTGTTGCGGCAAGCACAGTATCAGGAGCCGGAGGAGGCTCAACCAGTGGTGTAATTAACATTACAAATTCTATTGGGGATGCTGTTGCTGGCGAGAGCTACGTTGCGGGTACAAGCCTTGAAACAATTATTCGAGATATTGTAGCCCCATTCTTTGAGCCTACGATTGCAAGCATTGGCTATAACGCTACCAACTCTCAAACATCAGGTAATGACTTGCTTGTAGAGTGTGGTCTGTCAAGCACGGTCAGTGCCATTTCCTTGACTTTCACCAGCCCTGAAAACCTGGATACAAATACACAGGTGTCGTTTTTAGATGTGAGTGATCTGACTGGTCCGTTCTCGCAGAACGTGACGGTATCAAGCTTCAATACTCCGACTATTATTTCTCTTAGTCCTACATATACCATTGATACTCTTACAACGCCTTTTCCTCGGACCTTTAGGGTTACTGCTGGATTTTTAGGGAACGACGGTGCGGGGTCAGTAGTGGCGTTGCAGAAGAACTTTCAGATTTTTCATAGGCACCGATTTTACATACTGACTTCCGAGCTGTCTACTGTTGGAAATGGGTTTGGGCAGTTTTTAGGAGCGAGCACTACAGATGAAGTACTATCTACTTTAGATGTCAACCCAAGCTTGCAAACTCAAAGCCTAGCTGTTCAATGCAATGCGAATACAGCAAATGCAAGTAAATTTACTTGGATTTTTATTGCCGGTGCCGGAACTTTGGGGGAGGTAGCAGCAGAAGTCAATGGCAGAGGTGTAGCGGACTACACAGACAGCTGGCAGTTTGACAATAATAACGGAGCTGGGTTTGCTTTAAGCAAAGGCACCGCAACACCTTCATATAAGGCGTACAGAAGCAATCAGCCGGGGGCATTTGACTCCGACATTACTTTGAACATCGAAATACTACATTGATATGGCTATCAAATTTGGTGACATCCTACAAAACCAAAACTCGGCATACCCTATTGTTGAGGCGTCAAACAATGACATTAAAGGTGTCATTTTTCACTCAAGCCTACCTGGGAATGGTGACTTCCCCAACAAACGCGCTTTGGGTACTATCCTGGTAGATACCAGTGCGGACAAGATGTACTTCTATAAGGGTGCGGATTTGACCAACGGCAATTGGGGTAATAACACTAACTGGGAAGTACTTGCTACAGGAACTGGTGAAACTATTCAGACCACTAACCTACCTGTGTCTATTCCTACAGGTCGCTCTTTTGGACGTTTTATCAATGGACAGTCAATTGATGTAGGGAGTGGTGAAAGCGCCATGCAAATCATTATTGATGCAATCACCGATTTTGTAGCTCCAACTGGAGAATACACTGGTTCTGAAGGAACAATCCAGTATGACACGGTTACACAGACAAAAACTCATACCGTAAGCTTTACCGTTACAAACGAGAACCAAGCGATTGTCAGCGGTAACAATTTTGCTATCTCTTCAGTAAAGTTGTACCGACGTAATGTTGGCGGCAGCTATGGCTCTGCAATTGCTACAGCTACTTCAGGTGGCAGCAACTTTACATCTGGGACATTCGCAAACTTAAATTCTACCGGAAGTCCTACTGCTGTAGCCTTTACATTGAATGATAGCTTCTCACATGCTAGTGGTGCTGCAGACGTTCAGTACAAAATTGAAATTATTCCTTTGGACGCCTCGGGTAGTGCGGGAACTACCGTAAACATTGAGGGGGCAGATGGAGATAATGCAAGTGGATTCCTTAACTCACTTGCTTATACTGCCCCACAAGTTGCTTCTGTAACTGTAGCACGCCAAGACACTTCCTCCCACTTCAATACATCGGGGAGTGGTAATAATGGTAGTGAGACAAATACCAGACGGCCCAAGGGTAACATCGCGTCTAAAATTACCTTTACCCTCGACAATAACTCTTCTTTGGTCCCTATTACGGGATACTCCTTGCGCCGTAGTATTAATGGAGGCACACCAGTGGAGATTTTTGCTGAAACTGGGTTGAGCATTGTAGGCACAACCAATGGACAGCGGAAGATTTTTGATTCTATCCAGACAGGAGCAAATAACGTTACTGGACTAAATACGGATGTTACCGGATTTACTGATGTAACCAGCGCATTCCCTACTAATAGCACCGGCGCAAACACGATTCAATACTCTATCGTATTTACAGATGACGAGGGTACAACCAGTGCGCAAAACGTGGGTAGTGAGATTAATCTTGAGTTCCCAGGTATGATTGGATTCGGTACGACAGATGGATCGTCGTTCACTTCTTCAAACAACAGCACTATGACTACGCTGCTTCAAGCCATTCGTGATACCAGCGGTTTGAGGGCACAGTATGAGATTATCAGTATTGCAGATAACCAAGCTGTAGAGCCAGACTTTGGTGTTGTAGCAATCAACCCTACCGCAACTCAGTTTGTGTATATCGGCTTTCCTGCTGCAATGAATGAAATTGATACCATTCTTGACCCGAACAACGTACAGTCATACGGTGCTTTTGGATCAGCACCTAAGTCTATTAATGTGTCGTTTACAACAAAATATGGTGTCACAGGCACATACGAGTTCTACTGTTCGAATGGCGCAGGCGCATTGAGCGGTAACCATACAATCAACTAATATCTGAAGCTATGCCAATTGGATTTGCAGACCTACTACAAACTAACTCCCAGGCGGTAAACGCACTGACAAAGGGAGTTGTAAGTACGGACGATACTTTTGGGGGTACCCGATCAAAAATTGATGATTGGACGGACCTTCACCTCTCTACAAGAGCTACTGACGGGGGAACTTCATACAAGACCTTTGCGGATAATGGTACGTCAACCTCGCCAGGACAGTTTAAGGAGTACTCCACTATGTTCTACGTCGCGGATGGCCGCGCATTGGTTGAAACCAATAATGCAACGGGTGCTATCCGGTTGGACGCTAGCGGTGAGTTTGTAAGTAGTGGTGGTCAGCTTTATACACATGGCGCCGGCAACGCAGAGCCTGAGTACTGGGTACTTGATGATGCTACTCAGATTGATGCTACTGAAAAGCTTCCTAAGTTTACTATTACAGGAACACCGGGTAGTGGCTCTACAGCTCTTCCAGCGGGTTACCAGAAGCTGCAGGTACTGACGAACGCAGCACCATCTGATGGGGCTGTTTCTCTAAGTTCTGATCTTGACTCCAACCTGCTATCAAATACAGCAGGTGAATTGGGTCTGGACAACCAGAACGCTAATATCGTTTTTGCTGGTCCTGGGAGTGGTAGTGCTGGGGCTCCGACTTTCCGTGCTTTGGTTACAGATGACCTTGCCGATGACATAGTGACCCTTGCCAAGCTGCAAGACATTACAGATGAGCGCTTGCTTGGTAGAGTTGATAACGGGGATGGCACAGTTGCAGAGTTGACTAAAGCCCAAGTGCTAACGTTCCTAAACGTAGCAGACGGAGCACAGGCCAACGTAAATACTAACCTTGCGATTGGCACTAGCGATGGTACCACTCAGCAGGTTACCTCAAGTACCGGTAACAATGTAAACCTGGTTGTTGCAACAGCAACGGAAGCGGGTATTGTGACCAATGCTTCTCAAACCTTTGCAGGTGACAAGACCTTCAATAACAATCTTATTGTTGGAGGTAACCTGAGTGTTGCTGGTACGGTAACACAGTCGAATAGCCAAGAGGTCAACTTCAACGATACGCGTCTGCGGTTGAATATCCCAACATCTTTGCTCGATGGCAGCATTGAAAACACTGCTGCACCAACCGCGAATACGAATGTCGGTCTCGAAATTTATAATGGAGCTTCTGGTGGTTCACTTTCAGGTGGTCCTCTGTGGGTATACAACTACAGCACAGATCACTGGGGTGCAAGTATCCAAGGCACTCCGACTACATTGGACAATGTGAAAGCGTTTAAGTTTGATGTTACTACAACAGGCTTAGGGGCAGAGGCCGCCGCTACAAATGACATTGCAGATCTGTACGGTACTGCAAACACTGCTCGTTCGAATGCTTCTAACGTTCGTTCTGTTGGTGCAGTGTCGAAGTGTACTATCGATATTACTACAGATTCCAGCGATAGCCCCAACAACTTTGCTCCTGTAGCTGCAGCAGCTAACGGATACCCGATTCAACATGACTTGGATACATCTAGCGTCTTTGTCTTTGCTCTGAAGACGCACCAAGCGGGCGCTGATGGCAACGGGGGTGCTGCAACGGCTATCGGTGAGCCACAACCGGTTTTCTGCAAGTTTAAGGTAATTACTGCGGATATTGTTGAGGTGAGTGTGGGCATCACTAAAGAGAACGAGAAGTACGATATCATTGTAATCGGATAAAGCCTATATTTGTAGAAGTACCAATAACTTATAGCATGTTACTCAAGGATTGTATCGGAGTCTACTCCGCATTTCAAAAGCTCAGCGCCATCAATCTCCCACTCAAAAGCAGCTGGATGATTGCGCAAAACATTAACAAGCTCCAGCCGCTTGTAGATACGTTCGAGGAAACTCGGCAGAAGTTCATTTCCAACCTGCGTGATAAAGCTACGTTGGATGCAGATGGACAACCAGAAGTCAGTGATGACCTGGCAAACGAGTTCCGCGAAAGTGTCGAAACTCTCCTGAACGAGGATCAAAAGGTCCGGCTCAAAAAGGTCACACTCATTGACAATGGTGAACTGTCGATTGAACCGAGTGTCCTGCTTGCTGCCATGGACTACCTAATCCTCAAGGAAGATGGCAATAAAGCTGGCTGATGTACTAGAGAACATCAATCTCGCATACCCCGTTATTGAGGCCCATGAGAAATCAATTGTGGGCTTCTATAATGGACGTGCTACCGGTGCCGCACAGACAATCAAGCTGGGGTATTCTGGGGTAAGCAAGATTTCTTTTAGCGAGACTGCAAATGCTACAAATGATTTGGTAGCGTTGACGTCATCGTACTCGGCAGCTTCAGGTGGAGGTCTTATTCAAGCATCTGATGCGGACACTTTGTTGACGAGTCACGGGGGCATCTTTACCGTTCATGATGGCAAGCTGTACAATGATGCACAGCAGGTTCAATCAAACTACAGTGCAGCCTACCTAGTTCAGGAACTCAATGCAGGAACAAGTGCTGTTCAAGATACGACACGGTCTTCTGTAGTGTTTGTATCTGAGCTGGTTCAACAGTTCAATAGATACGAGTCATTGCCTGCGACTGGTACTGAGAGTATCCCCGGTATCATCGAGGGCGGTCTAAACTTTTACCTTGCTGGATTCTTTGAAAATCAAAAACGTACAAGGAAGTTTAAGCTCAATGACTTTATTGCGCTTTTGGGTGCGCTCTTTGCAGATGAACTTGTTGAGGGAGGCATTGTAACTACAACTCAAGCAGGAGGCACTGGTATTATAGGTGACCTAAATGGCGACGGCATAGTATCTATTGCTGACCTCTTGATCCTGATGAATTCATTTGGGCAACCTGGAACAGCAGCAGTGTCCCTTGCTAGAGGTATTACTGAGCAAACTATTACTACTACCCCAGCAGCGCAAGGTAATCCTACGGGTACTGGGAGTGGAGGAGCATTCGTTTTTTCAGATTTTGAGACCTTTGACTTCCCGAATCCCAATAGTGTGAACAACCAGGTGTATGGTTGGGACTCTATTGATATGACTCAAGGAAGTGCAAACAAGATCACGTTTGATGAAAGAGGCGCAAACCCGACGTGGTACGAGAATAAGCGCTTGCGGGTTTATGTGGCGGGCAAGGCTACTGCACAGGCTCCAGATATCGTTGCTGCATTTTGCGTAGTGCGTGTTATTACACAGAATAGTGCTAACAATGACTTTGAGGCTGCGTATATGATGCATATGCCTGGTACTTTCTCAAATAATCTCGTTCAAGTTACTGGCCTCGATGCTCCTGTTGGGCAGTCGTTTGAATTTGAATTCTTTTATGCTTCTGGGTATGGCACAAACTTGTTTCAGTCTTTGGACTTTCAGCCAGAAACGGGGGTATTCTCTAGTTCTATTCTAGAGTCAAATCTCTGGAACTTTGCAACGAACCAAACTGCTTTTGATGATTCTGGTAACTCAGGTGGTACCAGCATTATCAAGGATATAGAAGTACGTGTGTGTTTGTTCTCGTTTGCCGGATATACAGAGTTCCAAATTCAGCAAGTGCACGCGTATGTAGATGAAGAACCATTCGCTGTAACCTATGATCCGTAATTGCCATGGCTGTAAACTTCCATATTTCAAAAGATGGTAACCTTGTAACGATTCGTCATATCAAGGACAGCTTTCAGTTGCCCACACCCGAAGCAGGCAGATTTGTTGATGTTCCTCGTTATCAGGAGGACTTCAATACTAACTCTTTTCCCCTAACGGCAAGTAACCCTTCTGGCAACAACATCAAAATTGTACGTTCTGATGGGATTGTGGTTATCAACTCAATTCCTTTCACGTCTTTAAAGACTGGGTCAAATAACGCAAACATTGGAGCCAGTGCAGCAGCTACTGTTTCTACGCTGAATGGCACAACCTTCTTTGGTGCTGGGAGTATTGATGATGATGTTTCGTCTAACACTGCGGGGCACACCAATAACAATTCGACGATTCAATCGAATCTAACAAAGATTGGTGCTCTCGAAAACTCTGTAAAGACAACAACTGGTGACCGGGGTGTCTATGTTACAGATGCTAAAGATGAAACGTCTAGTAAGGTCAAGCTCACTTCTACTACTGCCAAGCTTCAAGCAGGTGCAAAGACAGGTCTTGAAGCAGATGAAAGTAGCCCGGGCACACTGACCTTTACTGTAGCTGCAGGAGCCAGTGGGTCTGAGGTAGAAACTACTGCTCTAACTATAGCCGGTAACACGCAGGGTAAGACTACAGCGGCCTTCGTGAGTAGTGTATTTACAATCAAGTCAAACTCTAGCTCAGCTGCAGGCACTGTAAGTCTTTTGGAGGGCAGTGCTAACGGTACCAATAAGCTAAATCTTCGAGCGCCTGCAGCTCTAACAGCTGAAACAACTCTTGTTTTCCCTGATGGCGCTGGCAGTAACGGTCAAGTGTTAAGTACAGACGGTGCTGGTGTATTGTCTTGGGTAGACCAAAGTGGTGGTCTCAGTGCTATTCATGGAGGAGCTTCAGATATTCTAAGGCTGGCAAGTAATCAGATTGGTGTATCTACGAATCTGACCTCTACGATTGGTGCAGATCGATTGGTCTTTTACGATCACAGTGCCACTAAGCTTACAGCTCTTGAGCTAGGAACAAATCTTGCAATCAGTGGTACTACACTGAATGCGTCGTTCACTGATACGAACACCAATATTGCCAATACAGATCTAACTCTGAATGCGGCACGTGTACTCAACCTGAGTGGTAATGACTTAGATATTCAAACCGGAGGCACTTCGAAGCTCTTGTATGATGTCAGCGCAAACCAAGGTCAGGGAGAGTGGCTATTTGGTACCCGGGCACGTTTTATGCAGCCAGTAGAGTTTCACGCAACGGGTGGTACATCGCAGTCTCAGATTCGTTTTCGTGAGCCACCTATGGGCGGTAGCAGCAGTGTCATCCTTAAAGGTCCAAGCACAAACTTATCATCAGACCTGATATTTACTTTGCCTGATGCAGACGGTAGTGCGGGTCAGTTCTTGAAAACGGATGGCAGCGGAAACCTGTCGTTTGCTACTGCAAGTGGTAGTAGCGGAGGTGGTGATGGTAATCACTATCTGGGACAGTTTGGCGGCCTCTTTACATGGTCAAGTACGGACAGCGGTGAACGGGTAGGACTAAATACCACGTATGGTCCGTATTTCTATAGCCACAGTACAGAGCCAGATCAAACTGCTCTAAGAAACTATGATGCCAGCCAAGCTATCGATAGTGCTACAAGCACTATGGATAACTACAAGATTAGTATGCAAGGCTTTCGGGTGCATACGACTGACAAAAAAGTCAAGTGTATCTACAGCTTTAGAATTCAAAATGCACCATCAAGCAGCACTTGGGGTATTAGCTTGTGGGGAGGAGCGCTCAATACTTCTGGGTCAGCTAACAGTGAACGTACCGTGACCTTGAGGGGTAAAACTTCAGATATAACAGTAAGTAATACCTTTAGCACGGTAGTCTATCAGGGTGAGTTTACTACAACAAGTAATATCAATGCCGGAAGTATTGTACCCTTACTGGAAAACCGGACTGGCTCCTTAACTACAACTACGCGTGTCTATGGTAGTTTCAAACTTTACTTAGTTGACTGATGGAAAAGATTCAAGACCCTCGCCCAATAGAGAAGCTAGCATCAAATGCAACGGTGGCTAACCGCATTGCAAAAATTAATGAGTTGGTAGAACTAATAAACAATATGTGGTTTCCTGACGAAACAAATCATACAGAATGAAACGACCTAAACACATGAAGCTTGAGCTGTACCGGATGAGTACAGGCAAGGACAGCACACTAGGAACTTTGTTTCTAAGTACAGGTAAAGACAAAAGAAAGTATCTTTGCTTTACTTTAGAAGATGAGTATCGTGAACAGAAGGTGATGTCAGAAACGCGCATCCCGGCTGGCGAATACGAGATAAAGCTCAGAGACTTTGGTGGCTACCACCAGAAGTACAGCAAACGTTTTAAGGACATCCACAAAGGAATGTTGTGGTTGCAGGACGTACCAAACTTTAAGTATATACTAATTCACTGTGGCAACACAGATGAAGATACAGCAGGCTGCTTGCTTACCGGTTATGGGCCGAAGCGAGTATCCGAAGGAGAGTTTGAATTATACAATAGCACCCAGGCGTATTTTGATGTGTACCCGCCTGTAGCAAACCATCTCTCTGATGGAGGTACCGTAACCATTGAAATCAAAGACTTCGATGAAATTCCAGAACGGTTGGGGTAACCCAAATAAGCACGGAGATAAGTTTATCTTCAAGTTCCGGTTGGGCACGATTACTGTGCTTGACTTTATTATTGACCTGAGTTCGAAGCTGTACTCTTTTACATTCTTCAACTTCACATTTAAGTTCTAATGGACAAACTCCGCGACACCAAGCTCGGGTCGTGGCTAAAAGACAAAGCGCCCAAGATTTTTGAAACAGTAGCCGACGCATTACCAGACGCCGGACTCTTGGGAGTAGTAAAGAACCTTGTAAATGCAGACGATAGCCTAACACACGAGCAAAAACTAGAGTTCGAGCGACTTGAACAACAAGAGCGCATTGCCTTAGAGGAAAATATCACTAAGCGATGGACTGCTGATGTTGGCTCAAAAAGCTGGCTGGCTCGTAACGTCAGGCCTATGATTGTACTCTCACTGACTGGGATGTTCCTGGTCTTCATCTTGATCGATACACTGGCACCTTTCGAGGTTCGGGATGCTTGGATTAAGATGTATGAGACAATCCTCATGACAACTATTGGTGGGTACTTCGTTGTGCGTTCGGTAGATAAAAACCAACTGCCATGGCAACGCTAAACGAAATCGTATACAACATTGCTCTGCAGGTAGAGAAGGCAGACGATACTGTGCTGCTCGAACGCCTGAAGTTCATGGTGGGCTACTACCGTGCCCAGTTCATTCGTCAAGACCAAAAGCGCAATCACAGTATTCCTTCTCAGTTTATTCAAAAACTGGACGAAGTATCAATGTCTGCGCAACCATCTGTAGATGGACTAGGGAGTACAGAATTTGGTTGTGAGGTCTGGCGATCGGCAAAGATTCCTAAACCGGTTCGGCTATATGATGGTAGCACCTTTGCTTACGTTGGCACGGTAGATGGCAAAACGCCGTATCAGGAAGTCAATGGAGTACAAGCAGATTATGCTGCTCATGGTAAATACAACAAGCAGTACCCTCGATACTGCTACAAGAATGAGCGTATTTACATCTACAATGCTCGTCCTAGTGCAATTACGATTAAGGGCATTTTTGAACAGCCTCAAGAGTTGTTTGGATTTACGGCAGACATAGATAGGGCATTGCCTGCTCCTCCATTGCCGGAAGATAAAGAGTATCCAATCTCTATGGATATGATTCAAAGAATTACACAGAGCATTCTGGCTACAGAAATGCGCGTAGAAAACAGACAGAATGAGTCAGACGAAGTACAGCTCAGCGAGTAAGTTTAGCACTAAGGATTCTTACAGGTGGTTTAAGCAGCAGAACCCAGATACGCAGATAACCTACGCTGGTTACAAGCATATCATCAGCCGCTTCAACAAACGTGTAAGTGAGATGGTGTTAGAGGGCAGGGTATTCAATATGGGCTACCGTCTGGGTACCATAAGAATTAAAAAGATACCTCGTACCTTTAACAAGCCCACCATAGACTGGGGCGAGACCAATCGCCTAAAGAAACAGGGCATCAAGAAGCTGGTCTACTACACCGACGATTATTACTACCGTTGGAACTGGGACAAGCATAAGTGTTTAGTCAAGAACAAAAGCGTGTACACCTTCCAGCCTACTGCAGGCTTGACGGGTAATAAGCGTAAGCTGGTGCAGAAACTGAAGACAGATGAATTTGCATACTTGAACTATAAACAATGATCTACAAAACAGTCTCATCAAAGGCAGTAGTTGCGAAGGTGTTTCGTGACCTCAAGCCAACTTCCGACGCCTGGGTGGTGGATGCGGTAGAGTGGATTGGTGAGGCTCTTGAGTTCATCGGCTACTTTACCGGTCTTGAGAAGAAAGCTATGGAGCTTACTATCAAGGACCACCGGGCTTTGCTGCCGTGTGAACTGGTAGATATTATTCAAGTAGAGTACAACGGCAGTCATCTCGTCTATGGCACTGATACCACTGCATACGACTTGCCCAATGCGAAACGCACTACCAATCCCCAGCCTTATACTCCTTCAGAGGTTACAACATCTGCAGTCTTCCAAACGGTAGCGAACGAGCATCCGACCGGTAACGACACGTACAAGCAGCAGAAGACAATCAAGGCTTCTAGCTATGGGGGTGGTGACTACTATGTCATCAACCCGGATTACATCCAAACGTCTTTTGAAGAGGGTACGGTAAAGGTCCACTACACAGCTCACCCAATCTGTGATGATGGCTACCCTAAAGTCCCTGACAACATTTACTACAAACAGGCATTGGAATGGTACATCGTAAGACAGATGATAATGGGCGGGTACACTCACCCGTTCATCAATTGGCAGTTCGCGGATCAGAAGTGGGGGAAGTATTGCGTGGCAGCACAGAACGATGCAGCCTACCCGAGCATCGACAAGATGGAGAGCTTCAAGAACATGTGGGTGCGTATGGTCCCAAACATCAATGCACACTGCGATTTCTTTATTGGGAATAACACACAAGAACGATTGCAGCGATGAAGCCAATTAAGGGCATGAACCTAGATGTGTCCCCAGATGCACAACCTGAGGGGACTTATCGTATAGCAAAGAACTTTGTGTATGACGCAGAGTTTGATGGGCTGCAGCAAGACTTTGGTGTAGGCTCTGCTAAGGCGCAGCTTGTAAGTCAGCACATTATAGCGAGTTACTCATTTACTAATGGCGATATCGTTGTTTTGACTAGCAGCTCGGCGGCTGCGGGGTCAAATCAAACCATTCAAATTTTTAAAGGAGGCACAGAGTCTTTTGTTTTAGTCGAGGATGATGCTGGGCTTCTCTTTGACCCCAGTCAGGTTTACGACATTACGCACTTTGAGGATGCAGATAGCAATCGTCATATTATAATTACTGGTGGTGGGCAAAAGCCGTTAATTTTTAATATTGACTTGGCATCAGCCAATCAGCCTGATATCGGAATTAGCAATCTATTTCCAAATAAAAACCTGCCGACCATTAGCCAAAGCTCGCAGTCTTCTGGGACTCTTGGAGCAGGGTCATATTTCTTTAGTGCGCGATATGTCTTAGGTGAAACACGAACTGACTTTGGTCCTCCCTTTGGTCCAATTCGTTTCTTGGAAAACGGCAGCGGTGTTACACTGACTTTAGCGAATCTTGATACTCGATACGACAAAGTTGAAGTCGGGATGATTGGTGTTTCGAATGCGGCGATTACTACAAAGGTGGTTGGTGTTCGTCCTGTAACATCCAGTTCAATATCTATTCTTGTAAATGGGCAGTCATTCGGAGAGGCGCTTCTTGAAGAAGTAGCTGTGTTGCCGCAGGTCTATACAGAAGCAGAAACGGTTGAGTTTCACGATAATCGATTGTATCTGGGCAATGTTAAAACTCATGATGAGACCGGGCTGCAGGCAAAAGCTAACAGTATTGTACCATGCTGGGAGATAATTAAGAACCCAACTGGTGCCGCGCCGACTACAACCGGGGCCGATCCTCGTGGCAGTTTTTTTGCACCTGGTGAAGTGTATGCTTTCTACGTAGCTTGGGTTAGAGATGATGGGTCAATGACTCAGGCATATCATATTCCAGGACGCCCTAAGAAAAACTTTGACGTTAAAGTCATTTCTGCTGCAGGACATGCGGCTGGCACATCAAACCCAAGTATTGATGTTACATCGACGGTAGATACTTTGCTTGCTGATACCAGTGGAGCAAATACTGCAAACCTTCTTGACTTTTTGAAGAATGACAGGAATGTATTAGAGTCTACAGATAGCGCGTATGGAAACACTAAGTACTTTCAAACCAGATGTACTGCAACAAAATTTGATACAAAGACTGTAGGGCCAATTGACTTTCACCATGGTCGTATGGGCTACTGGGAGAATGAAAATGAAACCTACCCAGTTGGGTATCCTGCAGGTCGAGACATCGGTTATGCTTCATCAGGGGAGACTGTAAATGCGGACACTGAAATTACTCTGGCAGGTGAAAAAGTACGGCATCACCGTATGCCTTCACTTGGGTGGTTGATAGATAATATATCCGCACCAGGCACCGGTTTTGACTTTGATGCTTTTCAAGAGCACGGGTTGAGAGCAAGATTTGATTTCATTGATATTCCTGATGGTTATCAGTCTGCAGTGATTTTTCATGCTGTTAGAAACACTTCAAATAGTACAGTCTTTACGCATACTCCGATTCACTTTGGTGCAGCTAATCACTTTTCATGGTTTGGTGATGGTGGTACTCAGTATAAAGACTACAGCACAGTAAGTGTCATTAACAGCCGAAATGTAAATGCAGTCTTTAGTGACAGCACGACAAATACCGGGAATGCCAACCTGGGTAGAATTAGCAACACCTCTGACTTCAATCTTATAACAAGTGCAGCAGGGAACCCTAAGAAGTTTGATAATTCCGATTTTGATGATTCAGATACTCATCTGGACACTAACAATAATAAATCGAGTTATAAGACGGAGTTCCAAGAACGGCTCAATGTTCACTACAATAAAGCAGTAGCATTCAGTCAAGATGTATTGGCAGTCAAGCCAACTTTGCCAAAAAGCATGTATACAGTCTTTGACTACATGCTTATTCAGATGGAACACTTCCCTCAAGATGTAGTAGGACACCCTGGTGGGTCATCGTCAGGGCGTACTCATACTATGCATATTACTACCGGGGGCGGTGGCGCTGATCAGTTCTTCGAGACTGTGGACAATGAGATCGGTGTAAACAAGTCTCGTAGGTTCTTGATAGACTTCACAGAAAACTACACTGGCAATATTAATCAGTCTTTCTCGCACTCTCGCATTTTGCCTATGCGCAACCAGCGGTATATGCCTGCTGGAGTTATTGATGATGAAGTCAAGTTTGACAATCGTCGAGGAGCGGAGTGTCTCTACTGGGATTATGAGAATATTGCGAATACTGCTACTCCATACTTTGGAGGTCATGGTGCTACAAATCCTGAGGGCGGTGCTTTTTCTAAGTATCACAATGCCGGTGATCGTCTTTGGTTTTCTGTCCTAAACTCTGATTCTGGCGTACTAGGCAATACAGCTTCAGGTAATACGGATGGGTCAAGGTTCTCGCGCCTGGCAGGTAGCACTACTTATAACCATGACCAAATGGATGGGTACTACCTGCAGGGTCTGCCTACAACCCGAGGTACTCTTGCTGTGTGCCGGTTGCCATTTGTTACGGTAATGGCTTTCCAGACAAACTGCTATCTCAATAGAGATTCGCAGGACTTGAGTTTGTGTACTGCTACACGTCCTGCAAGTGCAATGGTGAGTTCACCATCTGGCACTAATGCTAGTGGTCTAAAGACAATCACAAGTGATCATACTTTTGGGGATATCCACTACTCTAAAACTCAATACAGAGTCACAAGTAATACAGGATACAACGTAAAACTGAATGACGCCGAGCAGACTGATATAGCTTTCGTTACCCAGAATGGTGCAATGAGCAACTCCGTCTTTGGTACACTAGGTAACTCAGATGAAAAAGGTACCTTTGATGGCTTTCGTGGAGTGCAGATTGCTTTGTTTAAAATCAACAGCTATTCTCCCGCATCTTACTTTTTCCACAATAAAGATAAGTCTCAGCATAAAGAGGAAGAGCGGGCTTCACTTATGAGAAATGTAATTCCTGAGGAGACTAATGACTTCTCACTGAATGCTGATTTTCTTAAGGTCAACAACTTCTTGCAGCCTGTAATTAGTGATGGAGTTACAGCATTAGATTTTAACTTTCCCTATCGTGTGGCACGAAGCAAGGCGCAAGACCCTGCTAGTGATGCGTTAAACCTGCGTACGTTTCCGGCTCTGGACTTTAAGGAGCAAACCCGTACTCGTGGTTCTGTCACAAACCTTCAAACCTTTGGCGATAAACTACTGATTCACCATCAGGACTCGTTGTTTATTACAGTGGGTAATGAAGCAGTTGCAACTAGTACGGGGGCTGTTGTATTGGGCACTGGCGATATCTTTCGTGTGCCGCCTACAGAGTTGATTCCGTCTGAGTATGGCTTTGCAGGGTCTCAGCATATACAAGGTTGTACCCTAACACCTCAAGGTTATTTCTTTGTTGATGTCCGCCGTCGTAGAGTATTTCTATACGATGGTAAAATCAATGAGATAAGCAACAAGGGTATGCGCAAGTGGTTCCAAGACAACTTGGAGTTAGCACCATTTCAATCGGGTAGTGAGAACGGGCAGGTTACTCAATTTCAACCTGGCGTTCAGGCAGAGTATGATCCGGTTTTCAACCGAGTGCTGCTGTTGATTCGCAATAACACTCTTAATAGTGGGGAGTCGTATGGAAATTCAGTTCCGGCAAACTTTGAAGTATACGAAGACAATGCCAAGTTTGTTGCTAAGGATGCTGTAATCAGCTATAGTCTGCACACAGGTGCATGGGTCTCTCTTCACAATCTCCCCTACAACAAATTTGCAGCTACGGCTACCAAGATTTATGGTCTTCGCGCAGATGCTCAAGGGGGTGGTTCACTTGCAAGAATCTTTGAATTGTTTGATCCTGCGGTCAGTACTATTAACTACTTGGCAACGGTTAAGAACTCGGTAAAGACGCCCGCACAA
>CAACVD010000343.1_pt1 | contig 20832 bp, 30 predicted proteins | sample 2381771 | NCBI WGS metagenome assembly CAACVD01 (sample SAMEA5211965, study PRJEB30684) | marine metagenome | biome: Marine; feature: Epipelagic; material: Water | collected 2015-10-15 | depth 15 m | reverse complement strand
GTTAAAAAGATGTACATTGAGAAGCACACGGAGAATGAGGCTTTTCCGGCGTACGACCCAGAGACGGGTAGAGCGTTTCTTTGGCCTGACACACATCCTACAAGAGCAGGACAGCCTCTCTTTTATAGAAAGTTTGTACCAGCTAGACTAACCGACAACCCCTACCTCATGGCTGACGGACAGTATGAAGCGATGCTTCGTTCGTTACCGGACGTAGAACGTCGCAGACTACTTGACGGAGATTGGGATGTAGCAGAGGGTGCAGCCTTTCCTGAGTTCTCTCGCTCCAAGCATGTTGTCGAACCTTTCGAAATGCCAACCAACTGGCCCCGCATTCGTGCTGCGGATTACGGCTACGCCAGTCCCTCTTGCGTCCTGTGGGGTGCAATCGACTGGGACAACAATATATGGGTATATAAAGAGTTATACGCTAAACACTTGACAGCAGAGCAGTTAGCTGATAAAATACTAGAAATGGAAGAGTTAGACCCTCTACCCCACTACAACGTCCTTGATGCCTCTTGCTGGAACAAAACAGGCTTCGGACCATCTATCGCAGAAACCATGATGAGAGCAGGTGTTCGGTGGACACCATCTGACCGTAATAGACTGCAAGGAAAGATGGAACTCCATAGAAGACTATCGGACGACCCATATACCAAAGAACCGCGTTTACGAATCTTCGCAACCTGTAAACACACTGTCGCACAGATGTCAGGTATTCCGCTGTCCAAAACAAACAGTGAAGACGTAGATACAAAAGCTGAAGACCACGCATACGATGCGCTCCGTTATATGGTTATGACTCGTACAAGTGGTTATACATCAATTCATAAATCATTGCAAGGCATAAAAGACCAAGCCTTCCAACCCTTTGATGGGACATTCGGATACTAGATGGCACTCACGGATATAGAATTAGGTAAAAAAGCAAAAGACGGTACTCTCACGCTTGGCGAGGCGTGGGATTTTGCCATGTCTAAGGCTGACGAAAAGCAAAAGAAGCGCATCAACCCTATTAAGTCTGGTGCTAAAACATTAGGTATTGACCTGAGTACCCCCTACAAAGACCTCAAGCAAGCTGACGTAATCAAGCTGTTTACTGTCGAAGGTAGCCCCGACGCTAAGAACAGAGCTTACAATCTCCAAACACTAGAAGCATTGGTACGTCCTGTGATGGAACGCTACGGTGCCACAGCCGCTATGGAGACAGTAGCCGAGGGTGTTGACGAGATTATGTACCCGCAATTGGCTGGTGCAAAAGGTTTAGCAGGAACACAACGTACAGGTCTAGCTGGCGAACGTCCAATGCAAGGTCTTCTTCCTAAAGAAGAGCTAGATAAGATATACGCAGAAGCAACCCCTCTTGTTGCAGCCGAGTATGGTCAACCTACATCAGACCTACTAGAGTACCACAAAGCTACAGCAAATCGTCCTGAACAACTGTTAGGTCTTAAAAAGTCAGACGTTACTATTGTGGGTGATACCATAACAGTAAAAGGCAAGGTAACAACAAAGAAAGACCACAAGGGTCGCCCTGAACTTTCTTTTGATACTAACTCACGTTTAGGCCGTCTTTTAAAACAGAACTACGATACAAGCACATCCGATTATCTGTTTGACGTTACAGACGGAGACTTTACGGATGCTTTCAACAAGCATATTGGAACTCGTCTACAGCCTTTTGCTAACATACTCCCAGCAAAAGAAATAAAAAGTCGTTCTCCTGCTGGTGAGCTAGTTCGTAACTACGAGCCTGTAACCACACCATCTGTCATTCGCTCCATCGTGCCTCGTTTCATGTTAGAGCAATACAACGTAAACGAAAACTTCGTTGAAGGTATGATGGGCCACGTAAACCCATCTATCCTAAAAAAGAACTACGCTGGCTTCGTACCCCAAAAAGACCTACCTGCCTTAATTGAAAGTCCCGTAGACTTTGCAGGTGGTGAGTTTGGTGCCACACAGACAGGCCGTGTCAACCTAGACCTTTTAACTGACGAACAAAAGAAAGCCCTTGCTTCTGAGCAGCAAACAACCATCTTAGCAGAAGAACGTGCTAAACAAAGTCAAGCAGCGGCAGCAGTGGCTGAAGCAGAAGCAAAGCGAACTTCTACCCTAGCTGCTATCACCCCTGAACAAATTCAAGAAGCTGAAGATAAGTCTCGCGCTTTGGAAGAAGCTAAGATTAAAGGTAGGCAGGCTGCTAAACTAGCGAGTGCTGACACAATTTCTGCAGCAAAAGAAGGACCATCTCCTGAACTCGAAGAAACTTTACGTCGTAATAAACTAGATTTAGGTGAAATTGTCGCTAACTTTGGAAAGAAAATACCCAGCCCTGTCAAAAAGGCATTAGGGCCTATAGGTGTAGGTCTAACTGCAGCCACTGCTGCCTCAACAGTATCTGAGGTAGAAGCGGCTACAGGCTCTCCTGCCCTTGCTGCCATTGCTGGCGCATCTGAGTTTGGCCCTATAGGGTATAGTGACGTACGAGACATTGCTGCTGGACGGTCAGAGCCTGACACGTTTGGTACAACACCTGCTAGTCGTATAGCTGCCGAAGAACAGGCTGGATTTATCGACTTAGGACGTGACAGAGGACCTGAAGCCACCCCTGACACTCAACAAGACCAAGGCTTCTTAACTAGATAATGGGAGATAACCATGCCTAATAATAATTACAATTATGGCGCATCCTACATCATGAACTCAGATAAGACATCCGTTGACGACGAGATGGGGTCAAAGACTCTTTACCGTGAAGGTTTAGAATTTGACACTCGTGCCAAGACAGACTCTTTAACTGAAGACATGCCAAAGGCAGCGACCAAGGGTGCAGTAGACCCTTCTGTAATGAAAATGGCTGAAGAACGCGATTACTAAATTATGGCAGATGATAACTTCCTTCAACCTGAAGATGACACGACCATTCCACTGTACGACGCGGATGAAACTTTTCCCGGTCTAGCAGGATACGTAAAGCAGAAGTTCGAAGAAGCTGAGAACGGACGTTACTCCCACGAGCAGCGTTGGTTACAAGCCTACAAGAACTTCCGTGGTGTTTACGACTCTTCTACAGCTTACCGTGACTCAGAACGGTCTAAGGTGTTCGTCAGAATCACCAAGACTAAAGTTCTGGCTGCTTACGGTCAGATTGTGGATATCCTGTTTGCCAACAAGAAGTTTCCGCTAGTTGTGCAGCACACTCCTGTTCCCGAAGGGATTGCGGAGTTTGCACACATGGAAACACCACTAGACCAGATGGAAGACCCATACGGTTTTGCGGGTGACGGACGTGACTTACCGCCCGGAGCATTAGGTGCTGACGCATCTGGTAAGTTTCTTGGTGGACTCCAAGGAGAGTACGGCAACTTGCCTCTCGCTGAAGGTCCTGCAAAGATGGGTGAACCACAGATTAGCCCAGCACAAATTGCAGCGATGAACATGGAAAAAGTTATCCATGACCAGTTATTAGACACCAATGCAGTAAACGTTTTTCGAAACGCTATATTTGAATCGTCCCTTCTTGGCACAGGAATTGTCAAGGGGCCTTTTAACTTTTACAAGCGTGTCCACAAGTGGGGCCGTGACGACGAGGGTAATCGGGAATACCAGCCCTACGAGAAGGTTGTACCTAAAATCGAAATGGTGTCTTCGTGGGATTTCCACCCAGACCCATCTGCTACCAGCATAGATGACTGTGAATACGTTATAGAACGTCACAGACTAAACCGCCAACAGCTTCGCGCACTAATCAAGCGTCCTTACTTTATTTCGGAAGCTATCGAAGAGTGCCTAGCAAAAGGCCCTAACTACGAAGATAAGTATTACGAAGATACAATTCGTGAAGATGAAAACGAACCATACGTTTCAGAGAACCGCTACGAAGTTCTCGAATATTGGGGCGTTCTAGACGCTGACCTAGCTAAGTCAGCAGGGTTTGCAGAAGCAGACATGATGTCAGAGTTTGATGAACTACAGGTAAACATCTGGGTTTGTGGAAACATGATACTTCGCTGTGTTCTTAACCCCTTCACACCAGCCCGTATCCCGTATCAAGTGTTCCCTTACGAAGTCAACCCATATCAGCTATGGGGTGTCGGTGTAGCAGAGAACATGGAAGACGCTCAGAAGCTCATGAACGGTCATGTACGCATGGCTATTGATAACCTAGCTCTAGCAGGTAACTTGGTGTTTGACGTGGACGAGGCAAGCCTTGTACCGGGCCAAAACATGGACATCTTCCCCGGAAAGATATTCCGTCGCCAATCAGGTGTCACAGGAACAGCTATTAACGGTTTGAAGTTTCCTAACACGGCTGGTGAAAACTTACAAATGTATCAGATTAGCCGCCAGTTGGCTGACGAAGAAACTGGTATCCCATCCATTATGCACGGTCAGACGGGCGTTAGTGGTACGGGCCGCACAGCGGCAGGATTATCCATGCTCATGGGTTCTGCTGGTCTGGCAATGAAGACAGTCGTAAAGAACATTGACGACATGCTGTTAAAGCCACTGGGTGAAGCATACTTCCAGTGGAACATGCAGTTTAACGAAGACTCCCCTGACATCGAGGGTGACCTAGAAATCAAACCACGCGGTGTTGCAGCCGTAATGCAGAAAGAAGTTCGTAGCCAGAGGCTGACAACGCTTCTACAAACAGTCGCTAACCCTATGTTAGCACCATTCATCAAGATACCAAACCTGATGCGTGAACTGGCTATATCACAGGACATCGACCCCGATAGTCTGGTGAACGACCAAAACGAAGCTCAACTGTATGCAAAGATGTTACAAGGGATGATGGCAAATGCTCAACAAGAAGCAAGCGCAGACGCTGGCCCCGCTGGTGCAGGGCAAGGAATGGGAAGCCCTGAAGGAGTACCTGCAGGACCTCCGGGAACTGACGATTCAGGGCGTGGTGACGGCACAATCGGAGTCGGAACTGCTCCGGGCGCAGGGGAAGCTGGCTTTACTGGAAACACTCCTCAAGCTGAAGAGTAATCACGAGGCGGTAATCAAGAATGGTTGATAGAATACAGCTAGGCACGACTAGAAAAGAAGACGAAAAGGAAGTGCTGACAAGAAAGCAGTATGAATCTTCGTATGTTGACTTTTTTAGTCAAACTCTAGGTATGCCCACTCTAGAAGAGCAGACAGGTATTGATGTTACGGCTCCTAAGATTAGTGGTGATTCGTCACAAGACACAAGCGATGGAAACGAGGATTCACAAGCCAACCTAGAGAGAGACTTACTAGGTGCTTTAGGTGGAGACTCTGGTGCTTTAGGCGGGGATATTAAGTTTGGTGAAGATGCTGCGGATTTTAACTTTACACAAAATTATAATACATACGGCGATTTTTTAAAGCAACAGCCGGGACAGCACGATAGAGTTGAGATGTTTAGCAAAGTGTTTGACCCTCTTACTCGCGGCGACTTTAAAGACATAAAACCGGGTGCGTTGTTTGATTCGGGCATAAAAAATGTTCAACAAATTCCCGGCGCAGTAGACCAAACTGCTAAAGACCTACAACAAACAGGTCTAAAAGCCACCGCCGAAAAAAACAAAGAAAAGATTGTAGGAAGTCTTATGGGTGTCGCGGGTGGTATTCCCGGAAGTATAGCAGGTGGTTTTATAAACGGCACAACCACTACAAATGCTTTTGGAAATGCGTCGTTTAGACCAAGTGGAGCATTAGGCTTTGTTGCGGATATGGTTCATTCTAAACAGTATCAGGATATGGCACAGATAAGGGCAGCTACAGCAGCCAACGCGAGTGCTACAGGGTTTGCAATGTCTATCGGTGGGTTTGGCATAACTCGTGCGCCGGGGTCAGGAACTTACACTGGAAACATGAGGGGTCTTTCTCACGTTCAGGCAAGAACCTTAGAATCTCTTAATAAAGGATATCTTCCATCCTCGTATAACATGCAAAAGGAAACTGGCACGTCTTTGGCGGATGCTGGTTATGTTTCTGGTAGGTTAAGTACGGGTGGATATTATAAGGATAACGGCACGTACATGACAGCCACAGGCCAAACTGCAGCCTTTGGAATGGAAGCAGATGCCAAAGCCTTGGGAGCAAAGTACGGCGTAACAGACTTAGAAGTAGTTAAGGGTGTTCTTGCGAACGCCAGAAACGGCGTAGGTACTGTTTCAGGTCTTATGGCAGCAGAAAAAGCTAAAATTGATAAAGCAGCAGCAGATAAAGCAGCAGCAGATAAAGCAGCAGCAGATAAAGCAGCGGCAGATAAAGCAGCGGCAGATAGAGCAGCGGCACAAAAACGTGCTACAGATGAAATCAATAGAAGACGACAGCAAGAATACGGAAGAGACGACAGTGGCGGCGGTTACGACTTTGGCGATACCGGACAAACCGGAGCCACAGGAGGCACTGCAGACTATGGAGGTGCTTCAGCAGGAGCTAGAGGCTTTGCTGATGGTGGGCAAGTCGGCATGGCTGCAGGTGGACAGATGGCAGCAGGCATGGCACCATCTGGATTTATCGGTGCTCCACCTAGCCAAGTATCCGAAGCAGAGTCAGTTGCAGACAACGTAAACACTCAAAAGCAAGAAGGTACATTCATCATCAATGCAGCCGCTGTTGAGTTCGCAGGTGAGTCTGACATCATGAAAATGCTTAAAGACGCGCAGAAAGAAGCAGTTAGACGCGGAATAACAGTTGACAATCCAGAACGCAGTGCTAAACTAATAGATGTAGCCGTATCACGAGGAGAAGTGACGGTTGCACCTCATCTCGTCAAAATCATCGGTGAAGACCGCCTTACCAAGATAAACAATCGTGGTAAACCGGAAGTTAAAGAACGCATCGAAGAGAACGGTCAGCAGATGGCTGCACAAGGCGGGTTTCTTGAAAATTCACAAGCATATGCTCTTGGTGATAAAGTAAAAGTGTACAGAGGGGAACCTCTTGACTTAGAAAAAGTCAATCCAACAGACTACGGATACGGAAGTGACGACGTTGGTAAATTTCATACTCCCGATAAAAACCGCGCAAGACAATTCGCAGCAGGTGGGGGAAGAGGCAATCAAGTTATCCTCAGTCGTAAAGTCACTATGGACCAGCTTTTTGACGGAGTAGAAGAGGCTTGGAAAGTACAGTCTAAAAAGAAGACAGGCTACTTTACCAAAATGCCTAAAAAAGAACTAGATAAAAATTTAAAGTTTATAAAAGGCCTGCGAGATGCTTATGCGTCAGGAGAACGCTCTGTAGATTCTATGGTTATGTTTTTACAAGAACAAGTATTTGACGGTAAATCTAAGATAGACTTCATAGAAACTTTTAAAAATGACCCATTGTCTGGCGGTAAACTTTTAGGTAGGGCTATCAATAAGGTAGCCACCAGAGCAGCACCACCTGTAGCTATATTAGAAAGGGCATTCAACGCCACGTCTGTGGCTGACGCTACTTTAGGCGACTCTTTTTTAAATAGCTCGGCAACCCCAGACTTTACAAAGAATAAGAATTAGTCAGCTACCCGCACTACTGCGGCCCTGACATAACCGAAGCGGCTACCTACACGCCAAGTAGCCCCGCATTATGAGGTAAAAAATGGCAAAAGCAAAAGGCCACAGAGCCAACAAACCAAATGACTCCTTCGGAGTAACTAACGCCAATAACTTGTATCGTGGAAAATATCGTGATGAAGTTTACGAAGACGAAGATGAGAAATTAGAAGCGTCTGAAGAAACCCAAGAAGCTGACCCCGCAGAAGCGGCTACTCAGAATGACGATAGTTTCGTTCCTCAAAAGGAAACAAAGGACTCGGAACACGACTACAAAAAACGGTATGACGACCTGAAGAAGCACTACGATAGCAAGGTTAATGAGTTTAAAGGGGAGATTGATAGTCTTCGCAAAGCCATGAATGACCGTGCTGTTGAAATGCCAAGGGGTGTAACACCACCAAGAACTCAAGAAGAACTCGAAGAGTTTAAGGAACGTTACCCTGACGTATTTGAAGTGGTTCAAACTGTCTCGTCTATGCAGACAGAATCTCAGGTGTCAAAGCTCCGAGAAGAAATTGGTACCATCAAAGAACGGGAACAGCAGTTAGAAAAGCAGAAAGCGTACGAAGAACTGCTTAGATTGCATCCTGACTTCGATGAAATCAAGACTACAGATGAGTTCTTGAACTGGCTCGAAGAGCAGCCAAAAACACTATCAGACGGTATTTACAAAAACAATACTGACTCACGGTGGGCGGCTCGTGTAGTGGACTTGTATAAGGCCGATACTGGTCTTAACAAACCAAAGAAGTCGAAGCGGCAGGAAAGTGCAGCAGATGCTGTAACAAAAACTCCTGCTAGAGAAGTTGCTACTGACCCAAGTGCGGGAAAGAAAATCTTCAAGGCTTCGCATATCGCCAAGATGAAACCTTGGGAGTTCGAAAAGCTGGAAGGCGAAATCGACTCTGCAAGGGCAGAAGGGCGAATTGATTACAACTCTTAATCCTCAAGGAAGGGATTGAACTAATGGCTTTTGATAGCGCATCAGGTTACAATAACCTGCCGTCTGGGAATTTCACACCTGAAATTTTCAGTCAAAAAGTTCTCAAGTTCTTCCGTCGTGCTTCGGTTGCAGAAGATATTACTAATACCGACTACGCTGGCGAAATTGAAAACTTCGGTGATACAGTACGTATCATTAAGGAACCAACAATCACTGTGTCTTCATACTCACGCGGTTCTGTGGTAAACCCACAAGACCTCGCTGACGACCAGATTACTATGGTTGTTGACCAAGCAAACGCATTTGCGTTTAAGATTGACGACATTGAAGAGCGTCAGTCACACGTCAACTTCGAAGCATTGGCTACTTCTTCAGGCGCATACTCCCTGAAGCGTAAGTACGACGCTAACGTTCTTGACCTCATGGCAACTGAAGCTGGTCTAACTGGCGAATCAGGTGCTTCTGTGGCTCAGATTGGCAGCATCGGTACTCTTGGTACAGCTTTGGATATCGGCGGCAACGCAAATCCCGGCAATCTAGCGGTTAATACTATGCTGGCAATGGCTCAGTCACTTGATGACCAGTCTGTTCCAGAAGAGAACCGTTGGTTCGTTGCACCACCAGCTTTCTACAAGCACCTGTTCTCAGCAGGAGCAAAGTTCGCAGAAGTTCAGGTAACTGGCGACGCGACTTCTCCACTGCGTAACGGTCTGGTGTCACTAGGCAACATCGCTGGTTTCCAGTGTTACAAGTCAACTGCACTCGTTTCTAGCGGTGCTACTGACCAAGTAACCATTACTGGTCTAGCAACAGATGGCACAGAGAACGTTATTCTCGGCGGTCACATGTCTGCAACAGCTACTGCTTCGCACATTGCGAAAACAGAAGTTGTCCGTTCAACTGAAACTTTCAGCGACATCGTTCGTGGTCTTCATGTGTTTGGACGTAAAGTCCTTCGCCCAGAAGCAATCGTTCGCGGCGTTGTTAGCTTAGATTAGTAGGGGAGATTAACTAATGGCTACTTACAACGTAACTGGTGCCGTAGCTGGTATCCCTCTTGGTAAGAAGATGCAGACTGTTGAAGTCGTTCTCGACTTTACATCTACTAATCTTGCTGCAGGAGACATCGTTAATGTTTTTGAAATTCCAGACAACACTCTGGTTTTGATGGCTGGTATCGAAGTATTCCAAGCTGCATCTACAGGCTCACCTACAATTGACATGGGTGACGCTGGTGCCGCAGATACTTGGGTAACTGACGTTAGCGGTTCTGCTGTTGCACAAGAGTTTGGTCAAACTGCTAAACTCTACACTGCTGCAGACAACATCGACATTATCGGTGTTACTGCTACATTCGACGGTAAAATCCGTTGTGTTGCAGTGATGTGTGATTTGGGTGACCCCGGCGTGGGCGCACCATTCGCATAAACAACTTAGTTGAGGGGGATGGGTAACTTTCCCCCTTGACGACTTTTTAATTTCATGATATAAGCAGCTATCCTCTGCAGGGATATACCCCCAATGTTCAAAGCAATACTCTTTATATGTAGTCCGTTATTGGGCAGTGCCGAGTGTCTAGAAATAGAAGACATTCGGGGACCCTACGATACACAAGGACAGTGCATAGAACGTGTAGTAGAAATGTACTTTTCTACACAGATGATTATACCACCTCCGTATGAGTCTGTTAAGTACAAGTGTGAAAGTTCATTATAATGCCTCGTAAAAAAGAAACACCTATAAAAAAGACAACTAAAGGAAAGGGTGCTAATTATCGCCCTACCAAGTCTGGCGCAGGTATGACTGCAAAAGGCGTTAAAGAATATAAGAAAAAGAATCCCGGTTCTAAGTTAAAAACAGCAGTTACGGGTAAAGTTAAGCCCGGAAGTAAAGCTGCTAAACGTCGTAAGTCTTTCTGCGCTAGGTCAGCAGGGCAGATGAAGAAGTTTCCCGGTGCTGCAAAAGACCCTAATAGTCGTCTGCGCCAAGCAAGAAAGAGATGGAAATGCTAACTGCACTCATAGGACCCATATCTTCTATAGCCAGTACGTGGCTCGAAGGTAAAGTAGAAAAAACAAAAGCAGAAACAGGAGCTAAAGTTGCAAAAGCTAAAGCTGAAGCTGTCATCATGGAAAAGAAAGCTACTGGCGAAATCGACTGGGATTTGGCTATGGCTGAAGGAAGTAAACATTCGTGGAAAGATGAGTGGATTACAGTTCTATTCTCTGTACCTCTCATACTGGCCTTTTGTGGTGACTGGGGTAGAGAAATTGTGCAAGAAGGTTTCACAGCTTTACAAGCGATGCCGGAATGGTATCAGTACAGCTTGGGCCTCATTGTTGCAGCGTCGCTAGGTATGCGTGGCGCAACTAAAATGTTTGGAAAGAAGTGATGAGTGTCGAAACCTTTCTCAAATGGAAGATACTTCCACGGTTTATGATGTTGGCTAGTACCATCATGTCGTGGCGGTGCGCTGAATGGTTCATGGATTTATCAGACCCAACAGGCGCACAGTCAGCTTTCGTGTCTGTAGTAATGGGCGTTATGACTGGCGTATTTGGTATTTGGATGGGTCACGAACACAAGGGTGATAACCAGTGAAACAAGCTGCCACCAAACTAAACGAAGCAAGTGAGATAACCATTCCTCTCCGCAATCTTATCAGCATGATTGCTTTTACAGCCGTATCAGTTTGGGTTTACTTTGGCCTTACAGAACGCATCAGTTTCTTAGAACATAATCTTGAGCTTACAATGGAAGAAGTTGAAGAGAATGATAATTGGATAGATGACTTTGAACCGCCTCAATCTGTTCAAAATACAGTTGCTAGGGTTCATCAGCTTGAGATTGAACTAGCCAAGTTAAAATTATTGATAGAGAGTAACAGATGAATTACAATCGTGGTAAACTAATTGACCAGTTAATTCTAAATGAGGGATTAAAGCTAAAGGTCTATCAAGACCACCTTGGTATAGACACGATTGGTGTAGGTAGGAACCTCGAAGATAGAGGCATTACCGACGGCGAACTAGCCTTTATGAGCCTTCTTAAAAGCGAAGTTTACGACACGGGTATTACAGAGGCTAATGCTCGTTTCCTTTTGTCCAACGATATAGACATTGTAGAGAAAGAATTACTTAATGCCCACCCTTGCATTGAACGCCTTGATGATGTTCGTATTCGTGTGGTACTTGACATGGCCTTTAACATGGGAGTACCGCGCCTCTGTAAGTTTAAGAACATGTGGGCGGGTATTGAGTGTGGCGATTACGTCAAGGCTTGTGTCGAGATGCTTGATTCTCGGTGGGCAAAGCAGGTAGGTAACAGAGCCATTCGTCTATCGGAGGCTATGAGAACAGGAGAACTCAATGCCAGCGGCTAAAAAGAAAACCAAAAGTAAAGTAAACGCGGCTGGTAACTACACCAAGCCAACCATGAGAAAGCGGCTATTCAACAGGATTAAAGCAGGTACTAAAGGCGGCAAAGCAGGTCAATGGTCGGCCCGTAAAGCTCAAATGCTTGCAGTAGCCTACAAAAAAGCAGGTGGCGGATACAAATGATTGCAGAGACATTAGCGGGTATTGCACTTGTAAAGAGTGCTGTCGATGGCATCAAATCCGCTATTGGTACAGCAAACGACATAAGTGAGATTGCACAGCACATAGATAATCTGTTCGAGGGCGAAAGCCAAGTACAGAAGTCTCGCAACAAGAAAGCGGGTATGGACCAGTTTAACGTCAAATCCGTAGCCCAAGAAACCATAGACGCACGGCTAGCTCAAGAAAAAATGTATGAGATGAGCCAAATGATTGACCTACGGTTTGGTCACGGCACATGGGCTGGCATCGTCAATGAAAGAGCCAGACGTATTCAAGAGGCCAAAGAAGCTGCTAAAAAACAACGGATAGAGAAAGCTAGACAGCAGCACGAACTGATGGAAACCTTAAAAACTGTAGCTATACTTATTGCTGTAGTTCTAGTGACGGTAGGCTCCTTAGTAGCTGTTCTATTGACTTAATCCTAGATAAACTGTATAATGGTAGTATTTAGGAGTTCTCATGCAGAAGCTAGCTGTAGACGCACTAACCCACCGATACAACTTGGAGATGATGAATGCTAAGACTGTGTTCAACAATCATTACAAAAGCTCTGATTTTACAGGTGACCATCCGAGTCTTCTTCAAGATATGGATGCAGCGGTTCAGAAATATACAGAAGCTGTTGAAAAACTAAGGGTGTTGTCGTACCTAGCAGGAGACTTATATGGCATTGAAGAAGAGCCAACGCTCTTTGAAGGCGTGGACTAAACAAAAATGGAGAACCAAGAGTGGCAAACCTTCTACTCAAGGTTCCAAGGCTACAGGAGAGCGATATCTCCCTGAAAAAGCAATCAAGGCACTCACCCCTGCTGAGTATGCAGCAACGACTCGTAAGAAACGAGCGGCTACGAAACGCGGGAAGCAGGTCTCAAAGCAACCGAAGAAAATCGCAAAGAAGACTCGCACGTATAGGAAGACTAGCTAATGCCCATCACAGCTAATGGGTCTAAGTTTACCACTGAGATTGTTGACCTAGACTCCACAAACAAAACTACGGTGTACACTGTACCTGCTAACTTTTCATCACATCTTGAAAACTTAATGGTTACTAACAATCACACAGGTAACATTGCTATAGATTTGTTTTTGTATCACGCTGATGACGCTGCAGAGCATACCCTACTGACAGCACACAATGTAGCAGGCGGCTCCTACGAATCTATATTCAGTGTAGAACGCCCCTTGTTTTTACATGCAGGTGATATCCTTAAAGTTACAGCAGCCACGGCTGATAAAATTGTAGTGATTGTTGCTTGCGAAGAATTTTACGAACCACACAGGTAGACTATGACATATCTTGAACTAATCAATGCTGTACTGCGAGAAATCAACGAAGTTGAAATAACCAGTGTTGCGTCCACTCGTGGTATCCAAACATCTATCAAGGATTTTATTAACAAGTCACAGCGTGACATTATCAACTCCGAGATAGAGTGGCCCTTCACCGTTTCTGCTGCTACTATTACTACAGGCGCAGGCACAGGCGAGTATGCTAGGGAGTCGGACGCAAAAACAATAGACTACGACAGCTTTACCATACAAGAATCTGCAAGTACAGCAGAGCGTACACTGAAATACATATCGTACGAAGAGTACATACAGAAGTTTAACGAAACAGATACCAACCCTACTGGCGATGCTAGAGGGTTGTCTCAGTATGTGTACGAAACTCCTGACCACAAGATTGGCTTGTCTCCTGTTCCTGATGCTGCCACGTATACAGTTCGCTACTTTTACTACAAAACAAACAGCGATATGGCTGCTAACACAGACACCCCTGTTATTCCTGAACGCTTTCATGACGTGATTGTAAACCGAGCAAGGTATTACGCTCACATGCTTCGTTCAGACGTGCAGTTCTCTCAGCTTGCCCTTCGGGATTATCAGGAAGGTCTTCAGCGTATGAGAATTGAAATCATCAACAAGAAAGATTACATGAGAGCAGTTTAATGGCAGACACCTCGCTTCTTGACCCGTTTGTTGTTCGTTTGGGTGGTGGCCTTATTTTGGATAAGGATACGTTTTCTATTCCACCGGGTGCTGCTTTACAACTGCAAAACTTTGAACCAGACATCAATGGTGGATACCGCCGCATCAACGGGTACACAAAATATGATACTGCTCAAGTAGGCGGGTCTAGTGGTACTATTCTTGGTGTTCAGATATACAAAAACCAAGTTATAGCTTCTAAGGGAACGGCGGTATACAAAGGAACAGGTAGTGGTTGGACGAGTATTGATACGGGACGAACTAGCGCAGGACGCTATGACTTCGCTGTATTTAACTTTAATAACACAGAAAAAGTTATCTGGTGTGACGGTGCAAACAACGCATCAGTGTACGACAACAGTAGCGTAACCGACATTAGCGCAACAGGCGCACCTGCTGACCCAGAGTTCGTTGCTGTGTTTAAGAACCACGTATTCTTTGGTGGTATGTCCAGTAACCCCCAAGAAATTATTTTTACAGCACCCTTTGATGAAACAGATTTTAGCCCGGCTACTGGTGCTGGTTCTATAAGAGTAGATAGTGCTGTTAAAAGGCTAAAGGTTTTTCGTGACCGTCTGTTTATATTTTGTGAAGACGAGATATTCTTTGTTGCAGGTTCTTCTGTTGCAGACTTTCAACTACAGCCTGTAACCCGTAATATTGGCTGTGTTGACGGCTTTAGCGTACAGGAGATAGCGGGTGATTTAATCTACCTTGCTCCTGACGGTCTGCGTACGATTGCGGGTACCGAGAAGATTGGTGACGTGGAACTAGGTACTGTATCTAAGCAGATTCAGCCTAGACTAGACAACCTAGACACAGACAGAATATCTAGTGTTGTTATTCGCGGTAAATCTCAGTATCGTTTGTTTTTCCCAGATGACAGTGGCGCACAAATATCTTCCCCCGGACTAATTGGTGTTATTAAAGCAGGTATTCAAGGTGGGTTAGGTTGGGAATACGCTGATGTACGAGGTATACGCCCCACTTGCTGTACGGCTGGTTTTATAAGTGGTACCGAAACTGTACTGCATGGTGGTTACGACGGGTATATCTACAAGCAAGAATCAGGCTCTACCTTCGACGGTACAAACATAACTGGCATATACAGAGGCCCTGATTTTACGATGGGGGATGCTGGTATCAGAAAAATGATGCAGCGTATTATCTGGAACTACGACAATGAAGGTCTTGTTAATTCCAACTTTCGTATCAGATATGACTTTAATTCAAGTGAAACACCCCAACCTGCACAATACAGTTTAAATACGGGTGCTGCTGTTGCTATCTACGGAAACGCAGCGTCACTATATGGTACAGCCGTTTATGGTTCGTCAGGAACGCCTCTTGTACGACAGAGTGTTGAAGGCGGCGGGTTTACAGTGGCAGTAAGACTAGACGACGCGGCGGGTGCCGCACCAATATCAATCAAAGGATACCAACTGGAATTTACTCCGGGTGGAAGGAGATAACACATGGCAGGTTATACACGACAGTCCACATTCACTGATGGCGACGTTATTACCGCAGCACACAGTAACGACGAGTTTGACCAAGTTCTTGCATCGTTTAACAATACATCCGGTCACAAGCACGACGGTACAGCCGCTGAAGGCCCTGTCATTGGTTTGATTGGTGACCCCGGAGTAGCTACACCTTTAAACAAGGTTGTTGTTGACAACACTAACAACCAAGTAGAATTTAACATTGATGTATCGGGTTCATCCACAGAACAGTTTGTAGTTAAAGATGGTGTGATTGAGCCTACTACAGATGATGACATTGATTTAGGTGCATCCGGCAAAGAGTTTAAAGACTTATACATAGACGGTGTTGCATACGTAGACAGCATCAGTATGCCGACCACAACTGTGACGGATATTCTTGATGAAGATAATATGGCCTCTGACAGTGCTACGGCATTGGCTACACAACAGTCGATTAAAGCGTATGTGGATGCAACAATCACCGCTCAAGACCTCGACTTCCAAGCAGACAGCGGTGGTGCGCTTAATATCGACCTTGACAGCGAGACTATTACGTTTACAGGTGGGACTGGTATTGATACTTCTGGTTCAGGTAATGCTGTTACTTTTGCTATTGACAGCACAGTAGCTACCCTCACAGGTTCGCAGACATTAACCAACAAGACACTTACCTCTCCTGTACTGAATACAGGTGTAAGTGGCACGGCTGTGCTTGACGAAGACAACATGGCATCTAACAGTGCTACACAGTTAGCAACACAGCAGTCAATTAAAGCATATGTAGATAGCAGTGTAGCGGCAATACCTACGGGTGACATTACATCTGTAGTAGCTGGCGCAGGTATGACAGGCGGTGGTACATCTGGTGATGTTACACTTAATGTTATCGGCGGTACAGGTATCACGGCTAATGCTGATGAGATTACTATTGACGCTACTGTAGCTACCTTGGACGGTAGCCAAACATTAACAAACAAGTCGATAGCAGCCACACAACTTACAGGCACAATAGACAACGCTCGTTTGGACGCAGAGTTACAAGCAATAGCAGGTTTAACATCTGCTGCTGATAAGGGCATTCAATTTACGGGTTCAGGAAGTGCGGCAACGTACGACCTTACTACCGCTGGTAAGGCTCTGCTTGACGACGCAGATGCTTCTGCACAACGTACTACTCTTGGTTTGGCTATTGGTAGCGACGTACAAGCATATGATGCAGAACTAGCAGCCCTCGCTGGACTGACATCTGCAGCAGACAAAGGTATCCAGTTCACTGGTTCAGGAACGGCATCAACATACGACCTTACTACTGCTGGTAAAGCATTACTCGACGATGCAGACGCTACCGCACAACGCAGTACACTAGGACTAGGAAGTGCGGCAGTATTGACAGCAGGTACATCTGCTAATAATGCAGTACAGCTAGACGGTTCTGCCAGACTACCAGCAGTAGATGGCTCACAACTAACTAACTTACCAGCCGCTGGTGCAACTGCTGGTTTCGCAGTGGCGATGGCGATTGCGCTTTAGTAGTTGACGGAATAATTTAAAAACTGTATACTATACAGAGAGGTAATAATGGCACAAGATTTTGAAAGAAACATTGCAAGGAATGTTGGTACAGGCGAGGTTGTCTTGCGTACAGCTAACTCCGATGATGCGCTTATTGGTATCAATATTGCTAATGTTACAACCACACAAATTCTAATGGATGTATACATCACTGGCACGGGTGCTACTGATGACTATTACATCATTAAAGATGCACCTATTCCTGTAGGTTCAGCCTTACAGGTATTAGACGGCGGTGCAAAGGTTGTAATGCAATCTGGCGATATACTCAATGTAAAGAGTGATACAGCAAGTAGCGCAGATGTTTGGGTATCTGTAGTCGATACTATTAGTTCGTAAGGAATAGAACATGCCGTATATTGGTCAGAAAGTTCCCGGTTCCTATCAAGCTACTAAAGCTGTACAACGCTTTAATGGTGACGGTAGTGATACTACATTTACACTAACCACTACAGTATCCTCTGTACAGGACGTGCTTGTATCGGTTGATGGCGTAGTACAAGATACTGCAGCCTACACTATTCCTGATGGAACTACCCTAACATTCACTGCCGCACCTTCTAGTGGCACTGGCAATATCTTCGTTAATTACCTTGCACCTCAAGCTGGCACCATTACTCCTGCCGCTGAGAACAAAGGTAACTTCAAGGGCGGTGGCTTGTTTCGCACCAACGCACAAACACTCACATCTGACATCACTATACTAGCCACAGAGAATGCCAATGTTACTGGTCCATTTACTGTGGCTTCTGGTGTTACATTAACCGTGGAAAGCGGTGGGACATTGGTGACGCTATGAGTACATTAAAAGCAGATACCATTCAGAGTACAGGCGGCGGTGCGGCTACGCTAACTAAGCAGAGTGCGGCGAAGGCTTTTATATCTTTTGATGGAACTGGAACTGTTTCTACTGATACCAGTTTTAATATCTCAACACTGACAGACAATGCGGCGGCAGATTACTCCATAGCTTACACAAATAACGTAAGCACAAGCAATCATCCAGTCACAGGCAGTAACATAGGTTCTTCAGAATCAAACTTTTTTGGTTTCATTTGTTCGGATGGAGTAGCACAAGCAACTACTGGTGTAACAGTTCACTTTGTATATTATAATGGTTCTTCAACTAACGACCAAGACCCTGTGCATCTCGTAACAAACGGAGACCTAGCATGAGTCAGATTATATGCGGTAATGTTATAGAGACAGCCAAAGAATACTTCCAAGTTGACCTAACCTCCCGAATGTCTCTACTCGCAGATGAAGCAGAAGTTGTTGTTGATTTTGGTGGTAATGGTACTGTGGCGTACGATACTAAATCAAAATTTGACAGTTCAAATGATGCGTATTTGTTAGATAGTAGCGATGGTGTCTATCTTATTAGTTTTTCTATACTGTTTTCTAGTGATGCAATTGGCACAGAAGAACTTATGGATATTGGCGCACAAATAGAGGTAGCAACAGATGGGTCTACTTTCACAGGTTTATTTGGACAGGGTAGAAGAACAACTGACTCCGCTAATGCTAATGCTGGTTCAGAGTGTTTAAGTGGAACTTATATTTACAAAGCAACTACAGCAACCACAAAGTTAAGACTAGCGGCAATTTGCGATACTACAGGCGGCGCAAATTATGAAATTCGTCATGAAATAAATGCAAATATGCAGAGTCTATCATTTAGTACAGACACAGGGCAAGGAACATACTTTAGCGTAGTGAGGATAGCGTAATGGCACTTGGAAAAATCAAAGCAGATACGCTAGAACATTCTACCGCTGGCTCACTTGATACAAGTTACGTTGTGAATGGTAGTCTAAAAAGCTGGGGCGTAATTAGCGGTGACGGTACTACCGTAAATGACAGTCTAAACGAAAGTTCATTTACCGACACAAGTGCTGGTCAAGGTTACTTGAACTTTACTAATAGCATGGTATCAGGAGTTTACCTTCAAATAAATTACAATCAATGGACAGATTTTGATACAGGAAATGGAGCGTATGCTGTCAACAAAGGTACATCAGAAGCCTCTAGATGCCGCAGTTTACACTACGAAAATAAATCACTTACTGACCCGCAGAATAGGCATATTATGGTTGTAGGAGACCTAGCATAATGAACACACCTGAGTTTCAAGGCACACACCTATGGGACAGACTATGTTGGGCAAAGGAAAACCTAGAGCCGCATCAGTCAGACTACCGTGTGGTTTATGAAGACAGCCTTGACGAGTGCGCTAAGATACTTGTGCCTGACCCTAACTGGATGGCGTGTGCGCTACAGGGCGGTATCCTACCACCTGTAGAAGTATATTGGGAACTAGCTAAAGATGAAGCACAGCCAGACTTCAAGAAACATACTCGTGGCTATCTGCTACATGAGTCCAAGCCTGTTGACGCTATGACAGAAGAACAGGCAATCGAATACCTAATTATGAAGGACTGCCCACAGCATGTGTGGCAGAACTGGGACACTGGCAATAAACCTAAGATGGTTATCTGCCGCAAAGAACAGTTACCAAGCACAAGAGAGTGGCGCAATGCTTGGAAGATAACTGAAGAACTAACAGTCACTGATTTAGCAGCCTAAGAGGAGTAACCTAATGGCAACAACATACATCGTAGACAAGGACGGGAATCAGATTGATGCTTCTACAGCTACCGTTCCTTCTGACCGTCACTTCCGTGGTGCGTGGTCATTAAGCGGCTCAGTCATTTCAGAAGATATGGATGCAGCCAAAGCAATCTTCAAGGATAAGGTTCGTGAAGTTCGTGGACCATTGCTTGATGCAGAAGACGTAGTGTACATGAAGGCTCTTGAAGCTGATGATGCAGATGCAAAGACTGCTTCTGTAGCTAAGAAAGCGGCTCTTCGTGATGCACCAGCGGCATCCGCTATTGATGCGGCATCCGACATTGCGGCACTAAAGGCGGCTTGGGATACAGACGTACTTGGCGACTCACCTTACGCATAAGGATAAACTAGCATGGCACTAACACAAGTAAGACCCGAAGGATTAGGCTTTGTAAATGGTAGGAGAAATCTTATCATTAACGGTGCCATGCAGGTTGCACAGAGGGGTACGTCAACTTCAAGTGTTACCTCAACAGGCTATCATGCTTGTGACCGCTTCAAGTTTCTTTATACAGATGCGGGAACATGGACTGTTTCTCAAAGCACAGATGCGCCTGATGGTTTTGCTAATAGTTTCAAAGTTGAATGCACTACAGCAAAAAGCAGTCTTGCTTCTGATAGCAGATTGTTTATTCTTCATCACCTAGAAGGTCAGAATTTACAACAGCTAAAGAAAGGAACGTCTTCCGCTGAAAGCATAACCCTTTCATTTTATGTGCGTACAAACAAGACAGGTACTTATCAGGTGCATGTTGAGGACAATGACAACATTAGAATTATTGGCTCAACTTACACAGTTTCAACAGCTAACACTTGGCAGAAGGTAACTGTTACACTTGCTGGTGATACTACAGGTGCGCTTGATAACGACAATGGTGATAGCTTTGCTGTATTCTTTGCGTTAGTGGCTGGCACTGACAATTCATCAGGCGCAGTTCCTACCGCTTGGGAAGCCAAAACAAATGCAGATAGAGGCGCAGGATTAAACGTAAACCTTGCTGATGCCACATCTAATTATTGGCAAATCACAGGCGTTCAACTCGAAGTCGGCACCAACGCATCTGATTTTGAACACGAAA
>CAACVD010000411.1_pt1 | contig 20834 bp, 21 predicted proteins | sample 2381771 | NCBI WGS metagenome assembly CAACVD01 (sample SAMEA5211965, study PRJEB30684) | marine metagenome | biome: Marine; feature: Epipelagic; material: Water | collected 2015-10-15 | depth 15 m | reverse complement strand
ATTATCTTCAAAAGATGGTGCAGAAACATTTTTTATCATGAATGATGGAATACCGTCAATTACCATGATAAATCTGTTCTGTACCTTCGGTTCGAAGGCTCTAAACATTATTTCGTTAGGATCTAATACTGCCATTTTATTTGTTTATTATAAATATCTAATTTTTTATTATGCCGTAAACGTCGCTCCTGTTGGTTCGATAGTAAAGTCTAGTACTACAAATTCTACTGTCTTAGCAGGTTGTACGAAAATCTGACCAACTAACTGGTTACGATCGATTACATCGGCGGTATTGTTTGTATCGTCCATTACTACTCGGAAAGCATAAAGACCTTGTCTCTGTACTACTGATTCTAAGAATGGATTAACTTGTGATAAGAAAGCATTTCTAGTTGTAATAGTATTTTGTTCGAATACTAAAGTCTTAGAAACATCTCCTACGAATTTTTTAAGTTCGATTAATAAACGTCTTACGTTTACTCTATCCAATGCTGATTTTTTCTTTTGAAGAGTCTTCTGTCCGAATACTGAAATTCCAGATCCAGGGAAGGTAGCGATTGGATTAACGTTAGCGCTGTATAATGTATCTCTTTGAGTTCTTGTTAGTTTTCTCTCTGCTTGAATAACGTCTGAGATTCCTCCTCTAGTTAAACCTGCAGGTGCAAACCAAGGTGCAGCAGCTCCATCTGTAAATGCATATACTCCTGGTATAACCACTGATGCTGGTATCCATTCGTTTTTACCTGTTGCTGACTGTGTCTGTAACCAAGGCCAGTAAGTTGCAGTATAAGAGCTATTAATTGTAGCAGCAGCGGCTGTTACGTTAGATGGTGTAGCTCCGTATTGCTCTAAGTCTATTACTGCAATTGCATCTCCTCTAGTCTCAGCAGTAGAGATTATTGAATCAAGTTGTGTTTTGTGATCTGCAAAGTCATAGATAAGACCTGGTGCAGATATGATATTGAAAATATATTCATCTGTGTTTCCTAATATCGAAATAGCATCAGCATAATTTGAAGCTAATAATCCTTGGGTATTACCATTAGTAATATCTCCAAAATGTAAGTTAGGAGCATCATGCTTATAGAGATTTCCAACTGCTCCGTTAAATGACCCTGACTGTGCTAATGGTAGCGATCCAGAAAAACTAACACCGTTACTATCTGCGTTAACTGTTATTCCGTCAGTACTTAGGTAATTAAGAGTTTTGTTATTAACAGCAGAAATTCTAATGTAGTTAGAACGATTAACATACTCCCCAGTTGTGTTAACGTATACATTACCGTCTCCATCTTGAGTTTTAGAAATTGATTGATTTCCTACAACTCTTTCTATATAATTTTCCGAATTAGGATCTAATGATAAATCATTAAATGTTTCTAGAATAATTTTATTCTTAAGGCCATCGTCCCCTCGTCTGATAACTAGAGAAAAAGTACCTTGTGAATTGTTTACATTTGAAACTTCAAATCGTACGTTATCAGCTGTACCGTTAGCTAATGAATGATCAGAATTTAATGATCCTGTGTTATTCTGTAAAGCACCTTTTGCTAAAGTTTCAATAGTAAAAGGATTATTTAAAGATCCTGTAGCAGCTTCGATAGTTTCAGAGCCTGCTCCAGTAAATGAACCAGAAACAACTCTAGTTACTAGTACTGAGTCACCGCCTTGATTAAAATATGATTTTACTGCAAGTGAAGTGAAGAACTCATACTTATTTGAACCAGATTCAAAAGTCGTACCAAATACTCGCTGGTATTGGCCGTAAGATGTTACTAAAGTAGGAACTTCAACAGGCCCTTTTACTGCTGGACCTAAAATAGCTGCTCCTGCTTGAGTAGGTGCTGGTGCAATAAATGAGATGTCGTTCTCTCTTGCTAATACACCGGGGGAGATTAATGTTTCTGCCATGTTGTGCTATAATTATAGTGGTTACTATTATAAATATCAGTTAATAGTCGAAAACCTGTTGTGAAAATTATATAGTTTTCTCTATAGATAAATATACGAAACTTGGCTGAAACCTTAAAATCTACGAAATTATTCCTGTTTCTAGGTCTATATTTCCGTCTCCGTATTTATCTGAAAGAGCTTTTACTAGATCGTTTTCAAGCTTTTTAGTCTCATCTAGAAAGTTTTCTGCATTTTCTCTTCGGCGATCTAAATTTATTTCAGCTAATCCTATCTGACCTAGTTCGTTAATTAGAATATTTGTACGTTCTTTAATACTTTTAAGCTGTTGAAGCTCTTCCTCTGTAATTTTTTTAATCTCTTCTGACATTGTTTGTTAATTTTAAGTCCTTATCTAATATAAGTTTAATATTCCGTCTTTCAAACCATTCTGTCCAAAAAATACTACCTTCGTATCCGGTTCCGTACTTTGAAGTAAGTTCTTTATCTAGTTTATGCATTTGCTCGGTAAAGCTTTCTTCGTCCATAATAAAAGCTTTTTTAAGTGCATTAGGGTAAGTAGTAAAAAGTCTTTCATCTAAAGTACGATAATAAAAAAGTCCATAAATACAATCTTCTTTTTCAAAATTATCTAATAACGGTCTACAGTGAGTTTTTGCTGAATAGAAGTATTTGTCTAAGTCACCTTGATACGGTATGTGTTTAGTATCTAAATTAGGTTTAAATTTAACTACTTTGTTATACTGGTCTATATTATCAATAGAGTTGACAACCTTCCAAGTTGAATAAAAGTAAGAAAGTAGTTTTGAATCGTACTTAAATGGTTCTACTATTACTTTTACACTTCGGCAGTACTTTCTATATCTGTTGAGTTTAGTTAACCATCTGCCGTTTTCAGGTTCTTGCCAGGTATGCACATATAAGTCAGTACTCTTATCTAAAAACGGTATTATATTATCAGACAAATCGTAAAGAAGTCCGCTTATTATTATTCCGGATCCCATACTCGCTTTACTTCACCACTTAAAGGATTAAGAGAATCGTACCATTCTTTAAGTTCTGGGTATGTTTCAGTGAATGATTCTTTTCTATGTTTATCTAGTTTATCGGTAATTAGTTTAAATTTAGATTTTATTTTTTCAAAATCTCCTATTACTGGTTGATTAATATAGGTTTTAATCCCATTATACTTTTCTTCAAAATGTTTTTTAAGTTCTGGGTTCCTTAGTAGGTGGTTATCTAATCTTTCTATTGCAAGTTTTTTAATCTCTTCTGGTAATATATTAACGTTATAGTAGCTTGGAAAAGTAAGTATGTTATTTAGGTGTATATGATAAGGTTTTACTCCAATACTTAGCATGTGATCTACCATATCAGCAATATGGAGAATATTGAATATATTAGTAGTACAGCTCATAGAGAATTCAAAACCTGCTTCAAGTGTCTTTTTAATATTGTCTTCTACTTTTGACCAGTTAGTACCCTTTCTACTGTATTCTGCTATTTTACCTACACCGTCTATCGACGCAAATATTTGAACATTGTATTGGTCATGTTTTGTAAAATTACGCCATAATTCAAATAAGTCCCATTTTTTATATTTTATAAAACTAAAGTTTGTGTTATATCTAATTTTACACTTAGTATTCCCAACTTTTATAAGACGTTCAAGAATCATATAGTGTTCATCCATCAACAAAGGTTCACCTCCTGCAAAGTATATTTCTTCTACGTTTTCTATAAATTGATCTAGATACTCGTAAATATTTTTTTTGCTAATATCGTTTACATGTATAAGAGCTTTAGGTAAACTAGAGTGTCCGAAAACTTTTTTTTCATCGTCATACCAACTAGAACTCAATGCTCCACCGCACATTCTACATTTAAAATTACATATATTTGAAAATCTAAAGTCCCAATACAGTAGGTTAAATTCATCGCTGTGGCCGTCAGGTTTTGTGGTTTCTACAAATCTATCAATATGTTTTTCTAACATTTGATTTGCAGCTACACGCATACTTTGTATTCCGTTACGTTCTTGGCTGAAGCATTTATTACATGTAGATGGTTCTTTTCCTTCTAACATGTCTTTACGTATAGATTTTTGAAGAGGTACATTCCACATTTCTTCCAAAGTCATATCTTCAATGTTTCCTAAAACATCGTCGTTTTTAGCCAGACAGCAAGTATATGTTTTACCTTCTGGCCATACGTGCATATGTCCCCACGGTAATGTGCAGAAAGTTTTACTTACTTTATCTCCAGGGCTTTTAAAGTGTTTAGCCATAATTTTGCTTTGGTAGGTAAGTACTTATCTAAAGATTTTTTTCTTCTAGATGCATACTGGTTAATGAAATTTTTAAAATCTTTTCTTTTATCTTCTAATTTATCTTGATCTTCATATGAACGTTCTACGTTTCTTAAATATTTAATTAAACGTTCAAATTGATTAGCCTCCCAACCAATCATTATTTCTCTGCTTTTTTCTAATACGGTTTCAATTTTATCTGCAAGTTCTTCTTTAATAGATTGATCTATAATATTAACGCTTTGAAAAGAAGGAAATCTAAGTATATTTACCGACATGTAAAACTGTTCCTTTTGATTTATTTTTTTCCTCCATTCCACAATCATTTCTAAAAATTCAGCTACTGTCCAGATACTCAAAGCTGAAATGGTCATCATAATGTTAACCTTCCCGTTAAAGTTAGAATCTTGAAGTTTGAACATATTTTTAGTCCAGATATTCCATTCAAATCCATCCCTAACGAACTCTTGATTCTTACCCATACATTCGGCTGAAGTGTAGATGTCGAATTTTTTAAATTTATTAGATGCAGTTATGAGTTTATCTAACCTTTTATCGTCCATAATAAGGTTACTGTTAACTGCAAAATCAAACGATTCATTATCACATAATTCTAATAATTTCCAGAAAGAAGGAGAACGGGAAGGTTCACCACCTGATACTCTAAATTCATCTAATCCGTTTTTTATCTTAGGAAACCAATCAAAGAATCGTTTAACATAAATATTACCTTCGTTTTTATTACCGAAAGGCATTGCCATTGCTCCGTCATGTCTATAAGTATGTCCACCGCCGGTAGTCATATCTTTATACGGGCCGTTATCACTTATATCTTTAGCCCATGTTGAACTAAACTCAGAATTGCAGTATGAGCAGGCTAAATTACATAAATTATCGAAACATATTTCTAACGTTTTAGGATTAACGTTTTTATCCCAAGAGAGTTTTTTGAGTTCTTCTATTTCTTCTTGAGAGTATCTAGCCGACTGGTATATTCTATCGCTATATACTCCTTCTCTATTTCCGCCTGATGCATCTTCTGCGGTCCAGCAGTAAGAACACTCGGGAGGTCTTTCGCCCTCAAGCATCATCTTACGCTGTTTCTTTTTGTGTAGTGTATTATGTAATGCTGATGGGTCTAGGGCTAGTTCCTCATCTGGGATTTTATGAGCTAAGGGATGGTGGCATGAAGCTGTTCTACCATTACCAAGCCATATTGATACATTATACCACTTAGCAGCACAGAAAGTATCTGAAATGCTATTTATTGCTTTTCTAGCATTCTCATAACTACTTTTCATCTAAGCTGGTATATAAAATTATTATTTCCTGTTTTATCAACAGACTTACTGTGCACAATATTATCAAATGTATGGTGAGCTAAAAGTTCTGTTTTATTTTCTATTTTAATATCGAATACAGTAAAATCTACCCTATTTGGTTCATCTTTATCCGGCCAGTAGCCAGCTCCTATAAACATCTGTGGATTATCCATAACCTCTAAATGTCTATCAGTTTTGTAAATAGACTCGTTATTAATAAATACCTCTAAAGATTCTTTAGGTTTATGTTCTAATGTCAATTTATAACGTTTTTGCGGTTTAAGGTAATAATCTACAGCAAACCAATCATCTCCTCCTTCGCATCCCATTCCTAAAAATACTCTATTATCAACCGTAGAAAATCCGGTATAATTTGGAACTATAGCGAATAAGTCTTTTTTATGGCCTTCAGTATATAGAAAATCAAAGGTAACTTTATAATATTGATCACCTTTTAATATGTCTGCAGCAGGTTTATCTGAGAATGACGGGCAGATACTATTAGGCCAAAATAGCCAAGGATGTCTTCTATCTATATCTATCATACAGTTCTTTTAGTTCCGGGAATGTATCGGTAAAGTTAGTATCTCTTCTTTGATCGTATTGGGTTATAAACTTAGCAAAATCTTTTCTGTACTTTTCTACATCAAAATCGTCTTTAGAAATAGCAAAATCATAAGTACGTTTTATCTTCTGAATCTCTACATCGGTGAATCCGTATGTTTCATTAATCATATTATTATGACCATAATGTAATGCTTTTTCTGCAGCTTTCAAAATAAGTTCTTTATGCTGATCTTCTAAAATCTTTATAGATAAATGCGGTGGCCAGCGAGTATATGAAGTATCTAACTGTAAGGCAGTATTCCAGTATCTCTGTCCATTAGTGTACTTCTTTTTATATTCAATTACTTTATCTATTAAGTCAGAATATGTAAAGACAGACAGTGCGTTAAAGGCAGCCATGATATTAATAGTAACTTTTGGTAATTGTTCTAAAATATCATTAATATTAGTCCAAAAAGCGTCGTAGTTAAGACCGTAACGTACATATTCGGCTTGTTTTTCTGTAGCCTCGACTGATGTAAATATAATTAACTCTCTTACCTTATTATTATCTACTAAATCTTTACAGATATTAATAAGCTTATCTATTAAAGGTCTAGGTACTGATAAGTTTGTATTGATAGCAAGAGATAAATTAGGGTTTTCTTCCCAATGTTCTTGAATATACTCAAGTACTTTAAATGTATCCTTTGATAGTAGAGGTTCCCCTCCTGTAATTCTAAAGGTATGTAGATCTTTGTATAAATCAGGCCACCATTTCCAAAAAGCTTCAATATACGGGTTATACTCTGAATGTTTATAAGGCATTTCACCTCGATTTTTAATATCTTCAAGGCTATTGTATCGTGTAGAGGTATCATACATACCGTGTTTTTCGATCTCCTCTACCCATTTTGATGAATATTGAGGTCCGCAGTAAGCACATTTTAAATTACAGGTATTAGAAAAAGATACTTCTACATATCTAGGATTATAATCAGCTCTCCAATCTAAATTCTTAATAGTTTCGAACTGATCTAGAGACCAAGGTTCTGAAGATTTGAATGTACGGTCAGAGAAAGCATTTGAACTGTCTTCTATATTCCAGCAAAAGTTACATTCCGAAGGTCTTTTACCTTCTAGCATTTCTTTACGCTTTTTCTTTTTGTATAATGTATTGTGTAGAGCTGAAGGATTACGTTTTATCTCCTTTAGAGGTATTTTATGCTGTACCGGGTGGTGGCAGGAATGAGTAAGTCCTAAACCTAAGTGCATAGTAACTTGAGTCCATTTAGCTAAACAGAAACCGCATCCTACTCCGTTAAGTTTATCTCTTACCTTACCGTAATCAAAATTCATAAAGTAACATTTATCATTTTAGCAAATGGAGTAAGTTGATCTACACTTTTGAGGTTATATTTTAAAGAGTTAAGTCCATCTGTTTTATAATTTATTTCGTCTTGCTGCATTTTCAATACATACCTTCTTTCATTAGCTGCTGTAGTTTCTCCTTTGGCCCATTTACCGTTTACTAGCCCTTCGTCTTTATGAGGTAAACATCTAAATCTGCCTTCAACTCTATGTGGAATAATACTGTTGTATACTGTAATGTCCTCTATGTTAGAATCTACCTTAAGTATTTCTCTTTCTTCGTTGAGTAAACTAGCTAGAGTCCCATGAGGTTCTAAATCGTGCAAAAATCTAACTTCGCCAGAAGATAAAGCTCTGTTCCATACTTTAACATCTGCTATTTCTCCTTTAAAGTAAGTACCGTCATTAGGTGAATGACCTAGATAGAAGGGCTGTTTATCGTACTTCTTTAGTTTACCGTTATATAAGTGTGGAGAAGGACTTCCATGACCGGCTTTTGAATCTACTTCAGTACCATTAAGGTAAAAATGAGAAGATTTAGTTTTAGTGTCTATAACTACTGTTAACCAAGACCATTGTTTATCATATCTTTTAATCCACATATAATTATGCTGATTAAAGTTATTCCAGTACTGAAGTGATAAAGCTCTAGAATTATTAAATGATATACCGTAATCCCATCCTGGTATTCTTAGTATAGGGTACTCGACATACTTGTTTTCTTTATCACCTATAAGAAAAATTTTATTCTTGTCTAGCTGGTGTTCTGCTTTAACAAGGACAGATATAGTATGAGAGTTAGATACTAAATTTTCAAACTTATCGGTATAGGGTATTTTAATGTACCCGTCTGCATTAAATTTATAAGTTTTTTGATCTTTAAGTTTAACGTGTTCGGTAACGTTGAGCATACCTTCTTTATGACATCTCCAGAAAAGATCATCGTCCTCCATACCCCAGTCCCAGTAATCGTTTGAATAGCCGTTAGTTTTAAGAGCTTGATCTTTTGAAAAAACTACCGCACCTCCGAAATACTCGTGATATTTAAGTTTATATTCCATTTGAGATATTTTAGTAGCTATATGACGAGGATTATCTTCTGGGAAAGAATAATCAGCTCCTCCACCTTCTTCCGGTATCATGTCTATATCATGCCACACTATATAGTCACATCCATCTTTGAAAGCAAATTCAGCAGCTATATTTTTAGTTGCACCTCTATTGAACAACTTATCATCATCTTGATGACAGAAATACATACCAAAATCTATATCACGGTTTTTTAAGTATTTAGCTACTTTAGGTATAAACTCATGTAAATGAGCTTCTCTATTTCTATATGGTACACAAACTCCTAACTTCATACTTTAATATGGCTAAAATTCTCTGATGTTTCAATTACTTTAAATCCTCCGTTAGAATCAATACCGTCAGATTTATAGTCAGTTTTATTATATAATTTTTTAAGGTAATTTATCTGATTAATTCTGCTCATATGATCTTTCCACTTATAATTAGAGAAACCATTATCAGAGTGTGGTAATGAATTAAATAAACCGTTCTTACGTATTGGTTTAATTATGAATCTATCTAAAGTGTTCTTGGTAGTAATGGTCTGTAGGTTACTGTTATACTTACTGACATTTGAACTGTCTAAGTAGAAAGCTGCTTTTTTGAGCTCAGGAGATTCTAATAAACTATCTATTTCTAATGCTCTATCAAATACAGAAAAGCTGTTTATTTCCCCATGAAAATAATTAGTATATAGACTCCTATCTGGGTTGCCTACTCCGATATAGAGATTTTCAATCTTAGTAAATTTACGGCTATCTGTAACTCCTTCGTCTATTTTGTTACCATTAACGTACATGTTAAATTTAAATCCTTTTTCGTGCCTTTTAAAAGATATAGCTGCTTGGTATTTACGAGGTAAGCTTTTCTCACTATATAAGGAATTAGGAGCTTCGTATTTATCCCAGTAAGTAAATCCAATTCTAAAGAAAGAGTTGTAGAACATAGTAGTATCTCTTCCAGGAAATGAAAATATTGACATTTCATCAAATTGGTTAGAAAGCCAGTTAGGAAAACTATACGGTAAAAAATTAACTACAACTGTGAATTCTCTATACCTTCTGAAAAAATTATCTAACGTAATATAATCAGAGTTTCCATTTAAATATATACTTTCTTTAGCAAATTTAGGTTGAATAGGTTTTTCATAATCTAACTTCAATCCTAGTTCTTTACATCTTAATAGTAAATCGTCATCTTCATATCCCCAGAAAGGGTAATCATTAGAAAATCCATTAACTCTTTCAAATTGTTCTGATGGAAATAGAGTCACTCCTCCAAAGTAATCGTAAAATAACTTTTTATTTTCTCTTTTATTTACGTATTCACCAACAAGATGAACTGGGTGATCTTCATAAGTGTAGTCTACATCGATAGGAAGTAAATCTACATCGTGTAATGCAACATAGTTACATCCTAACTTTTTACTTTGTTTAAAACCAGCATTAAGTAGCCTACCTCTGTTAAAAGGCCCTACAAACTCCTGCTCGGCTACTATCAGAACATAGTCTATACTCTTACCTTTAAGGTAAGTATCGATATGCTTTTTAAATTTTTCTAACTGTTCTGGTCTATCTCTATAAGGAACAATTACTCCTAATTTACTCATCCTCCTTACTGGTATCCTTAGGCTGGGCTAGTTTAAAGTATTCAGCAAGGTAGTATTCGATACGTGATTGCCATTCTTCAGTATCAATATCTTCGAACCATAATGTAAGTGCGTCTAAAGTATTTGCTATTTTTTCTAATGCTACAACTTTACGTTCTTCTAATTCCTCTGGTTTAGCCATCTTTATAAAACTTTTTAAATTCCGGGAGTATGTTAAAAATGTTAGTCCCTCTTATTTTATCTCTTTTAACTACAAAATTTAACATATTATAAAAATCCTGTATGTCAAAGTCTTTTTGTAAAGATAGTATATTTTTTGCAATATTACTACTTTTAATATAATTTTGTTTAATTTGATTAGGTAAATTATTAGGATTAAAAATATTAGGTTTAGTGACGTAGTTATTATAACTCCAAGGGTAGTTGAAGTGCTTTTTTAAATCGTAACCTAATTCGTCTAGATACCCTACGTTAAGATTACTTACAGTTGTAATTATATTTATGTGATCAGTAATAGAGGAATAAGACTTAATATTTTCTATAACTGTGTTATAATTAATAGGAAATCTAATTTGAAAATTTTTTTCTCCATAACCGTCTAACGATACAGCTAATTTTATTTTTTTAAATTTACTCAGTAGTACCTCTTGTTTCGGTTTAAATTTTACTTTACCGTTTGTAGTAAAAGTAAGTTGAATATCTGTAGCATCTTCTTTAACTAACCATTCTATAAATTCCCATGTGAGTTTATTTACAACCGGTTCTCCTCCAGAGAATCTAAATGAACCGATATACGGCACTGCTTCTTTTAAACCTTCAAGATAGGTATCCGTAGGAGTCTCTTTTAAAATAATTTCACCGCTATATTCGCCTAATTCTTTGGATTCTTGAGCAAAAAGGGACGATGCTAAAGGATAACAAGTGATACATTTAGCATTACATAAATTACCTATATGCTTTATTTTTATACTATCTAACTCTACTTTTAAAAGATTTACATTAGAGTACTTCTTATTTTGATTTATTCTTCTAGAATTTCTGTTAAGTTCTTCATCTCTTAAGCATTTTTCACAATTAGAGGTAACTATATCTGACATGATACCGTTTTTTTGATCATGTCTTAACTTATTCATAAAATCAGAGTTATAAAAGTCTAGTACTTTTGTACTATCTACAGTCATGTTATGGTACCTAATACTATTGTTATTAGATATACAGCATGCCTTCCAATGACCTTCGGTATTAGAGGATATATTCTTATAGGGTTCAATACAGAAAAAATTTTTATTTTTTTGTTCTGTCATAAGTACTTCCTTCGTATGTAGACTTTGGTAGAGGTGCTCCCATGTGGCATTTTCTCCAACACTGGTAGGGTAAGTTTTTATCCTCTTGTTCTAACATTCTTAAGTGTTTATTCCAATATTTAGAATTAATAATTTCCTCTATAGAATTTACATTATCTAAGTGCGTATCTGGGTTACAGAGTTCAGGAAATTTTTCTTCTACATCGTAATTAGTTAACCAGCAGCAAGGCAATAGGTATCCCTGTGGATGTGTAGCAAAAAAAGCATTTTTATGGAGGCATTTAGGTTGAAGATTATATCTGAAATATCTTTGTAACATTTCTTGCTCTGATAGTTTAGAAGTATCTTCTTTTTGGTAATATAAATTAGCATATTTAGGATCAGGTAACAAAGGATCATCAGGTCCGTCAAATCTTTTAGACTTAAGAATCTGTATTTTTATTCCTAATGAATTAGCTAGTGTTTTTGCTTTCTCAATATCATTTTGATTATACTTAAAAATAATATATTGCCATACAACATTTATATTCATTTGTTTACCTAATTTCATTAACTCAAACAAATGCTTTCCGTCTTGATTTATACGGTATTTATGACTATCTTCCGGCATACCGTCAATGCCAAATATCCATGTTGCATCAGGATTAGCTTCATAAGCTTTTTTATACCAGTCAAAAGACCTATGACTAACTGCAGTAGCAATTTGTACAGTACGGTTACGTTCATAAGCCATTTTCAACATAGTGTGAAAATCTCTATGTAGAACTGCATCTCCAAAGCTACCAATAAACCTTATATCCTCGAAATAGTCTACAATTTTAGTATACTGTGATATAGTCATATCAGACATTTTAGGTGCCATTTTTGTCGGAAAATCCTGTAATGTTTGTCTTCCACATTTATTACAGAGCATAGTACACCTAGGAGTTATATCTAAAGTAACTCCTTTTACTTTATCAAAAGATTTTACCCAATCAGACATACCAGTATTTTTTTATCCATGAATCACTATGCTGGTCCATGTTATTATGTCTACCTTTTGCATTGCTAAAGTGAACTATTTTTATGGAAGGATCAAACATACCGTTTTTAAAGTAATCTGTATCCCTGATTTTTTCTTTCCAAAAATCTAACAGTTCAGACTGCAAGGGATTATACTTAGCAAACCAGTCCATAGGTAAGTACTTTCTTTCTAAACCGCAGTTTTCTATATTATGGTGTATAAAGTTTTGTTCACCCATATAAGGAGGTGCTGCTTCTCCAATAGAAGAGTAGTATGTAGGCCAGTAGTCTGGTTTTTCGATAAATTTTTTCCATATATAATCTGTGGTGCCGTGTTTAAATTTTTGAAATCCTCCATTGATAGGGCACCAGTTAGTTCTCATAGACCACCATCTAAATATAGCTCCGAATTCTTTTTCATTTACTGGGTAGGTAAGTATATCATCTATATTCTGTAATATGATCATATCAATATCCATAATAATAACATCAGCACCGGGTTGGATTCCTGCAAATCTTTCTTTATGGAATTCTAATTTATGCCAGTGTACTGGAAATTGGTTAGGATTATTTATTTTTAGTGCAGTAATATTTTTATCTAAACCAGTTTCATTATCTGTATAACACAGCAGTCTAAATGGTACGGTAGAATTTTTAAGTATAGAGTAGTAAAGATTATTTACTATGTCAGAACTGTATTTTTCACCTTTTTTAAGAGTAAGTATAGTTGTCATAACACAAAAATGATAAAGCTAGTTTCCATATAACTCTTTAAGTAACTTAAATTTATAGTAAAATTCTTCTTCCCACATTGAAGAATAAAGATGCACGGTCCAGGAATTATATTTGCGTTCTAATAAAAGAGAAAAATTATAAAAATCAGCCGGACAAAAGTATTCCTTTTTATATAAATATTTCTCTAATTTATTCTCTATAACAAGCTTAGTAAAAAGATCAGGTCCTAGATCTCCATGTTTAATTTTATTTATCCTTAATTCGTTGATATTTTTTACCCACTCTTTAAATATTTTTTCACCTTTATTTTTAGAGTAAATGATAGAGGTAGCAACAGATAATTTTTTACCGTATTTACTTTCTAGCCAATCCATTGCATTATGTCCCTGTTTAGAAAAAACAAATCTTTTATCTAAAAAGTTAAATGCGTTAACACATAACATGTCTAGATCTACATATAGACCTCCTTTTTGATACAAAAGCTCAGCTCTGAATAAATTAGAAAAAGCTACAGGAGACCCGGCAGAATGACCACCATCGTAGGTAAAGTACTGATCTTCTTTTAGTATAAGAGAGGCATTCTTGGTGATTGCTCCTTCTACTTGAGTTTTATTATATGACCAAAGGTGGAACTCAAATCCTTTTTTAATCCAGCTTTGAATACAGTATATAGAAAGTTCATCTATTTCTTTACCATACCAGAATCCGTTTACTATCATTCTCTTGGAAATTTACTTTCATCGATATCGATTTGTATTAAGTTACGAAATTTTTTTATTTCCTCCGAATAATTACAGTCGGGATATTTTTTAGCCTTGAAATAAGATTTAAGAGGGCCATAGTGAAAGTAATGTTTGTTAGATTCTGGGTGCTTCCATATACCTTTATCGTGGTCTGCTCCCCACTCCCAGTCTTGACAGTCCCAATATGTAGATATCAAAGATTGGTAGGGTAAGTTATTCTTATCTATAAGATGTTTTAGAAGAAGCTGTTCGGCAAATATTAAATATTGTGAATCAGGTACTCTCATAGCAGTAAATTCCTCCATAAACTGAATGCTAAGGTTAGCATATTCTCTAGTAAAGCTACTATCAGGTAGGTAAAGGAACGATACATTTACCGATTCTGGTTGCCATCTAGCTTTATATGAAAGTTTACGTATAAAAGGATCAAAAGAAAGCGGGTAGTATCCTTTACCGTTCTCTAAATTACTAACTATTATTTTATTATCTAGATACTTATCTAAATTCTCATATACCAAAGAATCATTGTCTATAATTATAACAGGTTCTCTAACTTTAGATAGTATGTGTAGTTTACTAGAAGCCCAAAATACAGATTTATCAACATTCAGGTCAAATTCAAATTTTATTACCTCGTCCCATAAGTGTATTGCACCTAAATCTTCTATAAAGGAGTAGGTTAAGTCATCTACATATAGTTTAGTAAAATGATTAGGATTGTTCCTTTTGTAAACTACTACAGATGAAAAAAGACAAAGAATATTAAACTTACTGTAATACTCTCTGTCTTTATTAATATTTTCTAAAACCCAAATTGCCGTCAAAACCTTCTTTAATTAACTACTTACGGAGTAGAGTGAGTAGTAGTAAATGTTGCTCTTACTGTAGTAGCAGAAGTTGCGGTTGAGGCATTTAAGGTTAGTGGATTCGAAGTAGTAATTTGAGTGCTGTCTTGATCTACAAAGGATGAAAAACTATATGGATATACAGCTGTAACAGTCAATGTTAATGATGTATCTGAACCGTTGAATACAGTTACTGTGTTACTTCCTCCTGCGCTTACTGTACCAGTATAGGCTCCAGTTAAAGCTATTGAACCTCCTGTGTTGCATGCTATAGTACCGTACACAATACCATCACTTCTAACTTCCGATAATGCGTGGGGAGCAGCTGCATTAGGTAAAATATTAAGTAGTGAAGCAAAACTAATATTTGTAGTACCTGTAATACTTGTAGTGTTAGCCAAAGTAAAAGCACTTATGTTATTTGCGCCGGGTGAGTATACTGCCATGATTATTCTATTATAATATTATTTGCTGGAAATAATTTGCTTAGTTCCTCTTTTAAATAAATATAACAAAAATCTTCTATTGCGTTAATTGAATCATATGCAATAACAGATCTTTTTACTTTTTCTGTTCCTACTTGCTCTTCTACAGTTTCAAAAATTATCTTTTCGATTGTAATTTCGTCTCCATTTTCGTCGAAAGAGACTTGAGGTATGATTTTTTCTTTTTTAACCTCTTTTATTACGGGAACTTCTACTTCCTGTGTTCTAGCAAGTTTTACATTAGCAAAATAGTTAGGAAGTGTAATTTCGACTCCGTCACTATCTTCTGTTTCATAGTAAAGTACGTTAGAGGAGATCTGACCTTTTGCATTATTCAGATCTTCCTCTGTATACTTTCTAAAAAATTTATCAGCATAAGTTTTATCTAACCAAGCAGATAATGAAAACTTAATTTCAGCTAAGGTTTTATTAATCCGTATACTGTCTATACTAATATAGGCTTTTGTGGTCGGTCCTAGATTTGTTTCTAGGTCTATGTTTAAAACTAATCCCATATCGTATAATACGAATTATTTACTTAACTCGTCTACTTTAGCTGCTAGTTCTTTTACTGCTTCGATTAATACTGCATTTAATTTGATATAATCAACTGCTAGATATCCATTATCTCTTTCGTGAACTAGTTCAGGATATTGAGCTTGTAACTCTTGTGCTTTAACTCCAATATCATGTCCTGTTTTACTAACTACCTCTTCGATACCGTCTTTCCAATCAAATTCATATCCTCCAATCGCTTTAACTTTATCTAAAGCTCCTGTTAGTGGTGCAAAATTTTCTTTTAATCTCTCATCAGAAGAATAGAATGCTGTAATATCTCCAGTTGCTCTAATCTCTCCTGTTGTTCCAGATGCTGCTGTACCTATTCCTAAACTATCTATTTCGGCATCTTGAGCATGAAAATCATTAGATCCTAAATCTAATTTTTTATTCATGTTCCATTGAGTACCCGAATGACTATATGTAAAAGTAGCGTCAGCACCGTCTACTGTCAATCCTGCTCCATCTGCTGCTGCTGAATCTGCTGCTCCTGATGCTATGAGAAGATTTTTATCTTCAATATTTAAAGTAGTAGTGTTAAGTTGTGTCTGGGTGCCGCTTACTGTAAGGTTACCAGTAATAGTGGCATTACCTGTTAATGTTAATTCAGTACCGTCGAAAGTAAGGTTAGCTTCTGCATTACCAGTAGCTGCTCCTGTTGAAGTTAATACTCTATCATCAGATTCATTAGTTACGTTAAATCCTGCTGGTACACCAGTCAGATTTGATCCGTCTCCTAAAAAAGAACCAGTATAGGAACCTGTTAAAGATGCTAACTGTCCGGTAGGTTGATCTATTCTCATGAGTTATAAAATTTTTTAGCTAAATTAAGTTTAATATAAATATTAGATTGAACCGGTAACCCAGTTTAAATTATCTTCAGACCAGAAATAACTTCCGGTGTATGATCCCGTTGCATCTCCTGTTGGATATGCTACTGGTGCTCCCCATGAGAAACTACCGGTATCTAACGTCCAGGAAGTGTAAGGTTGAGGAGTATAAAATGCATCTAATGTAGAATCGTATGTATATCCTACACCGGCATAATTTCCTCTTAATGCTTTTGTTTTACTTTGATCAATAGTTGTGATCGGATCAGAACCAGATGCATTAGCGAGTTCTAAAGTATTGAATATACTTCCACTTGCATCTTGATATACTGTAGGTGAAGGAGTATTAGAATTAGGTTCATAATGAACTCCTCCTCTGGTGTTATATGATGTTTGAATCCAAGAACCAGGAGAATCATCTACAAAATTGTTAAAGAACGAAGCTTCTGCTACGATTACTTTAACTACTTTTCCTTGTCTTACTTTTGCGTAATGTCCCATGTTTATAAATATATTGTTTTTTTATGTTGGATCTGAAGCTGTAAATGTACCTGAGGATGTAAAAGTATGTACTTTAAATCCATCTCCTCTAGTTGTTATTGTACCTCCGGTGGCTGATATTTTGGTCGGGTCGTATGCTAAGATTACTACTCCTGAGCCTCCTGAACCACCGTAATAGTGACTACCGGGATAATATCCTCCTGAACCGCCACCGCCAGTATTAGCTGTACCGGCATTTCCTGTACCAGTAGCAGCATTACCTCCTCCTCCTTGTCCTCCAGTTCCAGGTGTCGTTCCGCCGCCGCTAGCATTGACTCCACCGCCACCGCCACCAGCATAGTAAGTAGATGTGCCGGTTATCGAAGATTGTTTACCGTCTCCTCCATTTCCTGCAGCAGTTGTAGAAGGTGCATTTTGGCCAACTTGGCTAGCTCCACCTCCACCTCCTCCGTGCTCTTCACCGCCGCCAGAATATCCTGATCCTCCGTCGTTACCTTGTCCTGCTGTTCCAGAACCTCCGTTAAAAGTATAGCTTCCTCCACCTCCAGAACCACCATCTAAAACTGCAGAACCGCCGTAAGTGCTTGTAAAGTAATAAGCTCCACCGCCACCGCCGGTAGCTGTAATTGTAGAAAATGAAGTACCTGCTAAAGAAGCTATTGAAGAATCACCGCCTTGTAATCCATTATAAGGTTGACTACCAGGATTAGAAGCTCCTGCTCCGACAGTTACAGTAATAGAAGAACCAGATTCAATTGAAGATAAAGAAGATGAAAGTAACCCTCCAGCTCCTCCACCGCCACCGGTAGATGATGCACCAGAGTCTCCTCCAGCAACCACTAGGTACTCTATGTCAGCAGGTGATGCTACTGGTCCTGAAGAATCTGAACCAGAGAACGGAACTAATATCCATTCATCATCATTACGTACAAATAAAGATCCAGAAACAGTGTGGTAAAATAAATCTCCTTCTGTAGGACTATTAGGATAGTCTGTATGAAAAGGTACATTAAAAGAACCAGTTATATTTAAAGAACCTGTAAGCTGTACGTCTTCAAATTTCATATTATTATGCTATTGCTAGGTAGATATAGGTGCTTCCATTTGCATCGTAATCACCATAACTATCTCCTGTAACAGATGAATCTAAAGTAAAGCCTGTATCAGTAAAAAATATTGGTGAATTATTAAACGCAGCTTCTGCACTGGAGTCATTAGCTCTCAATCTTTTTGATAAACCATTTTCATCGTATAATGAGGTAAATCTAACTGCGTCGTGTATTTCCCAGTGTCCTGTACCGCTAGTTCTTTTTAACATCACGAAGCGTGGTTTAAATCCTGTGTTTATTACGTCATCTCCTGACGAAGCAGTATATGTACCTATTTTTTGATAACCATCTACGGAGTGGAAGCAGTAAGCTACCATTTCACTATTATTTTCGTTTACATTGAGGCTAGACCTGCCTACTAAAAATGTACTATCTGTTGGTGTTCCCCAAGGTGTCTGAGATGGGGTACCTAATGCGTTTGTTAAGTTAAGTTGTAAGACTTGTGAATTACTGGTTATTCCTTCTACTCGAACATACCAATTATATGCACTGTCGAGATTTTTAACTATGATCAATTCAGGTGCAGTACTTAGACCGTGACCTATAGATTCTGTCTGGCCAGCAGAACCGCCTGTACCGGTGTATTTCACAATACTAAACCCTGCATCTGTATTAGCACTAACTTGGCTTGTTATACTTCCATCTGTGTTTGATACCGCTGCACCTCCTGCTTTCCAACAATAAGCTACGTAGTTATGGGTACTTACATTTAAGTTATTAGTGTTTACATCGAATCCGTCACTATTCTCTGTAAAATATGTATCGTCAGACCCTACTTGGGCATTAGTCAAGTTAGGGTATAATATTTTTCCAAATCCTGTTACAACATCTGTAGCAGCCCAATTCTCACCAGAAGAAGTACGATTTTTTACAAACATAAGATCTGGTTGAAAATTAAGACCGGTAACTACTTTTCCTCCATCTGAATTATTTCCGTTACCTGTATAAAGTACAGGACTAAATGCTTCGTTATTTATTGCTGGAAAATCATTGGCTCCTCCAACGGTTAGTGTACCGGATGAATTAAATGTATGTACTACATACCCATCTGAACGAGATGTTTTAGCAGAACCTCCTATGGCTGATAATGAAGAGCTTGGGTAAGCAAAGATTGCTACTCCAGAACCTCCGTCTCCTCCGGACTTTGCAGATGTTGAAGCGGTATAACCACCACCACCGCCTCCACCGCCAGTGTTAGCTGTTCCTGAAACACCAGATTGTGCAGTTGAACCATTTCCACCGCCGCCTGATCCTCCTTCTCCGAAGTCTGTTTGATTAGAATTTCGAACTCCTCCTCCTCCGCCGCCTGCATAATAAGTAGAAGTACCGGTAATACTGGATTGTTTACCTATTCCACCATCAGGGTCTGCACCTGCTGCATCTCCAGTAGCTCCTGCTCCGCCACCACCGGATCCTTGGTGATCTCCTATATCTGAACTTGCAACCGCTCCACCGTCATTTCCTTGACCGGCAGTTCCTGAGCCTCCAGCTAAAGGGTATGAAGTTCCTCGTCCTGTTCCGCCTCCTGAACCTCCATCTCCTGGTAAATTATTAGTAGTTGTACTACCGTAGTGATCTCCGCCTTTTCCTCCTCCAGTAGATGTTACCGTGGTAAAAGAAGTTCCAGCAGCAGAAGCAATAGAAGAATTTTCTCCTTGAGTTGCAGGTGTGTAAGTCCCCCATCCGTACCCTCCGGTACCACCTCCTCCTACTGTTACGGTAATAGAAGAACCAGATTCAATAGAAGATAAAGAAGAACTAAGAAGCCCACCTGCTCCTCCTCCGCCTGCAATAGTACCACCTCCACCACCGCCTCCAGCAACTAAAAGATATTCTATATCAGTACCTGATGATGATGGTGATTCAGAACCAGAAGCGGAACCAGAAACTAGAGTCTGCCATTGTACCCCATCATAAAATCTTACTGCATTTAAGCCTGTATCATTATACATGCTTCCGGTGATCGGAGTAGGGTGAGATGCTGAAGATGGATAGTTAGGTAAGGTTAATGAACCGGTTACCGAGAATGAACCTGTAAGTTCTATATTTTCATGAATCATACTACTGTACCTTTTTTTCTAACTCTTCTATACGGTTGAGAAGTTCTTTATTAGATTCTATTAATAGAGCTACTAATTTTTCATATTTGACGGCTTTGTATCCGTTATCTCTAGTGGTTACGAGTTCTGGTAATACTTTTTCTATATCTTGTGCAATAACACCTACATCGTGACCTTCGTTAGAATGTATACCTTCTTTTGATATCCAATCAAATTCAACTCCCTTTATCTCTTTTAGTTTCTCAAGCGAACCTTGTATAGGTGTAATGTTACCCTTTAAACGTTCATCGGAAGAGTAAAATGCGGTTATATCACCAGCTGCTCTAATCTCTCCTGTTGTTGTTGATGGAGCTGTTCCTATTCCTAAACAATGTGCCTGTAAATGGCTAGAAAACTGAGAAGTACCTGTACCGGTAACGGTTAAGAGTCCTGATGTGTCAATATTACCTGTAACGTCTACATTACCGCTTGCAGTAATATCATTAAATATTGCATCTGATCCACTTTCAAAGTAAGTAGATAAA
>CAACVD010000410.1_pt1 | contig 20851 bp, 34 predicted proteins | sample 2381771 | NCBI WGS metagenome assembly CAACVD01 (sample SAMEA5211965, study PRJEB30684) | marine metagenome | biome: Marine; feature: Epipelagic; material: Water | collected 2015-10-15 | depth 15 m | reverse complement strand
CGACAATTATTTTGATATCACAAGATTTCAAGATTTATTAGAAAAACTAGAAGGTTCTAAAAAGCGTCAGCAAAGACAAAAATCTGTAGAAGGTCGTAGAGACATCTTCGCAGGTGGTCTTGCTAACATGATGAGCAACTTCTAATCTGATATCATTAGCATAGGTTACTAAAATGGCTGTTGACAACACTTATGAGTCAGACGATTATTTTGACCTGGATAAATATCGACAGGCAGCTGGTGTAGCCTACGAATTTTCAAAAAAGAAAATGGAGGATGCTGGTGAACAAGAAAGGAAAACAATCGGTAAAGGCGGTGAAGAGACAAGAAAGTCCGCTAGCCAAAAGCAGTCCTTCAGTGAAAGGGACGAAGAAAGAGACCGTAAACAGGCACAATCAGCTTATAGATATTGATCTATTCAATTCTTGGGTAGACAACTTAGATTCCTCTACACAGGAGTCTTTTTGCTCTTTTGTGGCAGATAATAATTCTATTATCGAATCTTACTTATATTCACGTTTTCTAGGATATGAGGGCACTATTTCTCCATGTGATTTATGGATAAAAGAGCATTACAAAAAGCCAGATCATAGGAAGAAACTGTTATTTGAAATTGATGAGATGCAAGAAGATATAAGAAAACTAAGAGAAGATATAGAAAATACTGTAGTTAAAAGAGATGCAGGTGTAGGAAGAATTGCACAAATGCAAAAAGAATTAAGAAGCACCATATCTGAAATAGAAGGTTTTACCAACATGAGAGATCGTAAAGGATTACTTATGGCTGGTGCAGATCGTGCCATCAGAGAATTGATGTTTATTTTTAAAGATGATCCAATAGAATCTCCCTTAGAAGAAGCGACTATGAGTGTATGGGCAAGAATGCAGCTAGAGGAGTAGTGCAGTTAAAATAAGAAGAAATGAATATATAAAATTAGTTCATAATGGCTAAAAAAGGAATGCCACCTCAGCTTCTTGAGTACTTTAAAAACAAGAACAAAGAAAAAGAAGACGGCTCTAAAATGAGTGATAAAGAGAAACGTGCAGAAGCTTTAGATAAAGCCAGGAAAGCTAAGAAAGCAGCTAAGACTTACAAGGATAAAAAAGGATCAGAAGAGCCAAAAGATAAGAAGTAAGCTAATATTTAGTAGTACTTAAAGTGTTAATTAGTGCCTTCTTATACTCACCTTGCTTATAGACGTAATGCTAAAGCTGCAGCTCGTAAGCAACAAATTAAGAAACCTAAAAATCTAGAGATACTAAAGAAAGCTAGAGAAGATTTTGGATACTTTTGTGAATTCGTAGCGGATAAACCACCGGCAGAACATCATAAGACTTGGCACAGACATTTCATTACTAATGAAGATAGTAGTTGTCTGTTAAAAATTGCAGGACCTAATGTTGATCTACTAGCTCCTAGAGGGTCTGCTAAATCGACTGTATTAGGACTTTTAACTGCTTGGGCTATTGGTATTCATACACAGGCTAAACAGCCTCTACAGGTCTTATACCTGTCTTATACCGTGGATATTGCTAGATCTAAGTCAGCAACTATAAAGAGAATCATTGAGAGTAAGAGATATCAAGAAGTATTTCCAAAAGTAAGATTACTTAAAAACGTAACCAGTAATGAATATTGGTCGATAGATCATAAATTTGCAGGAATAGATACTACTGGTGAAGAACAATTTACATTATGTGCTGCTGGACTAAAAGGATCGGTTACATCTAAGCGTTCCCATCTGGTCATGATTGATGACGCAATAAAATCTTCTGCTGATATTGCTAATCCAGATATAAGAAATCAGATGAAGGAAAATTGGAATGCAGTTATAGCACCTACCATGTTCGAAGGAGCTAGGGCTATTTGTTTAGGAACTAGATTTAGACATGATGATATACACGCTACTACTTTTAATGAACAAAATAATTGGACTCAAATTGTTCTATCAGCTATTTTAAATGATTCTAAAACGGGAGACGAAGAATCATACTGGCCAGAGATGTGGTCTCTTGAATATCTAAAAGAAAAGAAAAGACAAGCACCTATAGCTTTCTCTTTCCAATATATGAATCAGATAGTTAGACAAAATGAACTATCATTAGCTCCAGAATTAATAGTAAAAGCAGAAATTTCTACTGAGTTTGACACCTTAGGCATAGGGGTTGATTTATCTGCAGGCATCAAAGAAAAGAATGATTACACAGTTATGGTTCTTGGAGGACGTGTAGAAGATCGTATACACATAATTGATTATCGACGTATTAGAGTTATGGGTAATTTAGAAAAATTAGATGCTCTAAAAGAATTGTTATATGATTGGTCAATAATAGGGAAAGATACTAATGAAAATTATTTTCCTACCTACTCCACATGTGATGTCTGGTCAGAGGCGGTACAGTATCAAGCATCTTTAGAGGCTGACTTTAAAAGAGTATGTTTAAGTAATGAAGGTTTATATAATCTGATATGGCATCCTGTTAAAGGATTCAGAGCGGATAAACTTGCACGATTTAGAGGAATAATGGGAATGTTCGAAGATAGAAAAATAATATTTAACAGATATAGAAACTTTACCAATATGTTTGAAGAATTGACTAATTTTGGAGTTAGTGGACATGACGATTGTGTAGATGCTTTAGTTTGGCTTGTAAATGGATTAGCCCGTAAAGGTCAACTTCATTTAGACTTTTAATGTAAGGGTATATAAATAGTTATGGGACCTGAGTATATTGCCGTTATTTTCAGTGCTGTAATATCCTCCTTAACTGGGGGAAGCTGGGTAGCTAGTAAAGTGTTAGAAAGGCATCGTGAAAGATTAAAAGATGCTATACAAAGAGTAGAGAACCAAAGATTACGTATTAATGCTTTGGAAGAACATGTAAACCGTATGCCATTGGAGTATGTTTTAAAAGTGGACTTTATTAGAGAACTACAGGAAATGAATGACCATTTCAAGGCAATTCATAATAAGCTTGATAAACTAATGGAAAAGCTTATAGACAAATGAGTTATGTTTTAGAAGTAAAGGAAGCATCAGATGGTGAACTGTTACTAAACTTACCGGAAGAAATACATAATGAATTAGGCTGGATTGATGGGGATTTGATTGAATGGAATGTAAAAGGTCCAGGTTTAGTTTTGAATAGATTAAATGATCCTTTTAGATACGAAGTAAACGAAGAGTAGAATATTAAAAAAAGACAGCTTAGATCATGGCTTTTAATTATGGTGGCGGGGCAGGACCAGGTAATAGTTCCTTTTTTCAAGGTGCTTTAAGTCGTGGCCCAGTAGACCAACAAGACTTAAACAGATTAATCGAAGTATATAAAAGAGAAGGAAAAACCCTACCTCCTAATTTAAATATTCCACAAGGAACTAGTCGTACTCCTATTGCAGTAGGACTAGGGAGTATGGGACAGGTAGGAAACATGGAAGGAATGAAATTAGCTCATGGTATTCATACACCTACCATGACTATTAATGGGGTAGATAGATTTTTAGAGAAGGGATCACACGATCCTAGTCAACATAATGCTCCTGTAGATCCTAGTGGTAACCCAATACCATCATTGAAGCCTAGAGATGAAGATATACCTCTAAGGGGATTTAGTAGTATTCCAGGTATTCCAAATAATTCAAACATTCCAGCTATCCCAAGAATGTTATCTGGAACTATTTTTCCAGTAGGAAACTATGTAAATAAGACAGTTAGTTAAAAATGCCACAGGATGATTCTAAATATACAAAGCCCGGTCTACGTGAAAGTATTAAAAAGCGTATCACAGCAGGAAGTAAGGGAGGAAAGCCAGGACAGTGGAGTGCAAGAAAGGCTCAGATGGTTGCATCAGAATATAAAAAAGCTGGTGGAGGATATAAAGGTGGAAAAGGAAAGAAGCAAAAAGACTTAAAGAAATGGGGTAAAGAGAAGTGGATGACTAAAGATCAATATGAAAAGGGAAAGAAAGCAAAAAATGCCGCTAAACGGTATAAAGATTCTAAAAAGTAATTATGGAAATTCCATCAAAAATAAAAGCCTTACCTGGCCAATTAAGAAAATCAGCTAAATTACACGCTGGACAAGCAGAAGTAGTACAAGGTTTTCTTGATGATTTTATTAAAAAAATGAAAAAATAAAATGGCCGATAAAGCAATACGAAAAGGATATACAAAGCGTTACTTGCCTGAGAGTGCTTGGGCTAAACTGTCTAAAGAAGAAAGAGAAGAAACTGATCGTAAGAAACGAGCTGGGAGTAGAAAAGGTAAGCAGTTTGTGAAAAACACGAAAACAGCAGAAAAAGCAGGCAAAGCTGCTAGAACTGCTAAAATATATAAAGATAAGCGTAAGAGATAGTAAATGGGTAACACCGATCCAAAAACTAGATTAAAAGAAATAGTTGACTCTTACCTAAACAAAGATGGTGGAGGAATGATAGATACTGGGATAGTGGCTTCCCACCTTGCCCAGATGAAATTGTTTGGAATTAGACAAGGAGTAGAGTTTTTCCCAGCCCAAGATAACTTTGGAAACCAAAGAAAAGATTTTGTAGACAGAGTAATTAAATATAACCAGCTTGATACTAGACTAGATTCTATATGGGATTACTTTCTTTGCGATGGACAAGGTATTTTTTACATTAGACCCACTAAGACTAATTACAGACTGTACTATTTTCGTAGGCATGAATATAGAAGCTATTACAATATTGATGGTCAACTTGATGAAGTTGTAATTATATATAGCTATAAAGTACGTCAAGGATCAGGATATCAACAGGAAATAGTAAACCAAAGTATAAGTGGTCCTGACATGATGGGACAAGGAGGAGCTAAGAGGTTTATAAGACTATCAATTAAGAAAAAGGTAATTAAAGAAACACATTCAGAAGGAGAGTTATCTTTTGACTCTACTTATCAAGGTTTAGCTAGTAATACTAAAACATTTGTTAATACCTTAGGCTTTATCCCTTGTGTAGAGATATTTAATAATGCAAAAGGATTCTCAGCAGAAGGAGTAGGTGAGTTTGATGCGTTAGCTAATCACATATGTACTCATGATGAAATGGTTTCTACCATGAGAAAGAACGTTACCTTCTTTGGTAATCCAACACTACTTTCTTCGAGACCTAAAACAGATTTAATGGAATCAGGTGAGTCTGCTGTTCAAAGACCTTCTATTGCAGCTAACTCTGGTTTTGCAGGGATGAATCCTTTAAGTCAGTCTAGATTTAAATCTGATCCTTTATCCCGTGGTGTTGATGGTCAAATAAGAGTGCCAAGAGTAATAGCTAACTTAGAACCTAATGATCGTGTTGGTTATATTGTTCCTGATGCAATTACTGGAGATCAGAATTCTTTCTCACGTCAATATAGAGAAGAAATAAGAACTGCCTTAGGAGGAGTAGATGAATTATCTATATCAGCTGGGGTAACAGCTACTGAATATAAATCTTTATTTGGAAGAGTTGCTGCTACTGCTAAAAAGAAAGCTGCTTCCGTATATACATATGGTTTATGTCGTTGTCTAGAATTAATAATTTTCCAAGAAGAACAGTTGTTCCGTGAAACTTTAGCAGCTGCTGTTGGATTAGAAAAACCAGTTGATCTTCCTGAAGATGCTACACCAGAACAAATAGATCTTTATGAAGGTGCGATGAAGTTTTATGAAGAGCAAATAAAACAGTTATTGATGGCCTCTTTGAAAGCTCAACAGATACCACCAGGAGTGCAAGGGTTAATACCTGACGGCGATGTGACTATTCAGTGGAGATGGATGGGACCTGTTTATGAGGACTCAACACAAGATACGTTGAATAATTCTATTGTTGTAAGAAATCTTCAAGAATTAGGCGTTGATAGCATAGAAGCATTGAAGTACCTCTTTCCGAGCAAGACGGATGAGGAGAGGGCAGCCATGTTATCTGGTTTTCCTTTCAGGATGGTGGGTGAACTACAGAGTGCATACTCTCAGTTCGCAAAGTTAGTGGGAGGAATGATGCAGACCCCTCACCCACAATCACCAGACTTACCAATGGCGGCAGATCCTAGATTGGATCTAACACCTTATCTGTATCGAACATTAGAAGCATTACAAAAGGAGATGAGTTATGCAGGACGCTACCGTCCAATCGACCCCACAGATGAGCCAAGCACCAGCAGCGACAGTAGCTCCAAGCAGTTACGTGGCGGCTCCAGCTCCGCAGGCACCAGTAGCTCCTCAACAGGCAGCACCGGCACCTCAGGCTTATCAGGTGGGTACGAGTTACCCTCAAGCGGTACCTCAGGCAGCCCCCAGCTACCAATCAAACCCTACTCAGTTCGCCCCCCAATCCCAACCAGCGGCACCAGCGGCAGCTCCGGAGGGCAATCCATGGGAATCGGCGTTCAACAAGGTAATGAACGTGCTGAGTACACCAGTCCAATCCCCGTTCCAGGGTCAACCCTCTCAGGCGGCGACACAATACGCACCAGCGAATTACGGACAGACAAACAGCAGCCAGGCTACACCACTATCGGTTCCGCAGACCTCGTCAGCCAGCCAGGTATCCTCGGACAACTCTTCCCAAACCTCCTCGACTCTCTCATCAGCGGAGCTAGACGCAATCCAGACACAGATCGGAATGAGTCCAGAAAGCAGACAGGTGATGGACGCATTCGGGGTAGAGGCACCAGCCGTGCTAAACAAGTACGCCCTAAACCTAGAAGGAATGCTAGATAGTGCTGTTCAATGGGGAAATGAAGCACAAGGATTAATAAAAGGATATGCAGATTTTGCTGTACAAGAGCATCAAGAGAATCTAGCTTATAACGAGATACTTACTAATCCAGACGTATTAAGTGATTACACACTTAAGTACTTTGGACCAGAGGGACCATATCCTGTTTATGAGAATGAGCAACAGTTAGAAACAAAAGGATATCCAACAGCTCCAGTTCCACAGGAACCTGCTAATGGTATCAATACTTCTGCTACACAGGCTCCATCAAACTTTCCAGCACCTCCACAGGCAGCTGCACCACAGCAGCCAGAGAACTTCTGGGGTTCATTTAGCGAGACTATGACTCGTGATCCACAGAATGCATGGAAAGTACTTAACCAAGTACAGCCAAACACCGTTCAGAATAAATTATTCGTAATGGAGTAGGGCTTCGCTCTGTAGCAGTGCATACTTCTTTTTGTAAAAAATTATGTACTGCTAAAATTTTAATTAATAGAGATAGGACTAATATGTCTAATTCTTTTACCCGATAAAACATTTACTGCCGCTTTTGGAGGATAAAGCAAAGTGTTCATTGATAATGACTTTCCAAAGATACTAGGTGCGGAGCTATATAGGCCCCACCCAGCATATGTGGCTGAGATGGCTTGTGAACCAGTAGTGGTACACGATTTTTCTCGCCAACCTGGACAAACCGTACAACTCGATAGATACAAGTTCTGGGGAACACCAGGTACGAAGGATTCTAGAGAGCGTATCGCTGACCAAACTATTGGTACAGCAAATAGCCGTAACATCACAAAGGAAAAGGTACTTGTAGTACTTAAAGAGTACACAGGTCCTGCAGATCCAGGTGATGCTACACAGCCAAGTACATTTAAAATTGCTCGTGAAACTCTAGTTACAGCACAGCGTCTTCTTTTAGACACTGGTAATTTAAACATGTTTCACCAGTCTATAGGTAGTCTTACACTTTTAGACGACTATAGAAGGTGGAGAGACAGAGTTTTCATTGACGAGCTTGCAAAAGCAGAAGCTAACGGAGCAGCTTCCTCCTCACAAGGTGGATATTTCTTCGCTGGTGGAAAAACAAAAGACTCTTCTGGACGTATTGCATATACAGCTACTGAATATGGCAACCAGATTCAACAGTTCTCAGTAAAGACTGACCTTTTAACTGTTGTTAAAGATTTACGTAAGCGTAATGTTCCAACATATGCAGACGGTTTATATCGTTGCTTAGTTGATCCAACATTCATGATGCACTTACGTCGTGACAGTGACTTCAGAGAAATCGCTCGTTACGCTGGTGCTCCTGGTCAAGGAATGTACATGGGTAATCCTATGATTCCTAACAACGCTAGTTTCTTCCAAGGACCTCAGGCTGGACAAGCTTACTTCCTTGCAGGTGAACCAGTAATGCCAACAGGTGTACAGTTTGAAGGTGTTAAATTCTTCGAGTCTACTAACTTCCCAACAAAGAACATAACAGCTACTTTTGATAATAGTTCTTATTCTTCTAAAGAAGTTGCTCAAGGATTCTTCTTCGGACCACAAGCTATTGGTGTTGGAATTGGAGGACCAAATGCACAGGTACTCATCAATAATAACGATGACTTTAGCCGCTTTATCATTTTGATATGGCAACTATATGCTGGTTTCGAAAGTCTAAACAAAGACTTCGTGACAACAGCCTTTAGTTTCGTATCTGATGATGGATCAGTCTAGTAAATAAATAAATAATAAAACAGAAAATTAAGGAGAAATAAATGTCTTATTTATCAGCTAAGAAAATTTATCCTGGTAACTTCACAGAGGCTCTCAACGGTTGGTACAAAAATATCGATTCCAACGATAGTGGCTCTAATGATAAGAGTGTCGGAGGTCCTACTTCCGTACTCGCTGTTCCAGGCTATAGATATTTTCAACAACGTGGTTATGCAGAAATCACAGGTAAGGTAGGTGCAAAAGTATCATCAGCAGATGTTATAGTTCCTTCACCTTACAGAAATGACAGCACACGTACAGACATAACAGGGATGGTGATCTCAGGTAGTTCAACTCTTACCTCTTATGTATACCGTGCTGCAGTATCTGTTGCATCTGGTTGGGATGGTCGTGTTGCTTCCGGTGTTTATGCCGCAACAGGTGATGCTGTATCATTCGGACGTAGTAATGGTGGTTCACCTGTAGCAGCTTCTGGTCTTGCAGAAAACTGTGCTCAGGCAAACATCGTATCTACAGTAGACGGAACAGGTGATGGTGGATCTGGTGCAATCTTCTTCGCTGCTGGTGTAGAAGGTTTCAGTGGTAATCCATTCGTTACAGCTTCTGGTACAGCTGCAGGTGGTGCATTACATCCAGGAACACCATATAAGCCAATAACTGCTGCAACTACTTACAAAGTATTTAGTAAAGCAGGTGCTAACGCTACTTCAGCTGGAAACGGTTTCTACCTATCCGATGCAGACGTAGATGCAGGTAAGAAAGGATACATTGTATGTGAAGTTTGCTACATCCAACCAGATGAAGCTCCTCAGTACAATGATATTGAGCAGTACATAATTGGTCGCACACTATAGGTCGCACAGTTAGGTAAATGAGGTAAACTAAGGTCAAGGTTATTACTTTGATCTTAGTTATGCTTTATAAACATAAAAAAACAGGTTCCAGAGTCAAGAAGATTAGTGAACTTGACGGTGGTGAATGCTTCATGGTCGAAGACCAAGATGGAAAAGTCTTTCACGTATATGAACAAGAATTAACTGTTGATACACGAGCTACTACTAAAGTTAAGACACTACAGGTGAAAGATAAGGCGTCTAAAGAAGAGCCTAGAGAATTCCCTCCTGATATGAGATTAAATATCAATGGAGCTACTGCCCAGATGATTGCTGATCATATAAAAGGAATAGGGTTAAAAACTGCAAGAGAAATAAAAGATCTACAAATGTCTTTATCGGGTGAGAGATTTGTCAATCTGGAACAACTTAAGCAAATAAAAAGAGTGGACTGGGAAGCTGTTATTTCTGCTGATTTAATCCGAGTATAATTTAAATAATTAATAGTACTGGCGTGGAGTTATCTGATTTTGATAAAAGTAGGGTTAGGTATCATTTAGGATACTTTACTGTTTCTGTTCCAGCTGGTGATTATGCTCGTTTAGAAGAAGCAATGAATACTGTCCCAGATTCATTTTTCGTAGACAAGATTATTATTCAGATAGGAAGATGTGACACTGCTGAAAAGAAAACAGAAGTTGCATCAACTCCTTCTACAAGATTAGAGACAATAGCTGGTGACGTTGATAGAACTATTCGTTCCAGTAATGCAAAAGACGCTTTGAAGATATGGAGTGAGATATATCTATATGAGACTAATAGGCTAGCAGGTATCTTATATGTTCCTAACTATAAAGATCCTATGCAAGCACGTTATAGATATGAACGTTCAGGAGCTGAGTTTATACAGGCTCTCCCTGGACCTGCAGATACGGCAGTAGGATCTAGAATGCATTTAGCTGAGAACTGGAGATGAAGTATATAGATTATGCCAGTAATTATTTACCAGGAGAAGTTTACAGGTCTGGGATGAAGGAGTACACTCCTCAACAAAGAATGGATTATAGAATAGCTAAAAAATATAAGTTTAAACCTACAGAGTCTGATGGATTTATGCATAGTTTTGAAGAGTTACTAAACATATCTAAAAACCCTTCTTCAATGATGAAGAGTGAATTAAATGAAATGCCTGCAGGATTTTTGTCTTCACCATATGGTTAAGGCTATAATAGACAAAAAGCATCGTAAGTAAAAGTGGCATCTACCTCGACTAATAAACAACCGCTTTTGGTTGATCGCCCGTTATTTGATTCAGTAAGAGTTACTACACAGACTGTTGGAAGTCAGGCGACTAATACTTTATTCGTACAGGGTGGTCAAGCACCGTCCATCCTAGTTGATATGGACGCAGCGTTAAGTGAAGACAATAATAATGGTGGTGTAATTGATTCGATATTAATTACTAGGAATGATTATTACCGTGGTGATGATCTTACATTAAATGTTACTAATAAAGACTCAATCGTTTCACTGATTAGTGGAATGGTTGTTTTTATGGAAGATCCTACACAATCAACTGTTAATAGTAATAGTTATCAATATGGTCATTACACATATACTGGAGCAACTACTCTAACGGGCATATTAAAGGCTTTAAATTATTCAGGAGGTCTTACTCAAGGTTTCACTTATCAAGGTGTTAACTATGGACAACAACCTGAAGTAACATTTGTTTTCTACGCAACTCGTGGAACTACAACACCTATTCCTGCTTCTGGTGATTACAAATTATTATTTGCTAAAAAAGTTCCAGATGGAGTAACCAGTGTAGATTGTTCTGACGTTATGCCTCATCTATCTACTCCTGGCGTTCACTCTGCATATGCGTCTTCTACGGGAGACACGAACGCCGGTCTACCAATTAGAAATAGAGGTATATATTTAGAGCGTGGTGACAGAGTATACGTAGGTGTATATGCAGAAGGACCTAATACAGCTGGATATGCCTCTGGAGTGCATGTAGCAGCACAAGGAGGGTTCTTCTAACCTAATTAAAACAGACCGCTAGAGAGGCTTATAAAACATGGCTCAGAGAGGTAATACATTTTCATTTTTAAAAGGAGGTAGTAAGCCTGATAAATTTGGTGTATTACCTATAAAAGCAGAGTTTGGAGGTAGTTTACCTTCTTCTCTTTATCGAGTTAATAGTGCATCTTCCTGGTCAAGATGGAGACGTGGTTTTGAAATAGCTACAGCTTCTTATTACCAAAATACTATCGACTTTCCATTTACTTATAAAATACCTTTACCTCAGGGAGCATCACCAGCTGCAGGTAATCAACCTGCTATTCCCGGAGTATTTAAAGGATTTCCTACTAAGAATAAAGAATTAGGTTGTCATTGGGCAGGTGTAAGAGTAGCTGGTAGTTTACGTTTCGATAATGTTTTAGATCACACAGGAGCTAGAGCTTCTATAGCATCAGTTACAGAAGATGCTGAATTTTATATTGTTCAGTTATCTGGAAGCTGGAGTGCAACTAATCCTTTACCAGCTCCTTTATTTATTCCTGTAGCTGGCATACCTGAAGGACTTAAACCAACTATTGGTGAAGTTATTGAAGATCGAATAATAGAAGCAGAAGGAGTGCCAATTAACAGAGAAACAATTGATGCAACTACTCAGAAAAGATTTGGTTTTGTACAAGCTGTTATAGCAGATATAAATGAAACAACAGGAGTTATTAAATTAAAGAAGAGAGGATCTATCGAGGCTACACCTGATAAAGTTTTAGTCACTCCCACAACTAGAGGACCTTCTGTAGGCAGGTTCTTTATGACAGGTACTAGATACTATTGCACTTGTCAGGATTACAGTAGACGTGATTATGCTTATCTTTCAACTTTAGGTAAAAGAAAAGCAAGTAATTTTCCAAGAACTAATGTAGCTTCATTAAAACCTGGACGTTTTGAAGTATTGAAGATTGGAGATAAAGTATCTAACCAAGCCATGACAGATGCTGTTACTAATAGAAGAATGGAAATTGTTTCACCTAGTGCGGAATTTAACTTACCTCCTTCTGTAGCACCAACCTCTTCAACTGTACCTGGAACTACTAGAGACAATCCCGGTGTATATAAAGACTTTGGTTCTGTTTATATAAGAAGTGGATCTGATCCTTCCTTACCAGGAGCTAGATCTGATGGTATGCCTTCCTTTAAGGATTATCAAGCAAAAGATAATGTCATCACACAATTAACTGACTTTTGGGAACCTGTATTAGATGAAGTTAGATACTGTAAACATATTTATTCAATGAAATTTGAAGAAGGTTTATTTCCACCAGAACCTTCTGATTTTCCTGTAGGCATGGAAAGCATGGTTGAATGGGAGCAAGCATTAGTAGAAAAAACAAGAAAAGAACAAGAGTCTGCTATTAGAGATTTAATGAATTATGGATTAGCTCATATGGATATACCTCCCTTCAACTGTCAGTCACCTATGATGGTTACCATGATGCAGAAGCTGTTTAACATTCCTAGTAACTTTGTATTGTTACAAAACTTCACGATGTTTGATAAGACAGGTAAAGCATATACACCATCAGTAGGAGGCAAACCAGCGTTATGAGTGACCCTAAATTTGGAGATATTGTTGATACTAATTTTATATATTCTGATAACCAAAGAGAAGTAAGAAAATTTGGTGACAGTGAAGTGCTAGTAAGCGGTCAGCCAGCTACTTACCACCCTGGAGATGTAGTACATTTACCTTATGCTAGTGGTGAGACTTCGACCATTGAAGCCATTGGTTTAGCATGGGGAGCTTTTTCAAGTGGCGTTTTACCAAGTGGTTAATGTATACTTATATTAAGGCTTTTGTCTTCAAAAGCTGATTTTTTATACTTAATTACCGCACTAATTTTATGGCTATCGCTATAGAGACACGTAAATCCGTGTCCGGCTGGCCTGAGTTTTGTGAATGGGTTACTTCAACAAACAACAGATTATATGTTGGTTGGTTTGGAGTCTTAATGATCCCTGCACTACTCACGGCGGCCACTTGTTTTATTTTAGCGTTCATCGCTGCACCCCCAGTAGATATCGATGGAATCAGAGAACCAGTATCAGGCTCCTTCCTATACGGAAACAACATCATCTCAGGAGCAGTCGTCCCAAGCTCAAACGCAATCGGACTACACTTCTACCCAATCTGGGAGGCAGGAACCCTGGATGAATGGTTGTACAACGGAGGACCATATCAACTTGTTGTATTCCACTTCCTCATCGGTATCTCAGCTTACATGGGACGCCAATGGGAACTTAGTTATCGATTAGGCATGAGACCTTGGATCTGTGTAGCTTATTCAGCTCCAGTATCCGCTGCTTTCGCTGTCTTTCTTGTGTATCCTTTTGGACAAGGTTCATTCTCTGATGGAATGCCTTTAGGCATCTCTGGAACATTCAACTTTATGTTTGTTTTCCAGGCAGAGCACAACATTCTTATGCACCCATTCCACATGGCTGGTGTTGCAGGTATGTTTGGAGGATCTTTATTCTCAGCAATGCATGGTTCACTTGTTACTTCATCTCTAATCAGAGAAACAACTGAGACAGAGTCTCAGAACTATGGTTACAAGTTCGGACAAGAAGAAGAAACATATAACATCGTTGCAGCTCATGGCTACTTCGGTAGATTAATTTTCCAATATGCGTCCTTTAATAACTCTCGTAGTTTACACTTCTTTCTTGCTGTTTTTCCTGTGGTTTGTATATGGCTTACCTCAATGGGCATATGCACCATGGCCTTCAACTTGAATGGTTTTAACTTTAACCAATCTATAGTTGATGCTAACGGCAAAATTGTACCAACATGGGCAGACGTACTTAACAGAGCAAACTTAGGTTTCGAAGTTATGCACGAACGTAATGCTCACAACTTCCCACTTGATCTAGCATGTGTTGAGTCTACATCTGTAGCTCTTACAGCTCCTGCTATTGGTTAAATAGGAAAATTAACTTAAATTAAATTAAAAACTTTTATGCCCCTCTCCTAACGAGGGGCTTTTATTTTTATATACCTTTTATACAATAAATAAAACCTTTTAAGATTATGACCCCAGAAGAAGTTCAAGACTTAATCGACCAATCTATTGAAGTAGCGATAAATCAACATAATAGAAATGCAAGCATGATAAGTATGCTTTTAGGCTTTTCTTTTATGGGTGCTTTTGTAGATGGTTTGTTTAGAGTATTAGGTATAGTTCCTCCTTTCATGGGTTTGGATGTAAGTATTATTCCAGAGATTGCAAGACATTGGACAGCTTAATTGTTACAATTCAATGGGTTTTTTACACTAGTTTGTTATTAGCATTGTTTATACAAGGTATTAGTAGTACCAATGAAAGATGAGATATTTTTATATGCTCAAATTAGATGTAACCATGATTTAGATGTGTTAATTTATAGAAGTAACTTAATATTACTTAACAATGACTCCTGAAGCAGAAAGGTTCAACGGATGGGCAGCAATGCTAGGTTTTGTAGCAGCTCTCGGTGCATATGCAACGACTGGGCAAATCATTCCAGGTATATTTTAATTTTTAACATTTAACGATGACTCAAATCACAGAAAGCGGCGGTAGGCAGAATATTTTCCCTACAGAGCCAGCAGTAATTGTGGATACTACCTACACTAGCTATCCAGAAAATGCAGAAAAAACTAACGGAAGATGGGCGATGATAGGCTTTATTGCTTTACTCGGCTCCTACATAACAACTGGTCAAATTATCCCCGGTATATTCTAATGACAACTAAAACAGCAGTAATCGAATCTCAGAAAATCTGGGCAGAAAAATGGAATGGCAGACTAGCAATGCTTGGTCTAATTGCAGCAGCAACAAGTGACATTCTTACAGGACATATGTTCTTTGGTATCTTCTAATGAGCGATGCCATGTCACAGTCATATCATGAGGTTATGGAAGTATATAAACAACCAGTTTCAATTAGATATATTCCCAGAATAATTGGATGGGGATCTTTTCTAAGTTTTGCGGTTGGTTTATATCAAGTTGCATAATAATTAAAAACAAAAAAATAGCCCAGTAAAATTAATTACTGGGTTTTTTATTGGGAATTAAACTTTCAAGCTGCAAGTGAGTCAAAGACTTTAACAGGAAGAAGATTTCTTTTTCGTAATTCAGCTCTTACACTGTCGATATTGTATTTGTAACCATCACGAGAGCGACAGTTTTCGAAAGCTAAGTAATGTGGACCTAATTTCAGAGTTCCATCATCTCTATATTTGAATAAAGTTTTTTTATCTATCCCAAGAATTTGAGTTATTTTGCGTGGCGTTACCCACTCTGAATTGATTTTCATTTAACACTATATGTAGTACCTACGTAAAATACCTACGCTATATCTAGTGTCAATTTTAGTTAATGTTTTCTTAAGTATTAAGTTCGGTGTAGGTCGCTTTAAAATAAGATAACTGCAATATGGAGTATGTTTAGGAATGAACAGGAACCCTTATCCCTGCTCTATGAACTCACTCCCCGACTAGCGAAAAAACGATATCGACAATCAATCTATGAAGCCTGGAACCATAGCTGTGGTTATTGTGGGGAAACGGCGACATCTCTCGACCATATAGTTCCAAGATTTCGTTCTGGATCTAGTAATAGAAATAATTTAGTACCTGCTTGCAGGAGTTGTAATGCAAATAAAGGAAGTCAGAATATGAAAGATTGGTATGAACAACAAGATTTCTTTGATGAGATTAAACTAATTAAGTTAATAGAATGGGCTGAACAGGATTTATCTGAAGTTATTTGTGTTGCTGCGTATAATCAGTATAGAGACGCTATGACTGCTTAGTTTTAATAGTGTATGAGAAAATAGTAATACTAAGGAAACACACTCATGGGATTAACTTATAATTCTAATAATGAGAATATTTTTGACGTTACTAACGAGAAGACGGATCATGCGACTAATTTAAAGACTGATTATAAAACGGATAATGTCACATGGCATTCTAGGAGAGTATGTAGTGGACCGTGGTGGAGAAGAAGGTGCTGGAATGAAAATTATTCTGTACCTGATACTCAAAAGAATAAAAGAAATAAGGAGATGAATGAAGGCAACGCTCAAACTAACAAAGACAATACAGCTTTAAATGATAAGAACACTAAAAGAAATAATGCTTATGCAGATGCTGTAACTACAGCTAAAACAACACAGTCTGGAGAATATGCTGTTAAAAGAAATGAGCTTAGAAATTTAGATACTGATGATGAAACTAAATCGGCCATAGAAGGAGTATTCAAAGCTTTTTATAGAGACAAAAAATTACAAACGTGGGATTCTAATTTAGGAACTAAACCTGATTATGGAGATTTTGATCCTTCTTATTATGGGAATATTTATACAAACGTTAAAAATAAGTACAAACAATATGAAGACGATGATGATATAGATGTAACCGAGGGTTATGGAAGGGAGAACTATTATTATTGGCATTACACTAATCAGGGTAAAGCAGAAGGTAACCGAGGCAATAAAGCTGAAGTATTAGCACAGGCTAGAGATTACCTAGAAGAATCTCCAGAGTTTGCTGAAGGAGGTTGGGAGAACCAGACAGATACTGAGTTAGCTTTTATAAGAGATCAGCAACTAGGTATAGGAGATAACCAAACTGAAAGATTCCTAAACGTTCCAGAGATTGCAAGTCTTTGGGAAGAAGCAAAGCAAGCAAGCCAAGAAGGAAGGTCTAATCATTTTATTAATCTTGGGAAAGAGTATTTTTTAGATGTAAATAAAGCAGATGAGTTTGCCGCATTGTTCCGTCTTTCTAACAGAGCTGAAGATAAAGAAATAAGTTTTAATTACAACCTAGAGAATGGTAATGCTACAGGAATTACTGAACTAGAGGATGCTATTACTGGAACAATAGGTGCTGAAGGACTTACAGATACGAAAAAGTTTGCAGCTTTAAATCAGAATATTCTTAAAGATTCAATTAATGAACTAAAAAAAGCTAAATTAAAAGAACAAGAATTAGAAATGCTCCAAGGTTTTGGTACCTTTGGGGAAATATTTGATATAAATAAAACTTTAACTGACTCTTTACTAAATGATACTGGGATAGGAGGCTACCTGCCCTTCACAGGAGGGAAGAGTGGCTTTGATGCAGAAACACTAGAGGACCAGCTTAAAGGTGTTACAGGCGTTAGTAATGAGGTTGTATACAACTGGCAAGAATGGTTTGATACTAGTATTAAAGAAAAATATCAACAAGATCTTGATTTAGGTTTTTCCATAGAGGAGGCAGAAGACAATGTGCGTATACAGAAAGAATTTGCAGAATCTTATATAACTAATTATCTACAACCTAGATTTGATGAATCTCGTTCCATGAATGAGTTTGTAGATTATTTGGATGTTAGACAAGAAGAGCAAAACCCTTTCCAAACACAAAGTTTGTTAAATGCTTTAAATGAAATAGGAAATAGGAGAGCAAAAACTTTCTTAGACCAGATAAGACAAGATGCTGTCGATGCAGGAGGAAAGAGAGGTTTTAATTCCTCTTTCTATTTTGATCCTACTGCCAGTGAAGGAAGTGCAGAAAATGAAAAGTACATAAGACAGAGAGATACCATTGCTTCCGATTGGGATCAAGCTAGGGATAATCCTGATGCTCTTATAGAAGGTTTAGGATATGACACTACATGGAAAGCACAGGCATATAGATATGGAACTGATATTAATAATCAAGATCAATTTGCTCGTTTACACTACCAGATAAAAGGTAAAAACCCAGATTTTAGATTTGATGGTGCAGAGGACATCGTTAATATAGATAAAGTAAAAGAGCTTTTATATGACAACATTTTACCTGCGTTAGAAAAAGAAGTAAAAAATACTAAGACTATATTTGGTAATTTTATAAGACCAGAGGAGTTTGCTGACGATATGTTGGAAGGTTTAGATCCTAATCAACCTGAAACTTGGAATGCAGCTTTAGAAGATTTAGGACTAGAGGATTTTCAAGGAACTCTAGAAGATTTAAAAGAATATATATCTAGTACTTTAAGAACAGGATCTGCTGAAGATATAAGAGCACAGATTAAGTTTCTAAATAAGAAACGTGAAAGGCCAGATCAATACTTATTAGGGGTCGAATATATTGCAAGAGAAGAAGATTATAATCCAGCTGATAAATTAGAAGGAGATACACAGCTATATAAAATATTTCAGGATGCAGGATATGAAGGGTCAGAAGATGACTTTTACGATAATGTATTCCCTGATTTAGATCCAGGATCACAAGAGATATTATCTCAAGTTGGGTCTAAAGATGGGAGAATAACATTAGAGGGATTCGGAAAAGATTACACAAACGATCCTTTTGCTGCGTTCGCTGGAATAACCAGACTTACTGGAGATGATTCGGATATCTACGGAGGCGTAGACAAAGAAGAAGAGGAAGAAGAAAAAGACGTAGCTGATTCATTTAGAATCTTTGCTGATGATGACGATGATGAAGATGAAAGTATATTTGGAACATATAAAAAGACTAAGTCAGGGCAAAATATATTAGATGATTATAAAAAAGGTCTCGGTTTCGATAGTTTCTTTTAACTTTACACATGTCTGATAAACGTAAAAAAGCAGCAAGTGCAGCGAAGATAGCTAAGGATAAATTGGCATGCAATAAAGCAAAAAGAACTCCTAAACATCCTACTAAGTCTCATGTAGTAAAAGCATGCAAAGATGGTAAAGAAAAGATTATAAGATTTGGTCAACAAGGTGTAAAAGGAGCTGGTAAAAATCCTAAAACAGCAAAAGAAAAAGCCCGTAAGAAGTCTTACTACGCCAGACATAATGCACAAGACTCTAAACCTGATATATTCTCAGCAAGATATTGGTCTCATAAGGTGAAATGGTAAATAAAATTGTGTATGATTATAGTAAGAAGTAATTACTATTATGTCCGGTTTTTCTAAAGCCACAGAGTTAATTTGTAAGTATGAAGTTTATAACGAACAGTCTTATTGTGATCCAGTAAGTAATAAAGAACCTTATACATTTGGCTATGGGACACAATACTATCCAGATGGATCTCCAGTTAAAAAAGGACACCGCTGTACTCAAAAGAAAGCTTTAGACTTTTTATTACATGAATTATATGTAATTGATGGTGAATTAGATAAATTACAGTTAGATATTGATAGTTCGATGAGAGAAGCTTTGATATCTTTTATACATTCAATAGGATGGGAAGCTTTTTTATACAGTAGCGTAGTTGATTATATTAGTGCTCAAAAGTACCATGCTGCTGCAGATGAGATGAATCGTTGGATATTTGACCATAATCATCAGGCATTAGGTCATCTATTACATAGAAGACAAGAAGAAACTAAATTATTTTTATCAGAAATAGATACTAATGTATCTGCGTTACCAAATATTCTTTTAACAGCTGTTAAAGAGTACTGTGGTCACCCAAATCAAATACAGGCACTGGTAAATTTAGAGCAGAGAATGAACCCTTATATACTTACTGAGTTCATGAATACCTTCGCAATTGAGGTAAAAGATATAGGACCTACTGTAGGAAACGACACATATTACGAACTTACCTATGGTGATTTTGATAGATAGGCGTAGAATAGGTGTAGAAAATAGTAACAACTAATGGAAAATTCAGTTGAGCCAAAAGCATTCCAACTGCCGTTAGAGCTACAGTTTTCCATGAGGAAAGCTGAGATGAGAGCCACCGAGATGACTTGGGATCAGCTTTACTTTGCCTTGTTAAGCTTGTATCATCAACGTCTAATGGAATGGTATGCTCTCAAGTCTCTTATGGCAGAAGAAAATGTTGATATAGATTTTGATGTTCCAACGGACATTGAACTATTAGATCTTGTCGCCAAATCTAAAAAACATCTTGAAGAAGAATTAGATGAAGACGACGATGAACCTCTAGCCATTTAAGTTTATTAGCCTGTTTAAATACCAATTAGCTTTCTTTAAGGACTCTGTTCCTCCTTTTTTACGTTCACGCCACATATACTTAGCTACATTACCTTTTAAATAACCACGGAATTCTTCTGGCGTAAGCTGTGCTTCTATTGCATCTATGCATTCCACAGCACCAGCTGCATAGTGCATTGGTTTATCTACAGGATCAAAAAAATGTAAAGGTTTCTCAAGAGAAGGCATAGGACAGAAGCCATCAGTACATTCTTCCATTGTTTTATTTACTTCCCTGTTTTCGAATTCGGAGAGCCTAACGCCAGTAAGAGGGTTTTTGGTCTCACTGAAACCCCTGGATACCTTTCCACTGCTTCCTCCATCGATGGAATATAACCCGTCATACCCGGTCTCTGACCCTCCAGTCCCAGATTCTGTCTCTCCATTCCCTCTTCGCATACTGCTAATCCTCGATTATACATATCATACAGAGGAATATCATTTTTTTCATTATCTATTTCAGTACCGAAATCTTCTACAGATAGACCTCTACATTTAACTTCGTCTTTAACGAAATCATTTAAAAAGTT
>CAACVD010000409.1_pt1 | contig 20869 bp, 21 predicted proteins | sample 2381771 | NCBI WGS metagenome assembly CAACVD01 (sample SAMEA5211965, study PRJEB30684) | marine metagenome | biome: Marine; feature: Epipelagic; material: Water | collected 2015-10-15 | depth 15 m | reverse complement strand
CTTTTCAATATGGATTAAATCAATTAATGGACACAGATAGATTGCGACCACCGCAATCTTTTGTTATGCAACCACAAGTAGGGAAGTTGTTGGTTTTTCCTTCTTGGTTGCAACACATGGTATATCCTTTTAAGGGAGAAGGCGAAAGAAGAACTGTTGCTTCTAACCTTAATTGCTGGGATATGCAAGAACAACCAACAGAAACAGAAGGAGAAGAAAATGGAAATGATATTTAATGCAATAACTTGGATAACTATAATTGTAACTGTTGCTAGTTTAATAGCAGCTTCAACCCCAACACCTATTGATGATAAATGGATTGGTAAATTATATAAACTTATTGATTTGCTTGCACTCAACATAGGTAAAGCTAAAGATAAAGCAATTAAAAAATAAATGGCAACTGCAAAAGATGCTTTAAATGCTATAGAAGCACATGAAAGAGAATGCAAGCTTTTATATAAAAGTATTGATGCAAGATTAGAAGCGGGTTCTAAACGATTTGATAAATTAGAAATGATGATATGGGCTGTTTATCCATTTATTGTAGCATCAGTTGTAGCAGCAAAATTTATATGAGCAGACAAAAAAAATCAACAGTTAATAAAGCTGGTAACTATACGAAACCTACTATGCGTAAACGTATATTTAATAGAATAAAAGCTGGTAGCAAGGGCGGAAAAGCTGGTCAATGGTCAGCTCGTAAAGCACAAATGTTAGCTAAAGCTTATAAAAAAGCTGGTGGTGGATATAAATAGTGTCTTACCTAATAAGCAATATACCGCATTTTAAATGTTGGGTTAGGAAAGAATTTACAGTTAATCATCAAAGATATCATGGAGAATTTTTACACGCTATAGCTATAGCAGTAAATACAATTCCAGATAGGTCACTTAGTTTTCAAGTAGTATTTACTGGATGTGAAGCTGAAGATGATGAAGCTAATATACATGGTGGTGCAATGTGGGCTAGGATGCCTATACAAGCTCTTGTAGCTGATATACCTGTTGCAGAGTGGGCATTACCTATGGAAGACCATTTAGCTCAACCTTGGGATTGTGAGGCAAGAAATCATTCAGTAGTTGTAATGGATAGAGTTAGTTCTAGTCCTTGGATATGTAAAATTAATAATAATTTTTATCAAGGCAAGTATTTATTTACTGTAGATTATACTGATAATTCTATTGCTGACTGTCCTGCACAACATAAACAGTCTCATGTTATATATATAACAGAAGATTGTGAATGGAAAGGAAATGTAGTTGCTTTACCTAACAATAGAGTCAGAGCTACCAGTCCTGCTTTATGGGTTACAGGAGAAGGTCCACCAGATTTTGCTCCATCTCAACACATACATTCAGCAGAAGGACACGAAAGTTATCTTGACCCTTTAACAACTTTTAATAATTTATATAGTGAAGGATTTGAAGAGGAAGATTAATGCCATTAAAAAAATCACAAAGAAGTTTAAAAAAATGGACAGGAGAAAAGTGGACTACTCCTAGTGGAAAAAAATCTTCTGAAACAGGTGAAGTATATGCACCTAAAGCACAAATACAAAAATTAAAATCTACATCTAAAGGTAGAAGTAAACTTGCTAGAGCAAATAAGAAAAAACGTGAAGCAACAAAAAAAGGCAAACAACACGCAAGACATGGTTTGCATAAAGGAAAAAAAAGATAATGTATGAATATAGTTGTAAAGTTAAAAGAGTCGTTGATGGCGATACTATTGATGTTGTGTTGGACCTTGGGTTTGACATTCTTCATAAGTGCCGTGTTCGTTTATATGGCATTGATACTCCCGAGTCACGGACTCGTAATCTTGATGAGAAGGCTAGAGGAAAAATGGCTGCGGCTTTCTTAAAAGAAGCTATAGATGCAGGAAAAAAAGTTATTATACAAACAAAATTAAAAGATTCTAAAGGTAAATTTGGAAGAGTTTTAGGAAATATAGTTGTAGATGGTAAAAATATTAACCAGTCAATGATAGATAATTACCATGCTGCTGCTTACTTTGGACAAAGCAAAGAAGCTATAGAAGCAGTACATGATGCAAATAGAACAAGACTAATAGAATTAGGACTATTTAAACCTGTTTAATAAAGGAGAAAAAAATGAATGATGGTTCAGGAAGGTTTGGTGGAGACATGGATAGAAATGAGGTCGAAATGGACCTTAGTAAATTTATGGAACTTTTACAAGAACAATCAAAACTTAAAGACAGAATAAGAGAACTAGAAGATGAAGGTACTAAAAACCCACATCAAAAGTGGATATTTTTAGCACAAGCAGTAGACTCATGGAGAATTTTTCCAAGAGCATTTTTAACTGTGTATATCTTTTTACTTTATTATACTGTTATGTGGTTTATGGAGTTAGAAGCTCCTTCATTTGAACAATCAGGTTTAATATCTATAGTTGTAGGTGCAGGTGCAGCTTGGTTTGGATTATATGCTGGCACATCAGGTTCATCTAAAAGTTTTAAAGGTGAAGATAAGTAATGAATAAAAATATTTACCAGTTAATAATTTTTGGATTAATTACTTTAAACGCTAATATTTATGCTGATGCACCAGATCAAACTGGAACAGGGTGTGCTAATGGTACGCAGTATTGTGAAAATAATAACTTAAACACAACTAATACTACGACTACAAATAATACTAATAGCAATACAAATACGAATACTAATACAAACACTAATACAAATACTAATACAAATACCAATACTACAACTGCAACGAATACTAATACTTCAACATCAACTGCAAATAATTCTAATACAAACGTAAATACTTCTACTGCTACAAATACAAATGTAAATACAACAACTGCTAATTCAACTGCAACAACGGATAATACAAACTCAAACACGAATGTAAATACATCAACGTCTACGTCTAATTCAACGGTAAATTCAACCGTTAATCAGAATGTTAGTAACACTAGCACTACAGATAATACAAACACAAATGTAAACACTTCAACGTCTACAAGCAATAGCACTAATGTAAACAAGAACGAAAGTAAGTCTGAATCAAACGTACAAACAAATAACGTAAATCAGAACAACAACAATTCTAAATCAGATAATACAAATAGAAATATAAATGAGTCAAATTCAACTCAAACTATTAATCAAAATATAGAAACAAAAGCACCACCTGCTAGTGCAATAGCACCAAGCATTATGTCTTATTCGCAAGATTTATGTACTGTTGGTCGTTCAGGAGCATATCAAGGACAGGTGTTTGGTATTTCAACAGGAAGAACTGTAACTGATGAAAATTGTGAAAGACTTAAACTTAGCAAATATATATACGATATGGGAATGAAAGTAGCTGCTGTATCTATACTTTGCCAGGATACAAGAGTTTTTAAAGCTATGGAGATGGCAGGTACTCCATGTCCTTATATGGGCAAAATAGGTAAAGAAGCTTCAGAAGGATGGAACAATAATCCAGCACAAAGACCTGATGCTAAAGAATACAAAGCTAATTGGATAGCAAACTGTAAAAAAGGATTAAACCCTAACGACACAGGTTATAACAAAGATGTTGTAAGTGGTGTAAGAAAAGTTTTAACAAAGAAAACTAAATCTACCAAGCAATGTAGAAAAGAATGGAAAAATGCTACATAAAGAAGAAAAATGGATTACTTTATGTTTTGTTGCAAGCTTAGTTTTATCAGGCATTTTTGCTTTAGGTCTTAACAAATTACAAGCTGAATACATATATGAAGCAAATCAATCTTTGTATCAATTACAAACAAATGCTAACAATTTTGAAGGAGAATTAGCTTATTCAGTTTCAGATGATGGAGTTTCTCCAGCTATAGATTTATCTTTTGATTTTACTTTTTATGGACAAACTTTTGACCAAGCAAGAATGGCTACAAATGGTTGTTTGCATTTTAAAACAAGCGGTTCTTATTGTAATGACTATACTCCAGACCCATTGACAGGACAGCATACTTATACTTTATACCCTTTTTGGACAGATTTAATTAGAGACAATAACTCTAGAATAAAATCTTGGGGTGATTCTTCTAAAATGATATTTGGTTGGTATGATTTAAGAGAATACAACAGAAGTAATACAGATAATAGTTTTGAAGTAATTCTTTGGGCTAATAATACTTTTGAGTATAGGTATGGTGGATTAAACGTAATAAACCATGATGTGTTAATTGGAGAGATAGGTAACGGAACGTCAGAAAGTTATACTTATTTATACCACGATGAATGTAGTACAGGCACAACTAATTCTAGTTCTTGCGTAAACACTAACTGGAACAGCACTTCGTCTAACACTACATTAGAAAATGGTGGCTCTTTGTATGGAGTAGGAACAGGAAATTCTATAGATTGTAGTGATCCATTAAACAATCAATCTTGTTCAGGTTACGCAGCAGCTTATTTAACGCAACAATGTAATATTACACAGCTTTATAGTGAATCTTGCCCTTCTTATTGGGAAGCCTATGACGACCAACAATGTAGTGAAGACTCACAATATGCACCATTCTGTGCTGGGTACACACAAGAAGCCTCAGTAGCTTATTTTGTAGAAGATGATTTTGATTATGGTTATCAAGATGATATGCAAGGTGATAGTTTTGGTTTTGATGATAACTTTGGTTTTGAAGAAGATGTTTTTACTTATATAGAAGAATTTGATTTTGAATCTAATGAAGAAGTATTTGTTTTTGAATATGAAGATGTGTTTGGTGGTGTTGGTTTTGAAGAACCTTTATTTGATGATATAGATCCATTACCAGATTTTAACGTAATAAATGATGTGTATGAAATACAACTATTTGATGAACCTGAGTTTTTGTTATCTTATGACGAGTTTGAAAGAAATGATGTAATTACAATTAATCCAAGCGAAGAACTTATAGAAGAATTTATATTACAAGAAACTATTTTAATTGAAGACTTTGAACAAATTAATACGTTTGTAGAGTTTGAAACTATTGAAGAGTTAGATGAATGGCTTGAAGAAGAGCTATCAGAAGAAAGAGAAGAACCTCAAGAAGAAATAGAAGAAGAACTTTACGCTGAAGAAGAAATATTTGAAGAAGAAGCAGTAGAAGAAATATTTGAAGAAATAGAAGAACAGTTTGCTGAAGAAGAAAGAGTTGCTTTAGAAGAAAGAGAAGAAGAAATTTTTGAAGAAGAAGAAACAGAGTTAATTGCAGAAGAAAGAACATCTAGAAGCGGAATAACATCAACTATGTTAAATGTTGTAAACCAATCTTTAAGAACCGCGTCTTATAGCAATACATCTTCTGGCAGTTCTTCAACAGGATATTCAGGCGGAAACAACAATAGTAGTAGTTCTAGTAATGTAAATAATGGGGTGTCTAGTTCTTCTGTTTCAGGTGGTGGAATAAGTACAAGCAGTTCGCCTAGTATGTCTGACCAAATAGCTTCTGCTAATGTTCAAACAAATACAATTCTTTCTTTAAGCCAAGACACCAGCAGTATGTCAGGTGGTAGTTCACAAACAGTTAGTAGTGTTTCTACAGTTATAACACCTATGCCAACATTTGATAATAATCCACAAGTAGTTATGGCTGATGTTCAAGTACAAAATATGCAAGGTCAAATAGACACAGCAGTATCAGGAGTTATGACAGCTAGTGAAGCAGACCAAATAGCAGATCAAATTATTGCTAACAATATTAAAGAACAACAAGAACAAGCAGAAACAGAACAAGAAGAAACAGGACAATACGCAGACGAATCAACATTAATAGCTTACTTAGGTTATGTACCAGCGTTTGAAGTATATAAAACTTTTAATATACCAAAACAAGAAACTTGGTATCAGTCTAAAGATATTTATAATGATATAAATATAAGTGATAATGTTAATGCTTTTTATGGTTTAGCAAGCAATAATATAAGTTTGATGAATAATATGATTGGACAACAACCCAATTTATAGGAGAATAATATGGATTGGTTTCAAAATAAAACAACACAATTAATAGCTTTAGTATCTATTGTAGGTACTTTAGCTGGTTTTGGTTACACAGGAGCTACTTACGTTAATAGGTTAGAGAACCTAGAAAATAAAATAGGTGGGCTAGGTGAAACAGAAGATGCACAACAAGCTATTGAAGAACGCTTTGCTAGTATAGAAACTCAAGTTACATATTTAGAAAAACAAATAAACAGTATAAAAATTCCTGACAACAGCGATACACAGGCTTCTGTTGCTTCTTTAACAAGTGATGTAGAAAGAATTTGGATTGAATTAGACAAATTAGAAGATAGCAAAAACCCTTTAGCTAACTAAATGGCAATAAAATTAAAATTAGTTTTAAAATGGTTTGTAGATTTATTTAAAACCAGATACAAAATAACAGTATCTTTTAATAAAGAATATGGAGATGCTGATGATAAAATTTATATAACAAAAAAAATTATTACTAAAAAAGAAAAACATTTAAAGTTTAAAGATGAAAATAATAATTTAATTGAATATAGAAGTGCATCAGGTCTTAATTATATTATAGAGGATGTGTAATGAATCAGGTATTAGCAGGAATAATAATAGTCTTAGGTTTTTTAACTTACTATTTATACAATCAAAATCAAATACTTACCACTAATAACCAAGTATTAGAAGGAGCTATAGCCACACAAGAAGAAGCCATACAAAGTTTGCAAAATGATTTTGAGTTACAAACCACACAATTAAATGAATTAAATTTAAAAAGTCAGGCTGCACAAAGAGAGTTAAATAGATATACACAGTTTATACAAAACTACGAGTTAGCAGCTAAAATACTTGCAGACCCTGTAGAAATGCAAAGGAAAATAAATAATGGAACTAAACACATTATGGAAGACATTGAGAAGATCAGCGTTACAATTGATAGTCTTGATGACGATATGCAGTTGCAGTCTTATTCCAACTAAACAAATAGAAATATCTGCAAAACCTCTAGAGCGTAATATTGCTCATCCTGTTATGCCAAGAGAAATAGATTTGCATGAACCTATGTGGATTACTATTACACCTGAGAATGTAGATGAGCAGTTAGCAAAAATAAAAAAACAAGAAGGAGAGTTAGTTTTTCTTGCCATGACAATACCTGACTACGAGGTGATGGCTTATAATATGCAAGAACTTAAACGATATATAACGGAATTAAAAGAAGTTGTAGTTTATTATAAAACTGTAACAACACCAACAGGGGAAACAAAATGAACATATCACAAGAAGGTATTTCTTTAATTAAAAAATTTGAAGGTTGTGAATTAGAAGCTTATCAAGATAGCGTAGGTGTTTGGACAATTGGGTATGGGCATACAAAAGGAGTAAATTCAGGCGATAGCATAAATCAAGATGAAGCTGAACATTTATTGCAAGAAGAAATGCCTGAATACGAAGGTTATATAAACAATATGGTTACAGTTCCTTTAGAACAATGTCAATTCGATGCTTTAGTAGCATGGGTTTATAACTTAGGACCAACTAATCTTAAAGAAAGCACACTTTTAAAATTACTCAATGCGGGCGATTATCATACTGTTCCTTCACAAATAAAAAGATGGAACAAAGCTGGAGGAAAAACATTGCAAGGATTAATAAGAAGAAGAGAAGCAGAAGCACTTCTTTTTGAAGGTAAAGAATGGATTGAGGTTTAATATGCCTTTAGCTAAATATGTTTTTAAACCAGGAATAAATAAAGAAGGAACTAACTACTCAAATGAGGGTGGTTGGTTTGATGCTGATAAAGTAAGGTTTCGTAAAGGCAAACCTGAAAGAATAGGTGGATGGTCAAAGTTTTCTACAGATGGTTTTATAGGAACTTGTAGAAAATTATTTCCATATAAAGCAACAAGTGGAGAAAATTATGTAATTTTAGGTACTCATCAAAAATTATATGTTTTAAATGGTTCTAATTATTACGATATAACACCTATAAGAGCAACAACTTCTGCTGGTGATGTTACCTTTTCTGCAAGCAACGGCAGTTCAACTATAACTGTAACTGATACAAGTCATGGTGCAGTAACAGGAGATTTTGTTACTTTTAGTGGTGCTGCTACTTTAGGTGGTTTAGTTACTGCTAATGTATTAAATCAAGAATATCAAATAGATTTAGTCACTTCAGCAAATGTTTATACAATAACAGCTAAAGATACATCTGGAGATGCTGTAACTGCTAATAGTAGTGATAGTGGTAATGGAGGTAGTTCTGTAGTAGGTGCTTACCAAATTAATTCAGGTCTAGATGTTTATGTTCGTTCTACTGGTTGGGGTGTAAATACATGGGGTGCTGGAACATGGGGTTCAGAAGCTGATTTATCTTTAATTAATCAATTGAGATTATGGTCTATAGATAATTTTGGCGATGACACTATAGCAGCTCCTAGAGGGGGTGCTTTGTATTTTTGGGATAAATCAGATGGTTTAACTACAAGAGCAGTTGCTTTATCAGCAGAAACAGGTGCTAGTGATGTGCCAACAGTTTGCTTGCAAGTTATGACATCAGATGTAGATAAACACGTTATAGCTTTTGGTTCTAATCCTATTGGAAGTTCTGATATTGACCCTTTATTAGTAAGATTTTCAGATAGAGAAAGTGCTGTAGATTGGACACCAACAGCTACAAATCAAGCAGGTGGTGTGCAGTTGTCACAAGGTTCTACAATAATAAGTGCATTAAGAACTAGACAAGAAATACTTATATGGACAGATTCAGGTATTGTTTCTATGCGTTTTGTTGGAGAGCCTTTTATATTTAGTTTTACAGAAGTAGCTGAAGGTGTAAGTTTAATATCACCTAATGCTGCAACAAATGCTAATAATAGAGTATATTTTATGGATCGTAGTGGCTTTCACGTTTATTCAGGAACATCACAAAGATTGCCTTGTACTGTATTAGATTATGTTTTATCTGATTTAAACCAAGACCAGGCACATAAAGTTTTTGCTGGATCAAATGAAGGAGTTAATGAAGTTATATGGTTTTATCCTTCAGGCACTAATACAGAAATAGACAAGTATGTTTTATTTAATTACTTAGAAAATACTTGGTCTATTGGCACAACATCAGATAACTTTGTTAGAACTGCATGGAATGAAGCATCTATATATGAAAATCCAATAGCAGCAAGTAAAAATAGTAGTACAGTAAATACAAATTATATTTATAGCCATGAAATAGGTCACGGAGATGGTAATGATTCTTTTACTGCTTATATAGAATCAAGTGATTTTGATTTAGCTCCTGATGGAGAAAGTTTTACTTTTATATCTAAGTTAATACCTGATGTAGAATTTAGAAATCAACAATCAACAAGTGATACAGTTACTTTTACAATAAAAGGTAGAGATTATCCTTTACAAGATTTATCTACTTTACAAACTATTAATGTAACTCCAGCTTCAACTTTTGAAAATACTAGAGCTAGAAGCAGACAAGCAGCTATGCGTATATCTAATTCATCTAGTGATTATGGTTGGCGGTTAGGTGATTTAAGGTTAGAAATTAGACCAGATGGGAAAAGATAATGACTGATATAAGAACGCTAGCATTACCAGCAGTAAATTTAGATTATGATGCAAATAATGAAGCAGTAACTCGTAGAACTATAGAACAAGCTATACAAGATATTAATGTTAAGATAACAAATATACAAAGAATGCAATCTACAGTTACAAGTAAAGCTTCTAAACGACATCAATTTTTATTAATGGGATTAAAACATGGCTGATGATTTAAAAGTTTTAGGTCAATTAGACCCAGCAGCCACCACTACAACAGTTTTATATACTGTGCCAGATATGACGCAGACCACAATTAGTTCTATTGTGGCAGCTAATAGAACAGGTTCAGCTATAACATTTAGATTAAGTGTTCATGTGGCTGGAGCAGGTGCAGATGATAAACAGTATTTATATTATGATAAATCAGTTGCAGCTAATGATTCATTAACTATAGTGATTGGAATAACGCTTAATCAAACAGATGTTTTAAAGGTTTATACAAGTGCAGTAGATATGAGTTTTAATGTATTTGGTTGTGAAACAAAAGAGGAAAGATAATGACAGAAAAAGATAGAAAAATAACTAGATTTACTCCTTCAGTTAGCGAAGGATTTTTGGATATAAATCCAGAAATGACTATAGATTTTTTAGCAGGATTGAATCCATTTGATTCGACTGCTGCTGATGATATAAGAATTAGATCAGAAATAAAACCTGAACATATAGAAGAACTTGCAGATTATCTTTTGAAAGGTGGAAATTATCAATTTATAGATAAGAATGCAGATATGCGTAAAACTTATCAAAATACAGATAATCCTTTAATTAAAGAAACGATAATGCACGGACCTAATATGATTTCTAATAGAATTATAAGAAATAATTTTTATGGTCTTAATCTTGATGACAGAAAATTAATATCAGAATCTTATCAAAATTTATTAAATAGAGAAGGAACTAGAGGCATAAAAGAATCAGACTATTCTAAAGAAACAAAAGACAATTTAAAAAATTTAAAAAATGCCCGCAAAAAGTTTAAAGCTGGAGATATAAAACAGAGTGAGTTTGATTCTATACGAGGTTCTCTTATAAGAAACTTGCAAGAAGAAAATACTAAGGCTGGTACTAGAACTTTATTTTCTGATCCTAATAAAATTCCAGCTTCTAGTTTTTACAGCCCTTATCAGGGTAGGGGAGAAGAAACTATAGAAGCTGCTAGTTCTGCTACTTTTGGTCCTTTTGCTGGTCCTAGTCGTTATGGAGCATTGCCTAGACCTGAAAATTATGAAGATTTGGTAAGAGGTGGACCACAAGGATTACAAGCCCTAGCAAATTTACAAGCACAATATGGATTTGAACCACAATTAAAACCTTGGAATGCTAACGCTCCTATAACTGGATATGATAGAAAACTTTATGATCCAACTGAGGTCTTTGAATATTATGATGACGAAGATTTAGAAAAAGGCTTACAAGGTGCTTTAACTGTAAAAAGATATATGGAAGGCGATGATTACTTATTAAAAGGTGCAAGACAAGCTAGAGGAAGAACTGGTGAAGGAGATAGATTAACAAAAGTTCTTACAGGATATCAAGGTCCTGAAGGCACATACTATGACGCTGACCAAAATAAATTTTATAGAGATACTCCTATATATGGCGAACCTACATTTGTGCCAAATAGATATCAATATGACCCAAGATTTATACAATTATTAGAGTCAACTACAAGTCCTGAATACGCAGAACAATTTAGACAATCAGGTGGTATAACAAATTTTAATAAAGGTGGAACTATAGATATACAACAACAAACTAAAAACGTAGCAGCACAAGGTCGTTATGGCGACTCTATGCTCTTGCACGTTAATCCAGCAGAGGTAAAAGGTTTAGCACAAGCTATGCCTATTACAGTTAATCCTCAAACTGGACAACCAGAAGCTTTTTTACCATTTTTAGCTCCTATAATAGGTTCAATGCTAGGAGGCAGTTTGTTGACTGGAGCTACAGTTGGAGGAATGGCTTTAAGTAAAGCAGCAGCAGCAGGTATTGGTGCAGGTCTAGCACAAACAGCAGTAACAGGTAGTGTTAAAGAAGGATTTAAAGCAGGTCTTACAGCAGGTATGGGATCAAGATTATTAGGTGGAGGAGCAGAAGCACAAAAACTAGCTGAAGGAACTCAAGCAGCTACTACTGAAGCTACTAATATTGCAACTGCTGACCTTCTACAAAACCCTTCTAATTTAGGTATTACAGACCCAAATTTATTAAATATAGCTTCTACTGACCCTACATTAGCTGCTCAATTAGGACCTGAAGCTTTAACTGACACAGCAAGAATTCAATTAGCAGATAGAGTTGCTAATTCTTCTAATTTTATTGCTCAAGGAGGAAAAGATGCAGTTGCTGCATATTCTGGCGATATTCCAGGACCAGGTGCAGCTACGTTTAAAGATGATTTTAGTACAGTATTTTCAGATGGAGTTGGACAAGGATTTTCTAATATTGGTTCAGCAGCCATGAAAGACCCATTAGCATTAGCCACACTAGGAACTACTGGAACAATGTATGGCATGGATATGATGCAAGCTGATTACGAAGAACAAATGCGTAGAATGGAAGAAGAAAGGTTAGAAAGAAAAAGACAAAATGAATTGATGAATCCTGAACCTATTCTCTACTCAGCAGAAGGAGGAATAACTGGTTATGACCTTGGGGGCATGGTAAGAAGTAAATTTGGTGACTTGCCTGATAATATAGGTGGAGATTTACCACAAATTTATGCTCCAGCAAGACAACCTTATCAAATTAATCCTGATTTTATGCCTGGTTTTGCTCCTGAAACTATGTACTTTAGACCTGAAACACTTTCTGCACCAGCATCAGGATTACAAGCTGGAGGACCACCAGTTAATGAGGCAGTTCCTTATGCAGGCTCACAAGGTGGGTATGGTGGAAGACAGGCTTATATAGCTCCACAAGTATCTATTGACCCATATGCTGCTTATACAGGCGAAGCACCAGAAGGATTAAAATTTGGCAAACCACCTAGACCTGTATTTGAAAGACCTGAATTACCAGACCAAGGACTTGTTAATCCTGGATTACCTGATTTTGGTACAGGACCTGTTGGATTAGGTGGAAGAATAGGTATTCCTAATATAGGAGATTTAGATATACAATCAATAATAGATAGTCTTGACCAATATAATATTCCTGAAAGAGAAATTGGTATAGGCGATTTTATGAATCAGCAGATTATACCGCCTCGTACTCTTGGCGAACCACTTCCAAAAGGTGTTGATAATAATATAGATATATCTCAGTATTTAGGAAGTAGAGAAGATAATTTAGAAACTTTACAAACTATGTTTGGACCACAAGTAGAATATGCTACAAATCAAGAACCAAGCATAGATTCAGGACTGAGAGAAATGATGTCGGCTGAAGCGTCAATGGCTAGTGGTATAACTCCACCACCTAAAGATTCAGGACTGGGAGAAATGATGACGGCTGAAGAGTTAATAGCTAGAGGTGGAACTCCACAACCTATAGGTTCAGGTATCTTTGGTAAAGGACCAATAATATACCCTGATTTATTAAATACACCTGTAAATTTGCCTGAACCATTAAGAGAAGAAGATGTTCAAATATTTGAACCTCCTATGAGAGATAGAAAAGCAGGTGGTGATACACTAAAAGCTATACCAGAAGATAATAAAGGTTTATCTAATTTACCAAAAGATGTAAGAAATAAAATGGGTTATATGCAAGCTGGTGGTAACACAGATATTATGAATGACCCTTTAACACAAGAAGTAACATTGTTTCTTTTAGGCGAATCTAATGATGAAAGACCACTTAATGAATTTTTAACAAAATATGGTAATGAAGCATTTATGCAACTTAGAGAAGCTGTATTGCAATCTATAGTGCCTAATGCACAAACTGAAGGTTTAATTAAAGGTGATGGAGAAGGTGGCATGGATGATGACCTTCGTGGCATGATAGGTGATAAAGAACGAATTGCTGTATCGCAAGACGAATTTATTGTTCCTGCTGATGTAGTATCTATGTTGGGAGATGGTAGTTCAAATGCTGGCTCAAAAGAACTTTATGACATGATGGATAGAGTTAGACAAACTAAAACAGGAACTACTAAACAAGCACCTAGATTAGCTAATGCAGGAGGGTTGTTACCAGCATGAACGAACCTGCAATAAATCAAGAAGCTTCAGGTATTTATGAAATATCTTTAGTTCCAATAGAACAAATTGCTTTAATTTGGTCACAAGTTGAAGGTTTGTTAAAAAAATCTGCTAGCAGGTCTGGTGGTAGAACTAGAATTGAAGATATTTATTATGAGTTGATTAATAATCAAACACAGCTTTGGATAATATTTGATACTGGTAATTTAAAAATAAATGGAGCACAAATAACTTTATTTAATGATTATCCAACTGGCAAAAGAATGCTCAATTTAGAACATACGTCAGGTAAAAATATGCAGGATTGGGTTGAAGATGGCATTGAAGTAATGATTAAATTTGCTAAAGCTAATGGTTGTGAAGGATTAGAAGGTATGGGTCGTCATGGTCAATGGAATTGGGTTAAAAATAAAAAAGGTTGGAAAAAACCTGCAACATTTTATGAATACATTTTTGAGGATGATAAATGAGAAAATATAAAGGTGGTGGCGGAAGCTCTGCACCAACAGAACAAAAAGTCTATAGTACAGATTTACCTGAATACGTTGAGCCGTATTACAAACGATTATTGCAACGTGGAGAAGCAGAATCATTGCAAGGATATACACCTTATGGTGGGCAAAGATTAGCTTACTTTTCACCTGATGAATTAACCAGTCAAGCTATGACTAGAGGTTTTGCAACTTCTGGAACTCCACAACAATTTACAGATGCTACAGCAAGATATGGTGCTACTGGCTCTATAGCTCCTCAATATCAAGCTGGACAATTTAACCCTGGTTATGCAGCAAGCACTAGAGATTCAGGTTATCAAGCTGGACAAACTGGTCCAGGCTATACACCTTTAAGTTATGAACAAAACTTACAAAGGTTTATGTCGCCTTATCAACAAAATGTTATAGATGTAGAAAAACGTGAAGCCATGCGTCAATCCGACATAATGGGTAAAGGTATAGGTGATGCAGCTACAGCTCAAGGTGGTTTAGGTGGTTACAGAGAAGCTATACAACAAGCAGAGCGAGAGCGTAATTTAGGACAACAACTAGGTGATATACAAACTAGAGGTAGTCAAGCAGCATTTCAGTCAGCTCAACAACAATTAGCAGCAGAAAGAGCTGCTGGATTAGGTGCAGCACAATTTGGATTACAACAGTTTGGAGTAGGACAAGAAGCTGCACAAAGACAAGAACAATTAATGCAATCTGCATTTGCAGCAGGTGAACAAGCAAGGCAAAAAGCAGCACAATTAGGTTTAACAGCTCAACAACAAGAGGAAGCAGCAAGACAACAACAAGAAAAGTTTGGTCAAAGTGCATATGATTTATCTAATCGTTATAACTTAGCTGCTGCACAAGGATTAATGGGTGCAGGACAAACTATTAATCAAGATGCTGTATCAAGAATAGCTGCATTACAAGGAACAGGTACACAACAAAGAGCCTTGCAACAAGCAAGTTTAGATATGGGATATGAAGATTTCTTAAGACAACAAAATTATGCTAGAACAAAACTTGGTGAATTTGGTAATCTTTTATTTAAAGTGCCTGCTACACCACAACAAACAGTAAGTTCATATCAACAACAACCTGGATTATTTCAACAAGCTATAGGAGCTGGATTAAGTGGTTTAGGTTTATATAGAGGATTAGGAGGTTAATATGGCAAATTTAGTACAATTAGCTGATGAATTAGAATATGTACCAAAAGAACAATTGGTGCAAATGTCACAAGACCCTAACAATAGATTCCCACAATTTTTAGTTTTATCAGAAATACAAAGAAGAACTCAAAATGAAAACGCTTATAGAGCATCACAAACACAACCAACTACTACAGTAGCAGAAGAAGTTGTTAGTGAATTTGCTCAACCTATGGGTTTGCAAGCAGGTATGCCTTCTGAATCAGCTCCAACTGATGCTTTCTCTTCAGAGTCTATGGGTATGCCTGCCTCTGCTCCTATGCAACAACCAATGCAACCTCCTATGGCTATGGCTTCTGGTGGTTTAACTGGTTATGCCAATCTAGGTAGAACTGCTTTGCCTGGAGTTTTAACAAATTTAACTCCATATGCAACATCTCAAGCCGAAGAATACGAAGAAGATGCAAATGCTTTAAGAGAAAGTTTTAAAAATTCCTTTCTTGAAGAAAAGCTTAGAGAAAAGCTTATGGATGTTTCTATTCCCACCATTTTATATAAATACTTAATGCAGCAGCCTGCAGTTTCGACAAGTCTTGATGCAACTATGGCTATTAATGATATTAAAGAAGGTGTCGAAGAATCTGGAGTTACTCCAACGCAAATTGGAGGAGGTTTACTTGCACTAGCAGGTGCAATACCTTATGTAAAAAGACTCAAAACAATTGGAAAAGGAGCAAAGAATATATATGATAAATCGATAAAACCTTTTGTAAAAAGACGATATGGAGCACAACCTGCATCATACCAATACACATCAGGTGTTAATCCTATTGTTGGCTCACAGGTTGCTGGATACTCACCTAGAATAAATGCTTTAAGAAAAACATTATTAGGAACAGGAGAAGGTAGATTTTTTTCCGCAGCACTTCCTATAACGGCTGGCACATATCTTATGTCAGGTTATGACCCTGAAACAGGAGAAAAACAAGATGAATCTGAACTTACTCAAGCACAACAAGATTATGCTAATTTAGTAAAACAAAACCAATTAGCTGCTTTGCAAGTTGATGATAAACCTAAAAAAGGTTTAGGTGCTTTTAGTCCTACTGACCTTATACAATTAGGTGGAGCTATAATGAGTGCTAGAAACATAAGTGAATTAGGAGCAGGAATATCAGGTATGGCTGGTATGTCTGCCCAAAGAAAAGCTGATGCAGAAGAAGCTGAAATAAATAGAAGACTTAGAGAAGCACAAATAAGTCAATTAGAAACAGAAACATCTTTATTGCCAGATAAACAACTAGCTAAAGAAATAGAAGGTGTAACTGAAGCTATTAAACAGGCAGTAGATGGTATGGGTGATGAGGAAACAATAGAAAAATTAAAACAATATCGTGCATATTTAATACAACAACAAGCTTTAGGTCGTGGTTATGACCCACAAACTCAGGCTGGCACAAATAAAAGTCTTATAGCTTCATATACTTAATATGCAAAAAGTTAATCTGCCTGACGGAAGAACATTAAAAATTCCTAACGATTTATCTGCTGAAAAGCGAGATGAGTTAGCTAATGCAGTTAAAACAGAATATAACATTGACATTAATGAAGGTTCTTTAGGTGAATGGTTAATAGATAAACCTAAATCAGTAGTTAGAGGATTATCGCAAATGATACCTACAGGAGTAAAAGGTATTGCTGGTTTAACATTAGGAAGCGATAGCGATATAGTTAAAGATATATCTGATTACCAAAGATATATTGCTACAGAATCGCCATTAGCATCTGACCCTAAATATAGAGATACATTTGGAACAAAACTTTCTGAAGGTGCTGGTTCATTAATTGGTTTTGGTGGTGCTGCATATGCAGGTAGAAGGTTAGCAGCAAAAGGTATTGTTAGTGATAAAGTTGGTCGTTTTGGTGTGCCTGGTGCATTAGCTGTACCTATGGGTATGGGTGAACAAGTTGACCGATTAGAACAATCAAGAGCATTAGGTGAAAGTCCAGGTAGAGTTGCAGAAAAGGTAGCTATACTTACTGGTGGTGTTATAGGTATGACTGAATTAGCACCTATTGAAAGATTGTTTAGAGGCATACCAAAAAATGCTTTAAAGAATCCTGCAGTATCTGATTTAATTAAAACACGATTAAGGTCAGCAGCAGCCACAGGTACGGCTGAAGCATTCCAAGAAGCATCTGCTGGTATATTACAAAACCTAACTGCAGCAGGATTATATAGTGACGAAATACCTATATTTGATAGTGCATTAGAAGAATTTACAATTGGTGGTATTCTTGGTGCAAGTGCTGATTTATTTGTAAATAGTCTTGCTAACAGAAGAAGTATTAGTAGCCAACAATTAAAAGATGCAGAAGAAAGAGCTAGAACTAATAGAACTAATTTACAATCTCAAGATAAATTTGCTAGAGCAGAAGAACAAGGAATAGTTGAAGAGTATCAAGAACCTATTGTAAAAGAAAAACCTGAGATACCAGTACCTGCAATCGTTGATGTAGCTCCACCTGATCTAGGTGTTATAGAAAATCCTGATGGTCAATTTTCTGTAGTTGATTATAACAATATAGAAAATCCTATAATTAGTACACATCCAGATGAAGTTACAGCTTTAAAAGTAAAAAACCAAGAACAAACAAATTACGAAAGAAAAGTTTTAGAAGTAGAAGTAAACAATGATGTTTATTTAATGGGAATGCCTGATAGCGATTCAGCTAAAATGTTAGGTAGAACTATTCTTGACCCTAACATTACGCAAATAAATTTATCTACTTTAATAGGATATGATTCTTCTATTTCAGAAGATTTAAAAACAGAATTAAATAAAGAAAAATCTGCCACATATCCAGCACAGCCATATAGGCAGATGCTTGAAAATAAAAGAAAGAATTTAGAAAAAACTGCTAAGTATTTAGAAAGCAAAGGTTTAGATTTAAAAAGTAGTTTTTCTATGCCTGAAGCGAAAAAAGTTTTAAAACTTAAAGACTATAATCTAATGTTAGAAAGTTTTGCTAATCATGCTTTTACTGCTTCTGAAAATGCAGGTGAGCCTTCCATTAGAGAAAATGTAGATAAACCAGATGTAACTGTTAAAAATATAAAAGCAATTGCTGAATCTAAAAATATAGAATTAGACTTTAAAGACCCAGCAGTTCGTTATGCAGCAAGACAATGGACAGGCTTTGAAGATATACCTAAAACAAGAAACAGGGGTGCTAAAGAACTTTTTTTAGCTAGAATACATTCCCTTCCTGCATTTAATACAAAAACTAAATTTCCTGACTTTAGACCTAGAGCTTACACAGGTGTAGACATGGCTAACTTTGTGGCTTCTGCACAAGACATACAATTTACTGATGCTGATTTATTAGTTGCTGGTCCTGAAGGAATACAAAACAAACCAGAAAATGTAAAACAATTTTTGAATGATTTATTAGTTAGTGGCAGAGTTAAAAAAATAGAAAATACAAATAAATACGAAATAACTGATGACTTTGAATATACAGTTGCAAGAAGACAAGAAGGATTTGCTGAAACTCCTGATGAATTTCGTGCAAGACTAGAAAGAGATAGGTCACTTGGTAAAAATAAATTATCAGATGAAGCTGTAAATAATCTTGTAGCATCTGAAGAAATTAGACAAGAAAGAGTTTTACCTCCAAAAGAACTTGAGCCTAAATTATTTGATTTTAAAGAAACTATAGAAGAAGGTCGTACAAATAAATTTGCTAAAGAGTTAAGAAAAAAATTAAACAAAGCTGGTTTAAAAGAAACAGGTTTAGTTGTTAGTAATGATATTTTATCTACAACTACATTAGCAAAAACAGATGCTGGCGACATTATATTTGACCCAAGGGTAACTAGACCTTCTGCCACAGAAGGTGCGGTAGAAGGCGAATATGATAGAGATACAGACATTATTTTCTTATCTCTTAATGCAGTTAATCCTGATGGCACTAGATCAGATGAACAAATATTACAAAATTTAGATAGAGTTCTTGACCATGAAATGATTCATGCGTTAAGAAAGAAAGATTTAATTACTGAAAAAGAATATCAATATTTAAGAAACGAAGTTAAGCGTAAAAAAGTTCCTACTGAATATGATGATTCCAGCAAGAATGAAACTTTTTACACTAGAAGTCAAAGAATTAATAGTGGCACGGTGCGACAAGCTACATCAGAAGGTAGAGCAAAAGAAGAAATAGAAGAATTTTTAGTTGAAGAAGCTATAGCTGAAATGTATAGAGCTAGGGAGTTCAAACCTGTTACACCGAAAGCCAAAGGTATATTAAATAAAATAGTTGAGTTCTTTAAATCTATGGGTCAAGCCATGCGTGTATCAGGCTACAAAGACTCATCTGAGATATTTGCAGACATTGAATCAGGTAAGATAGGTGCTAGAGAAAGAGGACAAATACGAACCTTGCAAGAACTAGATAAAATATCTATGGCTAGAGAACAAGGTATTGTTGGTGGATTAGGTATAACACCTACTACTGTTCCTGAAGAACCTGAAAAAACATCACCTGTTTCTCAAGAACCCTCTAATATTAGTGATCTACCTGAAGGAGTTTTAGTTACACCTGTTACTACATTTGAAGATGTTGAGGCTGATACTGATCCTATTACAGGAGTTGTATTGCCACTAGGAGCTAGGCAAAGAGGTGGTCTATATGATGAATACTCTTTAAGTAGAGAAGAAAAACTAGCAGATGCTGCGGAAATTAAAGCTCAGTTTAATGGAAATGAAGATGCTAGCAGTATAGAAATTTTAAATTGGTTGGCTAAGAACGGACCAAGTGAAGACTATAGAGTTATAGCACAAAGACTATCAACACAATTAAAGAAAATTAAACGTATTAAAAAAGTTAATTTTTATACAAGAGTTGTTGGAAAACGAGAAAATACATGGACTAGACTTGAAAGACATAAAGGTAAAAGTTTTCCGTACCTTGGTGTTTCATATGGCTTGCCTTTTCAACATGAAGGAGAGTTAAGACAACAAGTTTATATAAGAGATGGCAATCCAGGTGTAGATGCTGATGGTGTAACTTACAATACTCTTTTGCATGAACTTGTACATCAAACAACACAAGCTGCATATTATTCTAGCCAAGATCAAACAACTAAAAAAGCTTTTGCAGAGTTAGAAAAGATTAGAGAAAAACTAGAAAACGAAAGAAGAAAATCTGGTAATGATGATTTTTATACCAAGTATGGATTAAGTAACGTACAAGAACTGTTAGCTGTAGGCTTAACTGATAGGAAGTTTCAAAAGTTTATGGAGGATATAAAGTTTGCTCCTAATTCTAAAAAAACTTTATGGGATAAATTTACAGAAAGCTTAAGAAAAATATTACAGATACCTGCAAAAGTTGATTCAGCTTTTTCAGAGTTTTTACTAAATGCAGGTAAGGTTACAAATCTATCTACAGAACAGATTAAAGGTATAGTAATTGATGGCACATCAGGTAGAGATATAG
>CAACVD010000408.1_pt1 | contig 20871 bp, 17 predicted proteins | sample 2381771 | NCBI WGS metagenome assembly CAACVD01 (sample SAMEA5211965, study PRJEB30684) | marine metagenome | biome: Marine; feature: Epipelagic; material: Water | collected 2015-10-15 | depth 15 m | reverse complement strand
TTAGAAGATTTAAAACATGAAGTATGTTGTTTTTTCTTAGAAAAATTAGATTATTTTAAACCAGAAAAAGGATCTAAAGCATTTTCATATTTTTCAATTGTAGGTAAAAACTATCTTATTTTATATAATAATAATAATTATAAAAAAAAGAAACAAAAAGCAGACCCACTAGCAGCAGATGAAGATGAAGGAGTATTACGTTCTTTGGGTAGAGATCAACGTAAACAAGATATAAAAGAATTTATAGATTATTTTACTGAATATGTTGATAAGCATATGTTTACTTTATTTAAAAAAGATAAAGATAGAAAAGTTTGTGATGCTATAAATATACTTTTTAAACGTAGAGAAAATTTAGAGATTTTTAATAAAAAAGCATTATATATTTATATAAGAGAAATGACAAATGTAGATACTCCAGTTATTACTAAAGTAACTAAAATTCTTAAAAAACTTTATAAAAAACTTTATACTGAGTATGCTGAAACAGGTTATGTAAGAATTTAATTTTTTCCATATTTATAATAAAATATTATGGATCCATTAAACCAAATATTATTTGATGATAAATCTTTTAGTGATTTATTAAAAGAAATTCATGGTAACCAAAAGAAAAAAGCTAAACAATTAGCTCAATTAATATCTGAATTGCGCCCTTTAGTACAATCATTAGGTGATGCTACTGTTATAGTTCCACTTATAAAAGAGTATATGGAAATTAGCGTTAAAAATGATGATGCATTATTAAAAATGGCAGCTATAGTTCAACGTTTATCTACAGGTAATATAAATTCAGGTGATGGTGGTTTATTAACAGAAGAAGAAATGGCTCAACTTCAGGATTTAACTGAAGAAATAGCTAAAACTGTTGAAGAGCCAAAGCAATTAGAAAGTCCTAAAAATGATAACTAGTTTAGAAGCAGTAAGGGTACAAGATATTATATTAGATCAAAATCATCCCCAATATTTTGGAGAAGATTCTATAGGTACTATATTATGGACTTTATTAGATGAATATCCCCCAATAGACCCAAATACGGGGATAAATGATTTTTCTCAATTACCCTCAGCTAAACCATTATATTATAATATTTCACATTATCCCGTAGCTAATGAAATAGTTCATATAGTAGGTGCTCCTTCTAGAACATATAATGAAAATGCGGACGCAAATACTTACTATTTACCCCCTATTTCCCTTAATAAAGCAGCTAATAATAATTCGCTACCAAATGCTTTAGATAAAAATAATAATTTTAAACAAGGAGAATATTTTGAAGAAAAATCAAATATAAATCCTCTTCAACCATATGAAGGAGATATAATGATAGAAGGAAGATATGGTAATTCAATAAGATTTGGTTCTACTATAGATAATACTAAGGTAGTAAATCCTAATAGATGGAGTAATGAGGGGGAAATAGGAGATCCTATTACTATTATAAGAAATGGACAAGCAGAAGATACTTCAATTGAAAGTTTCCAACATATAACAGAAAATGTAAATGAAGATAATTCTAGTATATATTTATGTTCTAATCAACAATTATCTGGATTTAGACCTGCTTCTTTACATCAAGCATCTTTTGGTGGAAATTTAGAATTAAGTAATGAAGAAGAAATAACTAGAAATAATGATAATTTGGAAGAAAATCCTCAAGAGGATGTTATAATGACTACACCTAATAATCTAGTAGCTACAGAACTTCAAGATACGGAATTAAATAATATTAATGTAGATTCAGATGATGCATATTATGATATAGCTAGTACAGAAGATCAAATAATTTTTCCAAATAACCCATTAGAAAATATACCTGATAATTTACCAGATAGTATAGATTTTAATCAAACTTTAGGATAATGGCTAAGTTTTTATATGGACAATTAATACAAAGTAAATTAGCTAAGGATTTAAACATTAATAATACACCTGGTATAGATGTAAATACAGATCCTTTATTAACAGAACAATATATAAAAAATAATTTAAATTTATTAGCTAATAATTGTATAAACCCTATAATGGATGCTTTCCCAAATGAAATAGGAATAACTTCGGGATATAGATGTAAAGCATTAAATGAATCTATAAAACCTACTCCTGGGGTTAAAAATTCACTTCATATTAAAGGACAAGCAGTTGATTTAATTTCTATAAAAAGACCCTCTTCTGAAATATGGAATTGGTGTCGTGAAAATTTACCTGAATATTATCAAATAATATGGGAATATCCTGAATTAGGTGATTTTACAGTAGGTAAACCTGTATCTTGGATACATATATCTTATAAAGAAAATGAAAATTTAAAAATTAATAGTGTTGCGAGTGTTAGAGAAGATATACATGTAAATATACAGGACGAAAAAACATATAAAAAAGGATCCTATACTCATAATATAGAATTTGCAGATGAAACATTAATATAATGGCTTATAAACCACAATCACCAAGTACATATCAAGGTAATCAAGTATTAATTAATTCAGATAGATTAACTTTTAATGCTAAAGAAGATAGTATTTTATTATTTTCTAATAAAGCCATAGGTTTTAGTACTAATGGTAGTTTCCATTTTGATACTAGTCCTGATAAAAATAATAGTAAATTTGTAATAAATTCTCCTAACATATACTTAGGATTAGGGTATAATAATGAATATCCTGTAGAACCAGCAGTACTAGGAGATCAATTAGAAGAAACTTTAGAACGAATATTATATTTAATATCGGGAATATTAGATGATATAGAATATAAAGTAGGATATATAGTAACAACCCCCGGGGGTCCTACAGGTTTAAATCCTGCAAATGCTCCTATACTAGCACAAAGAAGAAGAGAAATCCAAGAAATAAGACGAGAAATTAAAGAAATTAAAAGTCAAACTACTAAATTAGTATAATGTCAACACAACAAATTAGAAATATTATTACTACACAGTTAGATTCCGTTATAGTTAGAGCTAGAGATAAAGTTAGAACTGAAGGGAGAAAAAAAGTAGAAGAATTAAGAAAAAAAATACCAAGTGTAGACGAATTAACTAAAAAATTAAGCCCAGATTTTAATGAAAATACTTGTAGTGATGCAGGTGCTTTAAAATATGAAAAAATTAGAGATAAGGAATTAGAAAAAATAGGTAAAATGAAAATCCAAGTAAATAGAAGTATAAATTCTATAGAAAAGATAAATGATAAATTAGAAGCTATTTTAAATAATGGTGGACCTATAAAAAAGATAAATAATATTAAAGATTTATTAGAACCAGTATTAAAGTTATTAAGACAATTATTATCCATAGTTCCTATATCATTAGGTTTTTTAGGAGGAATAGGAACTGGATTAGCAATAAAAATATTATCTGATAAACATACCCAAGCTAAAACTACAGTAGGAGAATATTTGGCTTTATTTGCTTGTTTAACAGCCATGTTTTTAAATTATAAAAGACAAGCAAAAGAGGTAAATGAAAAACTAGAAACAAGTTTAAATATTTTAAATATTTTAAAAGAACAATTAACTAAATTCGAATATTATATTCAATACTTAAATATTGAATATGAACAAGGATGTAATGCCTTTTTAAGTGGTTTAGAAAATAATATAGACGATACTATAAATCCTAATAATGTATTAACATTAGAAGAACAAGCTATTATTAATATTACTCAAACTTTATATAGTGATGTTCTAGAAAGTTTAGTAAAACAAAATAAAAATAAAGCTGCTGAAAGAGTATATAAATTAGGGCAAGATTTTGAATTAGGCCAACAAATAAGTTATAAAGTTATAAATCCTAATTTACCTAATAATACAAATAATGAATCTTAAAAAAAATTATATTTATAACAAACAATAATTAATAACATGAAAGCAAAAACTTTTGAAAATCTAATTAGAAAAGTAGTTAGAGAAGAAATCGATTATGCGTTGCGTAGAGAAATTAAAACACTTAAAGAAGATTTACGTGATGAACTAAAACCAACAATAGTAGAACACACTGAAAGAATGGTTGAAATTCCTAAAGCTACAAAAAATTCTTTAAGAGAAAAAATCATAGGTACACAACCTATTAAATCACGCCCAAAACAACATTTTTCAGAAGATAGTACACTAAATGATTTATTAAATGAAACTGCAATGGGTGATACAAATTTAGATTCAGGTACTCCACCTGTAAGTTTAGCACAACCTTTTGCAACAGGAGCTCCATTACCAATGGATACAACAGGAATGCCTGAAGAAGTAGCAAACGCAGTTACAAGAGATTATAGTAGTTTAATGAAAGCAATAAATAATAAAAAAGGAAAATAATAGATGCCTATAATAAGTGGAATAAAAAGAATTAGTCCTTTAAATATTGATAAAAATGTCACTATAGGAGTAGCTTTTCCTTTAGATGAAAACAATATGTTTTCTGGAACTGAAACTATCCAGGAACAGACTAAATCTAATCTTATTAATTTATTATTAACATACCCAGGAGAAAGAGTAAATTTACCTGACTATGGAATTGGATTAAAAAATTTATTATTTGAACAACAAATAGATTTAGAAAATTTAAAAGAAAATATAAAACAACAGGCACTTATACATATTCCTACTATAGATATAAAAGATCTTGAAACAGGATTATCGGAAGATGAACATACAATTTTCATTAGTATAACTTATACTAATTTAATGGATAATTCTACAGATGGTGTACAATTAAACTTTAATTAATAATGGCTTATTCAAAAATATCAAATAAAACACAAGATAAAGATGTAAAATATCTAAGTAAGGATTATAATTCTTTTAAAAATCAATTAATAGAATTTGCTCAAACATATTTTCCTAATAATTTTAATGATTTTAGTGAAGGTAATCCAGGTATGATGTTTTTAGAAATGGCAGCTTATGTAGGTGATGTACTTTCATTTTATACTGATACTCAATTAAGAGAATCATTTTTAACATTAGCCCAAACAAACGAAAATTTATATAATTTAGCTTATACAATGGGGTATAAGCCAAAAGTAACAACAGCAGCTAGTACTAATTTAGATATATCTCAATTAATACCTTCTAAAATAGATGAAGGAGTATATAAACCAGATTATAATTATGCTTTAACAGTTAATGAAAATTCTACTTTTACTTCTACGGAAGAAAGTACTTTTTATATTACGGATGATGTAAGATTTAGTTTTTCTTCTTCATTTAATCCCACAAATATTAATATATACCAATATGACACTTCAGGTAATCCTGAATATTACTTATTAAAAAAATCAGTACAAGCAATATCTGCAGAAAGAAATACTCAAACATTTACTATAGGTGATCCCGAAAGATTTAGAACTTTAACTTTATTTGGTCAAAATATAATTTCAATAGAATCTATAGTAGATTCGGATGGAAACGAATACACAGAAGTTCCATATTTAGCCCAAGATACAGTTTTTGAAGAAATAGAAAACATAGCAGCTAATGATCCTAAATTACATCAATTTAATAAACAAACTCCTTATCTTTTAAAATTAAAAAAGGTTCCTAGAAGGTTTATATCTAGGGTAAGACCTGATAATCAATTAGAAATTCAATTTGGGGCAGGTATAAGCGATAAATCGGATGAACAAATTATCCCCAACCCAGATAATATTGGATTGGGGATTAAAGATGGAAGAAGTAAACTAGATGTAGCTTATGATCCTTCTAATTTTTTATATACTAAAGCTTATGGGCAGGTTCCATCAAATACTACATTAACAATAACTTATTTAGTAGGGGGTGGATTATCATCTAATGTAAATAGTAATACTATTATAAAACCAGGAGAATTAACGATAAATAGTAATCCAAACTTAAACACAAGTATGTTAAATTTTGTAAAATCTTCTATTACATCTACCAATGTTGAAGCTGCTAGAGGTGGTGGAGGGGGAGATTCTATAGAAGATATAAGATTAAATACAGCAGCTACGTTTTCAGCTCAACAAAGAACTGTAACTAAAGAAGATTATATTATTAGAACTTTATCTATGCCATCACAATTTGGTAGAATAGCTAAAGCATATATAACACAAGATGATCAAATATCTCCCCTAACTACGGAACCAAACCGTATTCCTAATCCTTTAGCTTTAAATTTATATACATTAGGTTATAATGCTAATAAAAAATTAACAACTTTAAATACAGCTACTAAAACTAATTTATCTAATTACTTAGAACAATATAGAATGTTAACAGATGCTGTAAATATAAAAAATGCTTTTGTAATAAATTTTAAATTAGATTTTGAAATTACAGTATTTAAAAATTATAGTAATCAAAGAGTATTATTAGAATGTATTACAGAACTTCAAAATTATTTTGATATAGATAAATGGCAAATTAATCAACCTATTTTAATATCTGAAGTAAAAAATCTTATAGGAGGTATAGAAGGAGTACAAACTGTTGAAAAAACAGTATTTGAAAATGTAAGTGGTACTGAAATAGGATATTCACAATATAAATATGGTTTTAGTAAAGCAACAAAAAACGAAGTAATTTATCCTTCAATGGATCCAAGTATTTTTGAATTAAAATACCCTAACACAGATATTAAAGGACGCGTAACAACATATTAAAATGGCATATTATTTTTTATTTCCCGAAATTGATAATACTTTATATAGTCACCCTAATAGATCAGAAATGAATGCTGGGGGTGATGAAATTTTAGAAATTGTAAAAGAAAGAGGAAATTCAGATCAAATATTATATCCTTCTAGAGTTTTAATAAAATTTAAAAATGAAGAAATACAAAATGTAATAAGTGATATAATTGGACATTCAAAATTTAATTTAGGTGCATCTGCTAGTTTAAATTTAACATCTGCAGAACCTATTAATTTAGTTCAAACTTTAAATTTAGAAGTATTTGCTGTATCACAATCATGGGATGAAGGTACAGGTAGATACTCTAATTTACCTACAAGTTCAAACGGATGTAGTTGGAAATTTAGAAATAATACTATAGTAAAAACAGAATGGGCTACTTCTAGTTTTGGAACAGGTGGGGGTACTGGATCTGTAAGTTCTTCTTTTATAACTCAAGGAGGAGGAACATGGTACACAGGTAGTAATTTTAGATCTTCACAACAATTTTTAGCAGGAGACTCATTAGATACAAATTTTAATGTTACAAATATAATAAAAAAACATAGTGCTAGTATATTTAATAGTAGTACATATCCCACTGGTATTTTTAATAATGGATTTTTAATTAAAAAACCAGATTCAATAGAGATGAATGTGTCTCATAGTTTTGGTCAATTACAATACTTTTCAGTAGATACTCATACTATACATCCCCCTAAATTAATATTTAAATGGGATGATAGTATACATAATTTACAATCATCTGCAAAACAAAATGGAGAATTAAGTGTTTCATTATATAGAAATAGAGAAGAATATAATCAAAATGATGAAGCTATATTTAGAGTTCATGTAAGAGATAAATACCCCACAAGACAATTTACTTCTACTTCTAATTTTTTAAATGTAGGATATTTTACAACTTCTTCTTTCTATAGTATTAGGGATGCTTATTCAGAACAAGAAATAATTCCATTTGATGATAATTTTACTAAATTAAGTGCTGATAGTGAAGGTATGTTTTTTAAAATATTTATGAAAAGTTTACAACCAGAACGTTATTATAGAATATTATTTAAACATAAAAACCAAGATGGGACTAGAGTATATGATGATAATTACCTTTTTAAAGTTGTTAGATAATGTCTACATTAAATATTAAATTTGAAAAAAATATACAAAGTAATAAATCTATAAATGAAAGATTATCACCTAATTTTAATGAAGTAGCTAAATCAAAAGAAAATTTAACTTTTGATAGAATTCAGGAAATATATGATGATATATTTTACAATATTCCTAAAAGAGGTAAATTATCTCATTCCTATATAATAGAACAAAGCTATAATTTAGTTAATGATAATGTAAATGATAGTCTTGATACATCAATAGCTTTACAAATAAATAGATTATCAGAATTAGAACAAAAATATTTAAATTTAAGCCAACCTACAACAGAACACCCTATATATGCTAATGGAGAATTTTTAATAGCAGGTAATCCTGCGGAACAACAAAAATTCCAGGGAATGGACACAGTTTATGTAATGCAGGAAGGAATAAAAAGAAAAATAGCATCAAGTACTGATAACGTATTATATTATACTATAAGAAAACTTTTGAATAAACCAGAAGATTTTTCACAATTAAATTTTTTAAGTATTCAAGAATTAAATAATATAGATGATGGTCCTCCTATTCAAAATATATTAAGTTTATTTATAAAAAATTTAAACTTTCAAAGTACTCAATTATATCAAAGATTACCTTATCATGAGGCATTTATATTTTGTGATGGAGTTCCTACTCCAGACGTAAATGGTTTAGATGATGCTGATTATATATTTGGTGATGGACAATGTGTAATACGATATATTGAAGATAAAGAATTAGGAGATGATATAGGTTTTGAAGTTAAAGAATTAAAATTAAATAGAGGAGAAAAACAAAAAATACAATTTGCTAGAAACACTAAAAATTTAGAAGCTGAATTTTCAGATTCTGAGTTATATATAGTTGGAGATTCGGGAATACCTGAAAACTTTGATTATGATAGTTACTATAATTATGATAATTATGGAAATGGATATAATAGATCCTGGGGTAAAGATGGATATTGGTCTGGAATAGTATATATTAATAATTCTAATGTACAAATTAGAGAAGTTAAACCTAATGATGAAGAACTTTACAGTTATATATCCAAACTTAAGGATATTTATACTTTATCTGAAGATCCTGAGTATGATGAAGTTTCAAATTATGGAACTAGAAAAATATATAGGGGAGGTTCTTCTGGCCCACCAAGATATGGTGCTTTACAACATGGTCCTTGGATGCAAGGATATTTTAATGATTTAAATTTCTATTATTATAAACCCTTTGCATTTAATTCAGAAGCTTCTAGTGCAAGTGATTTTTCAGCTGGAGATGTTACAATATATGGAAAACCTATACTTTTATATAAAAATAATTTAGTAATTGCATTAAAGGCTATAGTATCCTTTAACCCAACATCAACATCGATTCGATTTGTTTGTTTAAAAACAGGAGGAGGCTATGAACCAGGTGATATTTTTGATAAATCTTCTAAAGAAACATATGAAGATATAGGTATTTTTGCTGAAGATAATGGCGAAATAAAATATAATAATATAAAACCAGAAAAACTAATGTATAGAGGATTACCAACATATTGGTATAATGGATATGATAATCCTATGAATCCAACACTTTCTACTACTACTAATTGGGATGGTAGTGTTAGTGCAGGAGGATATTATAGAGTTACTCCTCAAGCTTTAGCAGCTTGGCCTAATAATCCTTTAAGTGTTACTTTTGGTGGTAGTACTGGCAATAATGCTGAATCAACCCCAACTAATACAGGTACAACTGGATGTACTGAACCTAATGTAGGACAGTATTATCTTGCTAATGGAGTATTTCCTGAGGGATGTGGACCTGATGATATTGATCCAAATCAACCACTCTAATGAATAATATAATATTAAATAAAACAATATATAGTAGTAAGGGAGCTTTAGAAGCACTAGATGAAGAATTTGTACAATTTAAACCTAAAAGTAGGAATAAAAATGAATTTTTTAACTTATATGATACTAATTTTTATGAAATAGAACCTGATACTCATAAATATTTTATTAGAAAAAGCCAAGAATACGCAGATGATTATATAAATCCCAGAGAAAGAGAACTAGAAATTTTAAAACAAAGACTAGAGGATTTACAATTTCAAATAGATTCTTTAGAAATAATTCACCCCTATTTTAAAAATAATATAATTATTGCTAAATCATCCTTTAAAAATACTCCTGAAGATGCTATAAATAATGGAGAAGTTTATTTTATGCATAGTGGGAAAAAACGTAAAATAACATCATCTAATACTTACTATACTTTAAAAAATACTCTTAATCCTCCAGGAAGAGATATAGAAAAAACAAATTCAGAATTTATAGTTTTTATTGAAGATATAGCCGTTTATAGAATTCTAACTGGACCCGATATAAATACAGCAGAACAAGCTTGGATACCTTTTTATGAGATTAATACTTATGGTCGAAGCTCAATTACAACTACTACAAATTCTGGTATACCACAAGTAAATTTAGACCAAGGAATAGAAGTTAAAGACCCAAGAGAATAATGGCAGAAGAATCCATATATAATACAACACAAGAAGATTCACTTGAATTAGAAAATGTTACTTCTAGAAGTATAAGTAAAAAGTTTGGAAAAACCGAAGATTATATAGAATTACATATATATAATAGTAATAACCAGCTTTTATATTCCGAAACTAATTTTACTGACTACATCTTACCTAATAATACAGGTTTAGCAGATAATATAAACGTAGATCCTAAATTAATTTTAACCGATAGAGGATATTCTTTTGGTCAATATAGAATTAAATTAAATATTTTAAGAAATAAAATATTCAATACTGATCAATATCCTTTTAGTATAAAAGAAGTATCAGATAATAGAAGAGAAATAAGATCTATAGTTCTTTCAGCCGAAAATAATTTATTTGATTCTTCCGTAAGTAGTTTTATATCTGAAATAGATAGTTCTCCATATTTTAAAGAATTTTCTTTAAATTTTAATAATGATGTTTTAATACCAAGTATTAATGTACTATTAAATAAGGATCCCTTAAAACATGAATTATTACTAAAAACACTAAATCCTCTCCCTAGAGAAATACAACTACAATCTATTTTTAAAGTTGTGGAAGAAATAGTAGATCCTATTTTTATAGATGTAGATTTAGGATCCCCAGAATTTGTTGATTCCAGCATAGAGTTAGGAGAACCTAATTTTAATATAGATATAAGATCAAATAGCTCAATACCTTCTGATTTTAAAAATTATAATGAAATATTAAAATATAGTGTTACTTCTTCATATCAACATTTATTAAGTAAGTTAGAAAAAAACGAAGCAGAACTAAATATACAATATAATTATATAAGACCAGTTTCTGAAAGTAGTATAGAAGTACCCTTTCATTTTGAAAATTTTACCCATTTTAGTAGTGCTACTGAAAGATTAAAAAATTTTCAATATAAATTAAAATTAATAGAATTATATGATTCTCAAATAACAAAAATTGATAGTATTCCATCTACTAATTCTAAAGAATCTTTATTAGATAAGGAAAATATAAATTCTAAAAAAGAAAGTTTAATAAAAGGTCTTGATGGATATGAACAATTTTTATATTTTGAATCAGGTACCTACTCTTGGCCAAAACAAAATAATTCGGCTCCATATAATTTATATTCAATAACATCTTCACAAGCTAATACTTGGTTAGGGAATGAAAATTCAGCATATCCTAATTATGGAGGACAATTATTATCTGCTTCTTTATATGATAGACAAAATCCACATAATTTAAATAAATTAATCCCTACCCATATATTAGAAAACGGTGATAATAGTTTATATGTAGGATTTGTTGATATGGTTGGTCAGCACTTCGATCAAATATGGACTTATATAAAACACTTAACAGAAGTAAATAATGCAGATAATATAAAGGGTATATCAAAAGATTTAGTTTATTTTCAATTAAAAAGTTTAGGAATAGAAACATTTGATCAATTTGAAAATAGTGATTTAGCTGAATATATATTAGGACAAGGATCAGGAAGTAATCAATATGATGTAACTAATTTTATATCATCATCAGGTGTACCTTCAGAAACTATGGTTACTGCTTCAAACGCAGGTTCTATACCAAAACAAGATATAGCAAAAGAAATTTGGAAACGTTTATACCATAATGCACCTTATCTTTTAAAAACTAAAGGAACAGAAAGAGGAATTAAAGCACTAATGAGTTGTTATGGTATCCCTTCCAGTATTTTAAATGTAAAAGAATATGGAGGGAATACTATATTAAGTGGTCCTTTAAAAGATTTAAAAACAGCTGATGTATATAAAACATTTACTTATGAAAAAGCAAGTTTGGCATTTACCTCAATATCTACACCTGGATCTTCAGAAGAATTTTTTGTAAGAACTAGTTTTAGTTCTTCTCTTACTAATGCTCTTTCTTCTTCTGCTAAAACAATTGCTTTTAGAATAAAACCAGATAGATACGAAGGAAAATCTCAACATTTATTTAGTCTATCAGGAAGTGGAGCTAATACACCATTAATGCCTAGTTTAATATTAAATGCCTATACAGGAAGTACAGATATATCCTCTTCAGGAGATGCTTCTCAATATGGAAAAATAGAATTACATATAGGAGGTGGTATTTCTTCTTCAACAGCTAATTTTCCAGTATATAATGGTGATTTTTGGAATATATTTATAGGGACAGAAGGAACTTCGGGTAGTGCTTCACATATACATTTTGGGGCATATCAAGCTAATTTTAATAAAAATGTTTCGTTTTATACTTCAAGTGCTCAACAATTAGAATCAGAAAGAGCTAAAACTTTTGGAGATCCATTTTTTGGTGGTAATAATCATAATATTGGAGCTAATATAGCTAGTTTTTGTGGTGTAACCCCTAATGATCATTCTTCTTTTGATTATATAGAAAACCTAGGGTATTCAGGTTCACTTCAAGAAATAAAATATTATTTTGGTGAATTTTTATCACATGATACAAGAGTAAAACAAGCATTAGAACCTTTTATGTATGCAGGTAATACTATATCTTCTTCATATGATACTTTAGTTCTAAGATTACCTTTAGGTAGTAATGATCAACAAAGTTTACAAAGTTTCCATCCTAATATAAATGTAGATTATTTAGGTAGTGCCTCAGCGGCTCCTAATCTTGGAGGATCACCCATTGCGGCATATGATAACTCCGATAATCCAAATATTACATGGAGAGAAGTAGTAGAAAACCATTATTTACCTACTCCTGATACTGTTGGTATTTCAATGACAAGTGAAAAAGTTAGAATAGATGAGGGTACTATAGATAATAATGTATTAGTTGTAGATAAAAATTTAGAAACTTCAACCTTAGATAGACAACCACAAGATTTTGAAGATTTAGGAATATTCTTTTCCCCAACAAATGAAATAAATGAAGATATAATTTATCAATTAGGGGCTTTTAGATTAGATGATTTTATAGGTTCACCTTTACCATCAGCACAAACAGCATCTATTTATAAAGATTTAAAAGATATAAAAGATGAATATTTTAAAAGAGTTCAAAAAAGATATAATTATGGAGATTTTATTAAACAAATACAGTATATAGATCATACTTTATTTAAGTTAATAGAACAATTTGTTCCATTTAAAGCCAATACAAAAACGGGTTTATTAATAGAACCACACTTTTTAGAAAGAAGTAAATTTCAAAGAGAACTACCATCTAGAAATGATGGTCAAACTATGGTAACTGGTTCTCATCAAACTATAGAATTTACTCTTAGTAGTGAATATGGTGAAGATACTAAATTATATACAATAGCTACATCTAGTGCTGATGATTTTGGTGTAGCAAGAAATGTAAAAGGACAGTGGGATCCTGGCACATATGTTCCATACCATAGTAATAAATCACCTGTTACTTCTAGTAAAGGAGAAAAAAAAGATTTAGGAACAAATGCTTCTATAGATATTTATGAGGATTATTTAGATCCCTTTTCTAGAGATGAAAATGAAGAAAATAGTTATTCACATCAAGGTCCTATTATACCTAATAGTACAGGATCAGGAGTGTTTAGAAGAAAAAAATCAAATGCCTTATTAGGAAATGCTGTTAAAGGAAAATTATCTAATAGGTATTATAAATATGCAGAATATCCTATATCAACTTCAAGTTTATATAGTCAAGCACCTTAAGTTTATAAAACATGCCATATACTCCTGATGCTCCTTTAACTCCTCATGCACCCCAAACACTACCAGGTACAAATACTGTAGTAACAAGAAGTTTTGAAAATAGACTTTTGACTGCTGAATTTGATGATGCATTAGTTGACCAAACTCCTTGGAAAAATCCTAGATATGAAGGATCAAAATTAATAGGTAAAAAAATTAATGAATTTACAGAACCTGAAACTAGTCAAGCAAGTATAGGAACAGCGGCAATTGGAAGTAGTTTTGTAGTGGGAGAATTCCCTATAGCTGTTACAGGATGGGAAGGAGATATATCAATAGGAAAAACTCCTGTAATTAGTAATGAAACAACAGCCTTATATATAGCTAATACTGTCATTGGGGGTACTGAGGATAATCAGTTTGCTACTATTAAAAACCATTCTTATGTAGGTATTTCTAAAATTCTTATAGTTGATGCCCAAAACGATACAGTTCAAATAGTAGATAAAATAGCAGAAAGTTTTAATGTATTTAATAGATTTATAACAAATGATTTTCCTACTGGTAAAAAATGTAGTATTAAAATTATAGATGAATCTATTTCTACAAATATAAAAGATACATATAGAGTAAAAATGAATAAAGGTTATTTACTTAAAACTTTAGATTTTAAATTTGCAGGAGAACAATCAGGATCTATAAATGTAAGTGGTAAAAATCTTAACTCAGGTTCTTGTCTTACAGAAAATAATTCTTTATATCTTTATAAAGGAGGAACTTTAACTCCTAGAAGATTTCATACGGGATCAAGAGTAAGTAGTCCAAGTTCAGAAGCTTTAAATGAAACCATAAGATTTAGGTATGGTGTTAATGAATTTATAGCCGCGGGGCAAGGAACTTCTTTAGGAGGTGGTGATGCAGAAAATGTTGAACGAAATGTAGTTACAGTGGATAATTTAGGCCCAAATTATATTTCTTCTTCTATTATAAATAATAAATTTACTCAACAATATTATACGGGTAGTTATGGAACCTTTCAACATATAACTGATGGTAATATAGCAACTGGTGTAACTACTGCAAGACAAATAGATTTAATACAGGGTACAGCATTTAGTTCGGCTAGTAGATTTATAGGAGTAGATACCCTTCAATTTTTATCTAATAATAATGATGATACAACATTAGATATACAAGATAAAACTGAACTTCATGTAACATTTTTTGAGGGTACTAAAGATTTTAGTTCGGGCTCATTTGATGAAAGAAGTATATCTACTTTTGAAGTTGATAGAAACCAATCTTTATTAACTACAGTAGATCCTTGTCAAGGAGGTTTACCTAGAACACATGAATTAATTCTTAAGGGAGTTAATGATACTAGATTTAAACCTCTTACTCCAACGTTTTTTGATGATTTACATAATGGTTTTTTTGAATCTACATTTGATTTTATTGGTGATCCAGCAGGAGATGGGTGTGTTTCACAAAGTGCTGCAATACCAGATAATTCGGGGGTTAATAATCAAGTATTACAAGATGGAATTAGTATAGATCAAATATCAAGTGCTAGTATATTTGTACAAGGAGGAGCTTTAGGTCCTATAGGATACGCAGGAACTCAACTAACAGGTTCTACAGGTACCGAAGGTTATTATAATCCTTTAGGTGGAGCCATGAAGATAGATAATTTTTATTCTGGATCATTTAGCTATCAATTATCATTTTTAGATAAAGATCATACGTTAATATTAGATTTAGATAAAGAAGCAGAATTATTTGATGGTATTGGTGATAATGGTATAATTCTTATTCCTGATAATTGTACTTCTCAAGTAAAAAATAATATAGAATTTTATTTAGAAAAAGCAGGTATAATAGAAAAAACCACAAATACTATTCAAAATTTAAATTATAGTACAAAAAGATAATATTTTTTAAAAACATATATATTTATAACAAAATAAAATAAAATGGGATACTTAGACAATTCAAGCATTACAGTAGATGCAATTTTAACTAAAAGAGGTCGTGAATTATTATCAAGAAATGATGGTTCATTTAGAATAACACAATTTGCTTTAGGAGATGATGAAGTAGATTATACTTTATTTAATGAAAGCCATCCTAATGGTACTCAATATGCTGCAGAAGCTATTGAAAATATGCCCTTAATTGAAGCTATTCCTGATGGTTCAAATATGTTACATTCTAAATTAATAACATTAGCCAGAGGAACATCTGTAGTTCCTTTTATTACAACTTCATACCCATCAACGGGTATTAATATGAAGCAAAATACTAGTGTAACTTTAACTCCACAAACAACAAACCTAAATGGAATAAACACAGTATCAACTGAGAATTATACATTTACTATTATAGATAGTAGATTAGTAGATCTATTTGAAGGTAATGAACAAAGACCAGGAAGCGTATTTACAGCTACAGCATATGCTTCAGTAGCTACAGCAGAATCCGCATTTGGTACAGTAGTAAATATTACAGGTACTACAAGTAATGCATTATTTAGTACATCAAGAACGTCTAATACTACAACTATTATTATAGAAGGACAAACATCGGGAGCTAGATTATCATTACCTTTAGTAGTAACATCTAATTAAAAAACAATATTATGTTAACAAGATTTTTTGAAGGCGATATAGTAACGCAAGAAAAACAAGAATTAGTTACATCAACATGGACTAATAATACAAATAATTTAACAGTAGTATTTACAGCATCTGTAGATAATACTCAAACTACAGTAGGATTTAGTTCCCCATCGGGTTCATCTAATTTCTTTATTAATGTTTATAATGCTGATCCTGCAACAGATACAAGTGCCGAAGTACAATATGCTGTAGCTTATGGAAATAGATTAGGTTCGGGATCAACAGCATTTACAAATGATACAGGTTCAATTGGTGTTAGTGCTGCAAGAGTAGTATATAATCAATATCGTCAATTAGTATTTAATGATGAAACACAAGATTTTACTTTTGGTTCTCATACTCCTAATCATATTTATGTAATTAATGTTAATAGAGCTAGATATAAACAAAAATTAACATTAGGAACTTTAAGTTTACAAATATCAGGAGGTTTTGTAGGAGCAGATTCTGTAGGTGTAGTCCAATTAACCGATGATAGTGTAACTAATGGCTCTTCAGGAGATTCTAATTTAGGACCTTTTTACAATATAGTTTCGGGATCTAATGGAGTAATATCTGGATCAAGTGGAATTAATCAAACAACAAGTGGTTCATATGGTTTATTTTATCCAAATGCCGGTTTAATTATATTAAATCCAGACCAATTTACAAGAGGAGGATTACAACCAATAACTGGTTCTTCTCAAGCAACTAATACCGATCGTAATCACGTAAAACTTTTAAACCACATTTCAGGTGCTAATCAATTTATAATTGATACTACAGAAGAAATTAATTCACAATTTTATTTTGTAAGAGCCAGAAATAATGAATTTAATTATACTAATAACGAATCATTTGTAGATAGTAATCATAATTTAACAAATACCTCTATGATTGATAATCCTAAAGTATTTATTACTACTGTAGGTTTATATAATGATGGAGGTGAATTATTAGGTGTAGCTAAATTAAGTCAACCAGTAGCTAAAGATTTTACAAAAGAAGCACTTATTAGAGTAAAATTAGACTATTAAAATGTTATTTGAATGGCGTCAGTCTATAAAAAATTTACAGCACAAGACTTTGCAATAGTCCCTTTTAATGCTCATAAGCAATATAATTTTACATCTGCTTCTGCCGCTGCTAATCAAGTATCCCAATATACAATAAACCATACATCTGAATCTGTATCTCTTTATAGTTCTGCTAGTTCTGTTTATGGTAGTGATTCTAAAAATATAATTAAATATAACCAAATAGATCATTTATTTTATAGAGATTATAAAAGAAAAATAGGTTCTAAAAAAGATTTTAAAAATTATCTTAAACAAAGAAGAGATTTATATAAAAAAGCTAATATAATATCAATCCCTACAGGATTATATGGTTATGAAATTAAACCTAATTCATTTTATTTAAAGGCTAATAATAAAGAAGTAGTAGATGATTCTTTTGGAAATTTAATTATTAGTGGTACTAATGTAAATGATTATCCTAATGATGTACAAGAAAATGTTTTTAGATTAGACCCTATTCAGGGTTTTAAAAAATATGACTTAAGTATATATGAAGATTATGCAATAAAAAAAGCAACTTTACTTACTCAAACTGGACAAGCGTTTAATCCTACGGGTACAAATGATGCAGGAGTAAAACAAATAGCTTTATCTCAAAATTATCCGTATACATTTATAGAAAAATCTTTTTATAGACAAGGACAAAATAATCCTACTTTTTCTTCTTCCTATAGTACAAATAGTAATCCAAATGGAATATATTTAGAAGATAATTTCAATAAGGGAAATAGTAATCCTAATTTATTTGATTTAGACGATAGTTATTTTTTTAATAAATTGATTTATAATAAAGTACAATTTGGTACTTCTTTATTAGGGAGTATAAATAATAAATTTCCTACAATTAATTTTAATAGTAAAGTAGGTTCTTTAATTGAAGTTAAACATAATGAAAGTTTTAATTTTAATAAAGATGAAAATTTTGCTATTTCATTTTTTATAACCCCTGCTACTGCTTCAGAAGAAAGAAGATATATAATAGCTAAAAGTGGAACTAAAACTATATCTCCCACTAGTGGCTCTCATATAAAAGAAGTAGATGCCGAACCTCAATTTCCTTATGAAATCTATATGGTAAGTCAATCTATCCATTTTGATAGATCAGATGGTGATACTATACATTCTATAAATGCACTTATTACAGCAAGTAATACTTCTTTAAGAACTTCTCATATTTTATGTCAAAATTCAGCTTCTGTAATGCAGATATGGTTTGATGGAAATTTGATAACATCTACAAATACTTCCTTTAAAAAACAAACTAGAAATACAGCTAACTTATATATAGGAGCAAAAGGTCCCCATGGTAATATAGATGCATCCACTGCAATTCCAGCACAAGGAAAAGGAAAATACCTTTCGGGAAGTTTAAATAATATAAATATATGGTCAAGAGCATATAATAGTACTCAAATATCTAATATATCTGAAAGTATTAATGCTTCTCCCTATATTGGTAATTTATTTTATAGAAGTGGATTTGCTACTATTACTCACCCAACCCACACTGATATACTAGATAATACAGGTATAGGTGAATTAGAAATAGGAAACGATTTTACCATAGGAATAGATAATAATATTCAAATACTTCAATTCCAGGGTTCTCACTTAATATACGAACATGAATATCAATGTACTGTTCAAGAACATGAATATAATGCTACAACAAATTTATCAGCTAGAGAAATTCCTTCTTCAATAAGCCATACATTAGCTAATTTTACAACCAGTTCTTTCTTTAAACCCTATGTTACAACTATAGGTTTATATAATGATGCAAATGAATTATTAGTAGTAGGTAAATTAGGACAACCAGTACGTATGTCAGATGAAACCGATACAACTTTTGTAGTTAGATATGATACTTAACCCCTTAATATATGTATAAACAAAATACGCTTAACAATTAAAAATTATGGCAACACAAACAGGAACAACTTTAAAAACATACTTTAACACAGGTGATAAACCTACAGAAGCACAATTTGTTGATTTAATTGATAGTAATCTAAATCTAACAGATGGAGGAAATGCAACAGGAATAATTTCTTCCTCTAATCATTTATCACTACAATTTACTAGTGGATCTACCCCAGGTACTAATTTATCTATATTTAGTGGTAGTGCTAATGATTTTGATGCTATTGCTCCTCCTTTTGTAGCGGGGTTACAACCACACATTAAGGTCTTTTCTTTAAATACTCACACAGTAATGCATGAGGCTGTATTTGCAGATACAGGTAATAACACCAACATGTGGGAACATAATACTGATAATTCAGCAGCAGTAGCATCTGTAGGGACCGCAACTGATTTTACACATGGTGGATTTAATTTAACTACAGGTGGTTCTGATGGTCATCAAACAGCACTATCAACAGCAGCAAAACCATTTAGATGCGCTCAAGGTAAACAATGGTGGGCTAAAACAAGATTTGCGATAGATGATCATGATGGAGCAGAATTTTTCTTTGGAATATCTGAACAAAGTTTTGATACAGCCCTATTCCCAGACGTGGCACCGGCAGCGGGTAAAGATAGGGTTGGTTTTTATAAAGTAGCACATGATAATGATGCCGTAACTTTTGGCGCTAGTAAAAATGCAGGAGGTACTGAAACTACAGCATTTAGTTCAGCTCAAACATATGATGCTGATGCATCAGTAGTTACTTATGGTATACATTGGGATGGTGATACATCTATTAAATTTTATGCTAGTAAAATAGCTACAGGTGGAGATGCTACCGCAGCTATGGAATTAATTCATACTTTTACAACAACAGCAGGTATTCCTGATGATTCTGATATGCATTTAGGTCTTTACTTATGTACTGGATTAGGTTCAACTAAAACAGCAACTATCGAATTTATACAAGGCGCTATTGTAGTTTAATTTAAATAAAATATTTATTAAAGACCTTGGTTTTCCAGGGTCTTTTTTTTATATTAATAGTTATGTGGTACTACTTTGACAATCAAATTAATGAAATCGTTGATCTTCCTAAAGGAGCATTCGGATTTATTTATCAAACAACTCATTTACCAACTGGAAAAAAATATATTGGTAAAAAATCTTTAATTTATAATTTAAAGAAAAAATTAGGTAAAAAAGAAAAAGCACTTTGGGAAGGAAAAGGACGACCTCCTATGTACAAACAAGTACAAAAAG
>CAACVD010000407.1_pt1 | contig 20880 bp, 25 predicted proteins | sample 2381771 | NCBI WGS metagenome assembly CAACVD01 (sample SAMEA5211965, study PRJEB30684) | marine metagenome | biome: Marine; feature: Epipelagic; material: Water | collected 2015-10-15 | depth 15 m | reverse complement strand
TTTGGCAACTGCCGCAGACCTTTCAGAGACTTCTCTGGAGCAGATGCTGATTCAAGTCGCAGACATGAAGGATGACCGAGGTCTCCGGATTGCTGCACAAGGCACGATGCTTGTCATCCCGACAGCATACAGCTTTGTTGCAGAGCGTTTGCTTGAATCTCAACTGCGCACAGGCACAGCAGACAATGACATCAATGCTATTCGCAATGGTGGCTATCTGCCTCAAGGATATCACGTGATGCGTCGTCTGACTGATTCAGATGCATTCTTCATCATGACTGATGTTCCGGATGGCCTGAAGCACTTCCAGCGTTCGCCTCTGAAAAAAGGCATGGAAGGTGACTTTGAAACTGGCAATGTCCGCTACAAGGTGCGTGAGCGTTATTCGTTCGGCTTCACCGACTGGCGTGGCATCTTCGGTTCTGAAGGAGCTTAAAACAAATGTGGGGAGGGGCAGAAGCTCCTCCCTCAACTCAACCCTGACTGCTTCGGCAGACAACAGCCAAGACAGGAGATTGATATGGCTAGAACAACTTTCTCGGGTCCAGTCCGTGTAGGAAAGGCTCAAAAAACAAGCGATGCAGAATTTGCTGGCGCAGTAAGCCTCGTCGCAACTGCCTATATGGCAGACCCAACAGCAGCAACCACAACAGAACTTCGTAGAGGATCCAGTGCAACTGGCAACTCTTCCAAGGCAGTTATATTGCCTGCTGGCGCAATCATTACAAGGATTGAAGCAGAAGCAGATGCAACTGGCGGTACAAACCCGACTTTTGATCTAGGCTTCATTGAAGTAAAAAGCTCTGGTGCTGCTTCAGACACTGATGGCATCATTGATAATGGTGACGCAGACGCAGGTCACACAGTCTTTGATTTTTCAACAGCAACTGTTGGAAATGACTTTGGCTTTGTGATGAGCTCAGACTATCCTGTTAAAATTACAGGTGGTGTAGGTGCTTCTGCTGCAACTGGTGGCAATATCAACTTGAGGATTCACTATCACGTTTACGACACTTCGTTCGGAACTGATGGTAGTGCATCATAAGGAGGGATAGATGGCTGATATCGTAAGCACAACTACGATAGCCGACAACCCTCGTGAGGCTGTGTTCGCTTTTCAATACCAGTATGTTGATACTGGGGATGAAAGTGCAGTCACTAAGATTGATGTTTCTTCTCTTGCTGTAAGTTCCGCAGGTGACACTTGTACAGGAATAAGAATCCTTGAGTGTTGGTGGGTCATGAAAAGCATGACTGTTCAAATATTGGCAGCTGCATCGACTAATGTTATGATGTTGCACTTGTCTGAAGATCAGTCTGGCTATCAAGACTTCACATCGTTTGGTGGCCTTCCATCAAGCAAAAGCTTCGGGGCAAGCCCAACTGGTGACGTTAAATTTACGACAACTGGTGCAGGTGCTGTAGGAGATACTTATCAAATAGTCATGAGGGTGGCTAAAGAATATTAAAAGGCTGGGTGGCTTTGGCCACCCTCCTAACTTTCAGGAGGCAAGATGACAACTTCAGGAACAGTCGCGTTCAGACCAAACATTGAAGAGATCATTGCCGAGTCTTTTGAGCGAATCGGCATGGACTCTCAAGCCTTGACAGGCTATCAAGCTCGTGCAGCTCGCAGGAGCCTTAATCTTCTTTTCAGTGAGTGGGCTAACAGAGGGATAAACTATTGGACGGTTCAGAATAATACGCTGAATCTGACACAAGGGACAATATCTTATACACTTCCAGTTGGAACAATAGATCTTATTGATGTTGTTGTCAGAGAAACTGTTGGCGGTACTACCACTGATACAGTTCTTCAGCGAATCAGCATCTCTGAATACAACCAACTCCCGAACAAAACTTCTTCAGGACGCCCAAGCCAATACATGCTTGACAAGCAATATACGCCTGTCCTTTATACTTGGCAGGTTGCTGACAGCAATGACTACAGTCTTGTTTATTGGTCAATCAATCAACTTGAAGATATCACAGCATCAAATCAAGACGCAGATGTCCCTTATCGTTGGACTGATTGCATCTGTGCTGGGTTGGCTAGCAAGCTGTCACTTAAATACATGCCTGACAAATTTAACTTGATGAGTCAAGTTTATGAAAGGGCATTTGAGTTCGCAGCATCAAGCGACAATGATGGCGTAACAATGAGGATTCGTCCAACTGGTTTGAATTTAGGATAACAATATGGCATCTGTCAAACGAGCAAGGGGAAAAAGATCTGTAGCGATAAGCGACCGCTCTGGTTTCAAAGTCCCATACACCTCGTTAAAGACGACATGGGAAGGCTTACGTGTCGAGCCAGAAGAATATGAGTCAAAACACCCACAGCTGACACCGCCAAGAAATGTTGTAGATGCCACTGCTCTTTTCAACCCGAGACCTGACAATGACCCTGAAAATGTGCACTTCTTTGTCGGGTATAATTATAATATATTCCTTGATCCTATAGACAGACCGTCAGTTGGCATTGCAGGATTCGGTGCCGTAGCTTCACAGTCTTCGTTAGTAATCGAGCAAGAAAAAGTAATAGCGACAGGCTTAGCAGGCACTGGTGCGATCGGAACTATTTCCATAGACATATTTATTGATGTCAGACCAAGTGGTCTGGCTGGCACAGGCGCAGTCGGAACAGAAATCCCAAGAGCTTCTGTGATTAAAACAGGAGTCGCTGGCACTGGTGCAATCGGCATTGAGATTCCTGAGTCAATTATAAATGAAACAGGCGTCGCAGGAACAGGTACGACAGGCACAGAAGCTATCAGCTTGCGCGTTGAGCAACAAGGAATCGCAGGAACAGGTGCCACAGGGACACCAACCCTAAAGGCTTCCATAAATGAAACAGGAGTAGCAGGAACAGGCGCAGTCGGGACAGAAAGTCTTGAGTCAGAACTTAATGCAACAGGAGTAGCTGGCACAGGCGCAGTCCACATCCTCGGAGAGTCAGATGGCAGCAGCGTTACAGTTCTTGTCACAGGAATCTCAGGAATCGGAAGGGCAGGAAGCGTCGGAAATGAGTTGCTTGTTTCTGAGATCATTGAGTCTGGCGTAGCAGGCACAGGCGCAGTAGGCACTGCAGAAGCCACAACAGCAGTCGCTTGGGGTCAAGGTGCTTGGGGCGTAGGAACATGGGGAATATAATATGAATTACACATCACTCGTTCAAAACATAAAAGATTTTATGGAAGACGACTCAACAGAGTTCTCTAACTCTATAAACACAATAATCAGTCAAGCTGAGGAAATGGTATTTCAGCGTTTGCCAAGCTTGCCTTGTTTCAGGAAAACAACTACAGGCTCTCTGGTCATTGGCACTGCTGATTATGATGTAGCCAGTGCACGTATGATTCGTCAAGTTTCAATTACAAATTCAAGCAATGTTGAGTTTCTTGATCACCGCATTGATTCTTATCTGCGAGACTTTTCCCCGAACTCAGCAACAACTGGCAAGCCAACAATCTACAGCACCAAAGATGCTGATACTAGCGGAATCACAATAACTTTGGCACCAACGCCAGATGCAACCTATTCTTTTCAAGTTGACTTCATAGCACCAGAAACTGGACTTTCTTCAAGTAATGCAAACAGTTGGATAGGTGATAATGCGGAAAATGTTTTACTTTCTGCAGCACTTTATGAAAGTTCTGCTTTTCTTAAAGCACCAGAGACGTTAAACTTATATAAGGGACAGCTTGATGAAGCTGTGCAACTGTTCCAGCAAGAAATGGCACGGAATTACACAGCTGAATATAACGGAGGCATATAATGGCTATAACTCAAGCAATGTGCACCAGCTTTAAACAGGAGCTCTTTAATAAAGAGCATGATCTTGATACAGACACTATTAAGATTGCGCTCTATACCTCTTCTGCGAGCCTTGGTGCTGGAACAACTGCATACTCAACATCAAATGAAATAAGTGGAGCTGGATATTCTGCTGGTGGCATAACAATGACAGGAGCAACCCTAGGAACTAGTGGGGTTGTGGCTTTTGTTGATTTTAACGATCCAGAATGGACTTCAGCGACTTTCACAACAGCTGGTGCATTAATATACAATGACAGTGTAAGTGACAAAGCTATCGCAGTTCTCAGCTTTGGTGGTGATTTCACTGTTACTGCGGGAACTTTCAGGATTGTTCTTCCTGCCGCAGGAACATCGGCGATTCTGAGAATAGATTGAGGAGATAACCCATGCCCAGTACTTACTCAACCAATCTTCGCTTTGAACTCATGGCGACTGGCGAGAAGTCAGGAACATGGGGGACAATCTCAAACACCAACGTTGGCACTCTTATTGAACAAGCTATCTCAGGAGTTGCGAATGTTGCCCATGACGATTCTGCGAACTACAGCTTAACAACAGGCAATGGCACGGCTGACGAGGCTCGTAATGCTGTTGTCAGGATCACAGGCACCTTAACAGCTGCAAGGAATGTTGTCGTTCCAGCTGTTGATAAAGTCTATCTCATCAAAAATAATACTAGTGGTGGGTATGCGATCACTGTCAAGACTTCCTCCGGAACAGGCATAACAGTGCCCAATGGCGAAACAAAGTTGCTTTACTCTGATGCAACGAATGTTGTTGAGGCTGTTGACAGCTTAACAAACTTGACGATGGCTGGAGATCTTACTGTCAATGGATCAACGACCAATCTTGACAGTGCAGTTGTCATTAACGAGTCTGGTGCGAGCGTTGATTTCCGCGTTGAAGGGGACTCAGCTACTCACATGCTGTTCGTTGACGGGAGTGCCGACAGAGTTGGCATAAATCAAAGCAGCCCAGCACACACTCTTGATGTGAGTGGCTCAGCAAGAATTCTTAGTGCTGACAACTCCACACAGCTTACTCTTGAAAGCACTGACGCTGATGCAGCTGAAGGGCCACGTTTAGACCTACGCAGGCACAGCGCAAGCCCTGCTGATGATGATGTATTAGGCACAATTCGTTATCTTGGCGAAAATGATGCCGACGAAAATATTATTTACGGAGAAATTGAAGCTCAAGCAAAAGACGTAACTGATGGCACAGAGGATTCAGAGCTACGCTTTTTTGTTAGAAGGGCTGGCGACCTCAAAGAAGCCATGATGCTAGGCCCAACATCAGTGATATTTAATGAAGCTCAAGCAGATGTTGATTTCAGAGTTGAGAGCGACACCAGTGCTAATGCATTTCTTGTTGATGCTGGAAATGATCGTGTCGGTATCGGATCCGACTCTAATGTCGGCAAGTTGCTGGTTTCTGGGGACTCCGGAACAGGTTCAAATCTTGGTGATTCAGACTCTTTAATTAACCAGACGAACAAAGGTTTCGTCTCAATTGAAAACATGAACGACACTGCTGGTGTTGAAAGTGGTATCACCCTCAGAGCAAAGGTAAATTTGGCGGGTGCTGCCGCAATGTATGTTAAGCAAACTGGGAGTTATCAAGGCGACTTGATCTTCCGTCACAGGACGGCTGGTAACACTTCAAGCGAAACATTCAGGATCAAACACGACGCAACAGCACAGCTTCACGGCAACCTTGAGGCTCTTGATTCCGGCGGGAATACAGATGCGACATTGATTGCAGATGGCGGCAGACTCTTGCTTGGACCTTCGGCTGTTGCCCACTCTGACGTCACAGTCCTTAAACTAATGGCCTCTGCGGGGGACAGTGGGGTAGCTCCTTCGGGGGAAGTTTTCATCGAAGACAATGCGTCTGTTGCTTTGACACTTGCAACCCCAAATACAAACAGTGCCGTTATTAATTTTGCCGACCCAGAAGATACTGATGCTGGTGAAATTATGTATAGTCACTCGACAGATGTGATGACATTCAGAGCCGCAGGTGGCAATAGAATGTTCCTAGCTAGTGATGGGGTTCGGATCGGAGCAAATAATGCTGCTAATGCTCTGGATGATATTGAGGACGGAACTTTCTCTGTAACAGCAACGAGAGGTGGGGTCTCTGGAACAGGCAGCAGAGAAACGCAGAACATGAGATATTTCAAAGTCGGCAGGTTAGTTTTCATTGACTTCACTGCTCCAGAAGGCAGCACAGCACCTTATTTCAATGTAGGTTCTTCTGGCTATGCTTCTGGTCAAAGTTTCGCGTTTGCAAGCTCGGGCAGCAACTTGCCGTTCACGCCAAAGAACAGTGCATCTTGCCGTTTAGGCAAATCTAGAACTCTGGGCTCACCAAATGGATTGGGTGTCGGCTGGAGGGCAGGTTCAGGGCGAATATATCTAGGGCAAGCGGATGACAACAATTATGTCATGGAGAACGGCGCAAACACTGACCTCGCACAGTCAAATGTTGTAGTGCAGTGCACTTTTTGCTATTACACAAATTCTTAGGAGGACAAAATGAGCTTAACAAAAACCATAATCACAGACAAAGTTGAGTCTGTTGATACCGAGCTTGGCTGGCACAATGTGCAAGTCAGGGAGGCGCACATAATCACTGAAGATGGGCAAGAGATCTCGCGTAAAAATCATCGCTATCTTATTCACCCCACAGATGATTGGTCAAGCTATCCCTCGGAAGTCCAAGCAATATGCAATGTTGTTCATACAACCGAGCGTCAAAATGCTTACACGGCTTACATGAACAGCAACCCTGAGGATGATTCGTGATGAGTGAAGGAAATGTTATCAGCATAATGGGCAAAGACTACGATGAGTCTAGCCTTGATGAAAATCAGATCTACCTAGTCAATCAGCTTAGGCAGATACAACCTGAATATAATAATCTTAAAATGAAGCTTGATCGTTTGGAGGTTGCCAGAGAGCGTTTTTTAGCAGAGCTCATTCACTCGGTCAGAGACCAAAGAGAAGAAGATGACAAAGCCGACAGTACAGTCAATCAAAGCTGAATTAGACACCCATGAGGCAGTTTGTGCTGAACGCTGGAAGGAAACCATCCTGCGTATCAAGCGCATTGAGCACATAATGATTGGGACTGCAGGGACTACCATTTTGCTGTTGGTGGGAATCTTATCAAGGAGCTTGTAATGGACATCACAATGGAAAGATTCCTTGCTTGGAAAATTTTACCGAGGCTGATGATGTTCATAATGACATTCATGTATATAAGAGTCATTGAGTGGGGCATGTCGCTTGAAGATTTAACAACTCAACAAAGCGCAATGATCAGTGTTGTTTCAGGAGCTATGACAGGTGCTTTTGCAGTTTGGCTTGGGAGTGAGAAAAAATGATACAAGCATTGATCGGACCAGTCGCAGGACTTCTGGACAAATTCATTGAAGACAAAGATCAAAAAGCTAAGTTGGCGCATGAGATTGCTACTATGGCAGAAAAGCACGCTCATGAAGCAGCAATGGCGCAGGTGGATGTCAACAAGGCTGAAGCACAGCACAGATCGATATTTGTTGCTGGGTGGCGTCCTTTCATTGGCTGGACATGCGGTGTTGCTTTGGCTTATCATTTCGTAGCTGCACCACTTATCATCTTTGGCGCAGGTTGGGCAGGAGCAGAACTCCCCGACTTGCCGACATTTGATATGGATGCGCTCATGACTGTGTTGCTCGGCATGCTTGGACTTGGCGGTCTGCGCACATACGAGAAAACAAAAGGACTGGCAAAATAATGGAAGCGAATTTTTTCAAAAGTCTTGAGATGGTCTTGAAGCATGAAGGTGGCTTTGTAGATCATCCCGAGGATCCTGGTGGTGCCACAAACAAAGGCATCACGCACAAAACCTACGCAGACTTTCTTGAGCGTCCTCTGGAAGACGTCCATGAATTAAAAAACATTCCCGATGATCATGTTGAGATGATCTACAAAAAACTTTACTGGGACAAAGTCAAAGGCGACGAGCTTCCAAGTGGAGTTGACTTCTGTGTTTTTGATTGGGCTGTAAACAGCGGTCCAGGACGCTCCGCTAAGGCTCTTCAGTCAATCGTGGGGGCAACTACCGATGGAGCCATTGGCCCCATGACGCTGGCTGCAGTGGCTGATAAAGACCCAAAGCAAATTGTTGAAGAGATGCACGATGTTAGGCAAGACTTTTATAAGAGCCTAAAGACTTTTGACACATTTGGCAAAGGTTGGACTCGTCGCAATGGGGAAACAAAAGACTCATCACTGGAGATGATTACATGACATTGCAGCTCCTTCAATTCAGTCCAGGAATCGTTAAAGACATCACTGAATACAGTGCTGGCAAAAATGGTCCGTACTGGGTTGATGGGAACAATGTTCGTTTCAAAAATGGCTACGCGACAAAAATCGGTGGCTGGGTCAAAGATGAGATCTACGGATTAACTGCTGCTGATGAAGTTAATTACTCTGCAGGGTCTGAAGTAACTTTGATTGGTGTCGCTAGGAACATGAATTTTTGGCGATCACTTTCTGATGGTGAAGATTATCTTGCCATAGGAACCCACAATCACCTTTTTATTTTAGAGAATGAAGCTCTGTTTGATATCACGCCACTGCGTGCAACAGCCACAAACATAAACAACAATCCATTTGCCACTGTTGATGGCAGCACAACTGTCACAGTCACAGACACTGCTCATGGGGCAAGTGATGGCGATTATGTTCGTTTCAAACAAGCCACAACCACAAATGGCATAACAGCCGACACATTGAATAGATATTACGGATATCAGTTGACGCTTGTTGATGCTAACACATATACAATCATTGTTCCTTCAGCAGCAACAGGCACAGGCTCAGGCGGTGGCTCTGGGGTTGACGCTGAGTACCTTATTGGTAATGCTGGCGGACTTGGGACTCAAACTGCTGTTGCTGCCCTTGGTTGGGGTGCTGGCGGATGGGGAGAATCAACTTGGGGAACTCCTCGTTCGGGAACATCATCTTCAGTTGTTCTGGAAAACTCGCAGTGGTCTTTGACTTTGTGGGGTGAGGATCTTATAGCTCTGGTCAGGAATGGTGCTCTTTATTATTGGGACACCTCAACAGGCACAGGCTCTCGGGCTGTTCTGGTTTCAAGCTTGGGTGGGGCGAGCAATGTTCCTGATGAAAGCAGGATAGCGATCGTATCATTTCCCGACAGACATCTTGTTTGTGGGGGGACAACTCCTCTGGGAGGCTCGGACATTGACCCGATGCTTGTGCGTTGGTCTGATCAAGAGGACTTTAAAAATTGGACTCCATCCGCAACAAACACCGCAGGTGATCAAAGGCTTGAGGTTGGCACAAAGATTGTTGGCATGATTTCAACTCGCGATGAAACATTCATATCAACAGATGAGGCTGTTTATGGGATGAACTTCGTTGGACCACCATTCACTTTTGCATTCAGGCTCGTAGGAACAAACTGTGGTGCCATCGGCAAAAACACACTCATGAATGTTGATGGTAATGTTTACTGGATGGGCAAAAATAATTTCTTCATGTATAATGGCTCTGTTAATGAGATGCCATGCCCACTGAGGCATTTTGTTTTTGACAGGATGCAAAAAGATTTCGCTGATAAAAACTTTGCAGCCCACAACAAAGAGTTTAATGAGGTCAGCTGGTTTTATGTTTCAAACGCCAACACAAACACAGACGGCAATCCAGAGCCTGACTCTTTTGTTACATACAACTACGAAATTAATGCTTGGTCCATAGGCACTCTTGATAGGACTTGTTGGTTTGACTCTTTCGGTTTCAAAAAAAGACCTTTTGCTTTCAGCCCAGATGGCGAACTTTATAACCATGAAGAGGGAACAGACGCTGACGGAGCAGCGTTGCCAGCGTACATTGAAACCTCACCTTTGGAAGTTTCTGGTGCTGGGGACAGTCTAATGTTGGTCGATAAAATCGTGCCTGACTTAACAATGTCAGGAACTTTGAATGTTACAGTTGAATCAAAAAAATACCCAAATGCATCAGCTGTCACAAAAGGACCATTTACTATTTCTCCAAATTCAACTAAAGTAAGCATGCGAGCACGTGGTCGCCAGATGAGCTTCAAGCTAGAAAGTAATGCGGTTGGTGACGATTGGTCTCTTGGGGACTTCCGTGTAAACGCAAGGCAGGATGGATTAAGATGAGCAGGATTAATATAAGATTACCACAACCCCCAAAAGATTACGAACAGTCATGGGCTCAAAGAACCATCTCAACTCTTGAACTTCAGATTAGTGAAATTAACTCTCCTGCTTCAATAGATCCTTATCAAACGAGCAATGTGACCAAAGACAGAGTTTTGGACGCTGACTCAACAACTTTAGCTGAGGTGGCTGATGTCCTTGGGACATTGATTGAAGACCTTAAAGGGAAAGGAGTTATAAGCTGATGGCAGTTACAGATGGAAAAGGTGCACTGACAGGCTTGTCACTTAACGAAGAGGACGAGTCAAAAAAGCCTATCGTTTATGGAGTTTATCAAACTCAGTCTCAAACTCCAGACATGGACTTGAGCAACCTTCAAAATGTTTACGGAACAGCAGCGATGCCTGTTTTCCAGTGGGTTCGCACAATTCAAACAGGTCAAAGAACTTACGACCCTAATGACACTTCGGATCGTAAGAAACTAGAAGAATATAAAAAGATGGTTGAGGAGCAGGGTAAGCCTCCAGGACTCCCTGATTGGTCAGAGATCGGTAAACAAGTCGCAGTTGGAACAGCATCTCAGTTAGGTCAGGCAGCAGCCAGCCAAGCAGGTGCAGCGTTGTTTGACCCATATCTAGCAGGGGAAACCACTGGCTCAAAACTTTTAACAGGTGTCGGCGAAACATTCGGTTCAACGCCAGCTCAAGAAGTTGCATCAACAACGAATCTTGCCTTTGACAACATTGACAAGCTCGCAAAAGATCAGACAATATTCCCAGAGCTCGCCAACAGAGAAGTCGCAGAAGCAACAGGAAATTTAGATCTTTACAATGCCGTCTCTGATGGGGGCAAAGAAGTTGGGAAAGGGATCAAGTCTTACGATGCTAATGTTGTTAATGATGCACAAAAGACGACAGGTGGCAACTTAACAGCTGAAGCAATCACAACCAGCTCCCAAACCCCATCATATCTTTCCCAAGTTGGGGACAGGCTTTACGGAACTGAAGCAGCAAAAGCCAACTGGTCAGGTGCCGCAGGTGCTGGCCTAGTCAACTTTGGTGTTCAGCTCGCAATGGGTGAGGATCCTGAAAAGGCAGCAAAGTCAGCTGGCGCAAGCGCAATCGGAACAGCAGTCGGCAATGCCCTGCTTCCTGGAATTGGTGGTGTCATTGGTGGTGTTCTCGGAGGAGTCGTCGGTGGGCGAGTGATCTGCAACGAACTTTGCCGTCAAGGCATCATGACCCGCAAGCAGGTTGTTCTTGATTACCGATTCACTCGTGATCACCTTACTCCGCAGCACGTTAATGGTTATCATGTTTGGGCTGTTTGGATGGTCAAGCAAATGCGACAAGGTCGCTTTGTTAAGTTTTGGAAGCATGTTGCTGGGCATCGTGCTAATGAGATCGCTTACATTTATGGTGAGCGAGACAAACCTGACTATCTGGGCAAAGCCTATCGTCGCATCCTTGAGCCAACTTGTTGGGTCATCGGTGCATTTTGCAAGACCACAGACTGGTCTGTTTTATATAAGCCAAAGGAGATTTGATTATGGCTCGTGAACCAATGAAAATGGAAGGTGCGACCATGAACCCTCTGGCAGCAATGCCAGCTGAGGCTCGTGGCAATCTTATGAAATCGTCTGACAGCATCCGTGCTGTTCTGATGTCTCGACTCGCAAACATGGGTCCAGAAGAACTGCGCATGCTTGACTCGGCTATCACGCCAGAGATTGCACGTGTGCTGATGAAACTTTTGCCTGAGTTGCAAGAACTTGTTAATTCAGTCGCTGGCCAGCGTCAAAACATGGCTCGTCAGCAGCCAGCGCCAAGAGGCAACGCAATGCCGAACAACATGGGTGCGCTCGGTAATATGAAATGATAGTTAGGAGGGCTTCGCCACTAGACATGTCAGCTATTCTTAATATGCTCGCGGAAATGCATGAGAACACAACTCTGCCGACTCCGCCAATCAATAGTGAGAAGATGGTGGCAAAAGTCAATGAGGTGATACACAGAGGGGTTGTGTTTGTGGCTTTGGATGATGACAAGAATCTTTTAGGCTCTGTTGGGGGCATGATTGGTCAAGACTGGTGGTCTGATCAACCTTTCCTAGCAGACTGCTGGTTTTATGTTTCTCCAAAACACCGCAATGGCTCTGCGGCCTTGAAACTGATTAAAAACTTTATTAAGTCAGCAAATGACGCTAAACTACCTGTAAGGCTCGGCCATATCTTTTCGGGGGACTTGGAACGGAAAGACAAATTTTTTGAAAGGCTCGGTATGACCAAAGCAGGTTCAATATTCGTGGAGGCATAGATGGGTGGTTTTTGCACAACAGGGGTAGAAAACTTACCCACATATGACGAAACGCTAACAGGCACAGACATTCCTGCTTGGGTTTCTCAAGGTGGCCGAACTCTTTTTGAACAAGCTGCTGAGCTGGCCTCAAGTGACTACCCAGCCTATCAAGGTCAAAGAATCGCTACATATGGTGGCAGCAAATTAACTCCCGAAGAGCGAGCAGGATTTGATCTCCTCATGAGAGGAGAAGACATCTATGATCCTTATGTAAAAGCTGCATACAAACAAACACAAACTCTCGGCAAAGGTTATGATGAGGCTTCTCGGAGGAGTCTCTTAGGAGGAAGATACCGAGGTGCCACTCGGGATGAGCTTATCGGCGAACCCGGAATGAATTATCAAGGTGCCACTCGGGATGAGCTTATTGGTGGACCATTTACAATTGAACAAGCTCAACCATTCCTAGACATTTATCAAGAAGCAGCAGACCCAGCAGTCGCTGAGGCTGAAAGGCAACTTCAGCAAAACCTGATTGCACAAAGGGCAAGAGCAGGATCAGCCTTTGGAGGTTCTCGTGCATTCCTAGGTGAAATGGAGGCTTCTGATAGGACAGCAAGAGCAGCAAGCGACATCCGTCGTCAAGCAGCAGCAGAGGGTCTCGGATTCGCAGCAGGCAGGTCAGACGCAGATCGTGCCGCAAGGTTCCAAGCTGAGAATGTTACTCGTCAACAATTCGAGCAAGATCGTGCTCAAAGAGAGCGTGATCGTGCGGCGAGGTTCGGTGCAGAAGATGTTATGCGGGATAGGTTCACAACAGACCGCGAAGCAAGGTTCGGTGCAGAAGCTGCAAGAAGAGCTGCATATGAAACTGAGGAAGCCTCTCGTTTAAGAAAAGCAGAGCAGCTGACAGGATTCGCTCCCCTTGTCCAAGGACTTTCCGAGCAAGCAGCATCAGGTATGTTGTCTGCTGGTGAGGCTCGTCGTAAACTTGATCAGATGGCTCTTGACTTAGCATTCTCAGACTATGTTGAGCAACGTGAATATCCTTTTCAGATGCTTAACTTTGCGATGGGTGCACTCAAGGGTGTGCCGTATGAGACAACTCAATACTCGCTCTCACAAGGTCAGCAGTATGTTCAGACTCCATCAATCTATGGCCAGACGCTCGGAGGCTTGGGATCATTGGCATCTGCCTACTACATGAGTCAGGGGAGATAAGTGAATGGCTGTTGATGATAACAAAATTTTAGGTGCATCAGGCACGAACATCCTGAACCTGCCTCAAGGTGCACTCAGGGCTGTCGGTGGCCAAGAGAACTTTGAGAACGCTATGGCTCTGGCTCAGGCTTTGAATCCTGCCCCGACCCCGATGACACCCGCACAACTGGCATTTCAGTTCTTCACACAGATGGCAGCAGAATCCTCCAAGCCAGGAGCAACAGCTCTCGGTGCAGCCAGCACAGCCGCATTGACGCCTGCAGCATATCTCATGAAAGATCGCGAGGCTCAACAGAAGTATCAAGCAGCTCTGCCAACACAAGCTCTGAACATCGCGCAACTTACAAAAGCACCCAAAGGCACAGGTGTCGGCGAGAGCTATAAGCGCACAGAGCCAGTGACCAATGAAGATGGTTCAGTCAAGATTGATCAAACAACAGGCGCAACATTCTATAATTACAGGGTTGAGGACAATGCTGGCAACTTGCTCCGCACTGTTCAGATGGCTGACCCGACCACCAAGCAGACTCCTGTAACTCTTTACAACAGTGCTGGCGAATCCGTCAGGGTTGTTCCAGGAACACAATCTTATTCCACTGCGACCTCTGATGCTGGGCAGGGTGGTGGCTTCTTCCTGACAAGCAAGCCTACAAAGTTTTCTCCTCGCACAGTTTACAAAGACGGCCAAGAGAAAAAAGTTTACAACGAGGCTGATTACATTTCTTCCACAAGTGAAGAAGGCGGTTGGACAGACATCAAGCCTGAATCCTCAACCAGCACAATCAAGACTGTTGGCGCAGGAACTTTGGCGACATACATGTCTGCGGAAGATGCAACAGCATTTGTTAAATCTCAGGGCATGCCCGAAACTGCCCCGAACTTTCAAGCAATGGTTGATAGCCTCACTGCCAAGAATGACTCTCAGATCGGCAAGCCTGTCATTCAAGCTGGCGTATACACAGAAGTCTTCCCACTCTACAAAGATGGCGAAGTGATAAGCCTTCAGTTATCGCCTTCCAAAACTGCGGCAGCTCCATTCTTCTCAACATATGTGGAGAAGCGCCTCCCGATTATTGCGAAGTCAGCCGACACATACAACACGACTGCTCGTGAAGTGATCCCGAGGGTTGATGAGGCAATGAACCTATTGTTGTCTGGTCAGGTTGAAACAGGCCGACTAAATCAAGTTCTGTTGCCATTTAAGCAGACATTCAACCAAGCCTTTGGCATCAATGATCCTGAAGTCATGGGTTTGGAAACTTTGCAAGCAACATCAAACTTCTTAGCGCCAAAGATGCGTCCTGTTGGCTCTGGCTCAACCTCCGACATGGAATTCAAAGCCTACCAGCAAGCAGCATTGTATCTCGGCAACACTCCTGAAGCTAACTACATCTCTTTGTATGCTTTCAAGAAGATGGCTGAAAATGGCGTAAGGCTGAATCAGCTTGAAACAGAACTCTTGACCTCTGGCGAATACACAAGCATGTCGGAAGTCAACAAGGCTCTGACAACAGACGACACAGGCATCTTTGAGAAATTTACAGGCGACCCGCAAGACGAGGAGGCTGTTCTTGAGTTTTACAGCAGCTTGCCAGATGGCGCTGTCATAATCAACAATGGCATCTTCAACTCAGAATCGCCATACATAATCAAAGGTTGGGGAGGAGGCTCGTAATGGCTGTAGATTTACCAGCAGGTGCCGCAGGCATCAAGGCAAGCAACAACCCAACTCCTGAAGCAGAACAAGTTGTTGAGGCTTCTGAGAACAGTCTTTGGCAAGATATTGCCAACCTTCCTGGGGGCATCTATGCAGCTGCCACAGGTGAGGGTGTCCCGATTGAGTTCCCCAACGTCCCCGAAACAACTGACATGGGCGATGCTGCTCCAGGATTTTTTGAAGCATTCATGATGAACAACAAGCTGATGTTCGCGAGAGACGACTTCGGCAAAGTTGAAATCATGGAAGACACTTTCGGCGATGACGAACGCTGGGGTGGGGCATTTGTTGATAAGTTTGACAACCCTATGATTGTCTGGAATGGCAAACCATATTATGTCAACAAGCCAGGATTCTCAGGCCAAGACATCGGGACATTCACTGGCGAGATCGTTAAGTTTGCACCAGCCAGCAAGTTCGTAGGTGGCGCAAAGAACCTTCTCGGAACAATCATGCGTGGAACAGGCGCATACTCCGCAACAGAAGCAGGTGGTCAAGCTGTTGAGTCTTTGCTGACTCCCGAAACAACAAAAGCCAAAGACCGTGACATGGGTGATGTTGCCACTGACATCGGTGCAGCAACAGGCTTGGGCGTAGCGGTTGATGTCGCTTTGCCACCAGTGGCCAAAGGCGCAGGCAAGGTAATCAAAGCAGGAACAGAAGCAGTTTCCCCAGCAGTCGCCTCAATGCTCCCAAGATTCAGCCCAGAAGCTATCCAAACTTCAAAATATCCGTTGACGCAAGGCCAACGTACTGCTGTTCTTCCTGACAGGAAGGCTGGGCCAGGAGCCAAAACAACTCCTCAGCTTGAAGAAGAAGACGTCCTGCGCAACGCACCTTCAACTCAACCCGATGCCGCAAACATCATGCGTGGCTTTGATGAACGGCAACTTGACGAGATTCGCAGTGATGCCGCAGCACTGGCTGATGAGTTTGGGTCTGGGGATGTAGGTGTTACAGGTGCCGCAGACGTGCCAACAGCCGTAGCAGAAACCATCCAAACAATCGGGACAGGTGCTGCTCAAAGCCTGAAGTCAAGAGCAGGCAAAGCATACGACGTTGTTCAAGGTGCTGAGTTCCAGCCTGTTATGACTCGGGATGGCGTGTTGCAGACTTCTCAAAGTGCACTTGATTCAGTTTTGACTCCGCAAGGATTAGGCATCACACCCCGAGAACTCGGGACAATGCCGATCTTGAAAAGGGAAGTTGACTACCTCAAAAAGATTAACAAACTCGCCCAGAATCCTCGTTTCAAAGGTTCGCCACTCAACATCCTGCACGGTTACCAAAAGAGCCTGAACAGAGCAGTGCGCACAGCTGAGGCAGGTTCGCCAGAGGCTTTGGCACTCGCCAAGATCAAAGAGCAAGTTGACACGGCAGTCTTTGACGGCATTGAGTCTGGGTTCATGGTTGGCGATGAGGCTGTTCTAGGTTCGCTGAAAGAAGCCACAGGCCTTTATAGGCAGTATATGGGTCTGACTGGGAAGATGACAGGACGCGACTCTCAAGAAAAAGCAGCCAACAGAATCCTGCAAATGATCACCAACGAGAACTACACTCCCAAGCAAGTGGTCAATGCATTCTTCGGTCACGCAAAATTCAACCCGAACCAATCAATGGGTCTGGTGCTGAAAAAGTTGCAAAGCATTCTTCCTGAAGATCAATATGCAGAAGTTGTCGCATTAGCCAAAGACGCTGTTCTTGAGAAAGCATTCTCAGGCTCTGGCAAGTCTGGCGTCACCCGCACAAACATTGTCAACAACTTTGATGATGTGTTCGTAAAAAACAAGGCTATCACAGGCTTGCTCTTCCAGCCCAAAGAGATTGCCAAGATCAAGCAGTTCCGTGACGATGTTATGCCTACGCTTTGGGCTGAAATCAAACTCAACCCATCCAACTCTGGCTACACAGTTCTTTCAGGCTTGGCTCGCAATGGCCTACTCAACTACGCAAGAGTTGTCCCGATTGTTGGCCGAGATGCTGTTGAGGCAGTTGAAAGCATACGCTCTGCAGGAGCTGCACGCAATGCGACTCGTCAATACCTTAACAGGGTCAACCGACCTCTGTTCTCGTCAGCTGTGACAGCTGCATCCCGACCCACCGTTGTTGAGGAAGTCGGTGAAGAAGTAACATCACCTTCCCTTCAATCAATTATTGAATCCGCTCCTGCCTCCGTCATTGAAAAGCTGAATCAGGAGCAAAACGCTGAATAGGGGCAGTCCATGCTCGCCGAACTAGCTGCCGCAAATGCTGCATTCTCAGTAATCAAAACAGCCATATCCAATGGCCGAGAGTTGACTGCAGTCGGTAAGCAGATTGGTGACTTTGTAACAGCCAAAGAAGAACTTCAGCGCAAAGGCAATAAAAAGAGAAGCAAAGGTGTTGGTGGTTCTGATCTTGAAGAGTTCATGGCTCTTGAAAAAATCAGAGAGCAAGAAGAGCAACTCAAACAGATAATGATTTACGCTGGTCGTCCTGGGCTGTGGGCTGACTGGCAAAGGTTTCTTGCTGAAGCACGTAAGTCCCGAAGAGTTCAAGAAGAGCTCGCAAGAAGGCGCAGAGCAGAGATGATGGAAGTCGTCGGTTGGATTGTTGTTGCTCTGGTTATAGCTGTTGGGGTGATTGGTTTGATTTACTTTGCCTTTGCGCTGAAGAATAAATAATGGTGTCTTGAAGTTCGTCCCAATCTTCTTTTTTCATGTTGCCAAGTTTTTTGTAACTCATCATGTCGAAAAAGTCTTTGCGTGATGGGCGGTCAAAAAGTCTCTTGGCATCTCGTCCATGTATCAACCCGACAAAGTCACGACCAACCCTAATCAATACCCAGCATTGGCCTTTGTGCTCGTCGTATTCCTTTAGCCAGAGAGATTGATTCAAACGAAGACCTATGCTCATGCGGGTCTTTGGCCAGCTTTTGAGATACTTTAATTCAATCCATCCTGATTGGCCATCCTGAATGTAGTGAACATCAGGCATGCCCTTCATGACTCTGTTCTCAACCCGATACATCTTCATCTTTTTCATTGAGGTGCGTAACAGCACCCAAAAGTTTTTTTCGCTCATATCAATCCTCATCAGTTAAAAATAATGATATCGGGTCTTTTGTGACAACATCCGCGAGGCTCTTTTTGCTTCTCAGGGCTTTAATAATTTTGCTGTCAATTGTTTTGGGTGCCTCAAGATCAATATACGTGACATTGTTCTTTGTCCCGATGCGGTGGCACCTGTCTTCCGATTGAAGACGAGTCTCAAGATCAAAGCTGTTGGAATAGTAGATGGCGCACTCTGCGGCAGTCAATGTCAATCCGATTCCACCCGACTGCGGCTGGCCTATGAAGTAGCGTATCTTTGGGTCGTTCTGGAATCGCTCTACGGCTGTCGCTCGCTGGTCGTTTGATACCTCGCCGTGGTAAGCCACAGCAAGTTCCCCAAGTGCACGCTCTATGGCCTTCAAATCAGCCTTAAATCTTGCCCAGATGATTACTTTGGTGTCAATGTCACTGAGGATGTCCAGAAGAGCCTGCATTCTGGGATTCTTCTCATCAATGGGCTTGACCTCGTCTTCAGTTGGGAACCAACCGCAAACAATCTGCTGCAACCTCAAAAGACGAGTGATCGTTTCTGGCGCATCAATGTGTTCGCCTTCAAGTTCGGCTATGAACTCTTTGCGCAGTTGATCATACAGTTTGCGTTGTTTCGGGGACAGGTCAACAGGATGGCGCTGATAAATTTTCTCTGGCAAGTCTAGGCAGTCTTTTTTCAGAACTCTGAATGAGTGACCTTCAATGTTTTGTGTCAACTCGTCAATGTTCTGGTAGGAAACAATCTGCTTGTTCTCAAAGCCACCCATCACGCAATATCTAGCTCGGAAAGAATAGAAGCTGTCATAACCAAGAATGTGATGATCAAGAAACTTGAACTGGCTGTAAACGTCCTCTGGACCTTTGGTCACTGGGGTGCCTGTCATTATGCGCTTGTACTTGGCCATGTTTGAAAAGCGAGTTATTGTTTTTGTGCGCTTGGCTCCTGGACGCTTGATGCGAGAACTTTCGTCAACAACCAGCATGACCTCGTTGCTGAGCAAGACTCGTTTCATCAATGCCACAGCCTTCTCGCTAACAAAGCCTTCAACATTGAAGCTGAACACCTTTAAGGCTTCTGTTTCGGCTAGCACCTCTTCAAATGCCTCAAATTCTTTTTTGCGCATTGATGCGTGATAGTAAACCGAATTGGTTGGGCACCACTCAGGCATGTGGTCGGGGATCTCTTTGCTCAGCCAGTTGCGGTGAACGCCATTGGGCGCAATCACGACTAGGGCTGTGATCTTACCTTTGCCATACAGATATGCCGCATTGTCAATGATGACTTTGGTTTTGCCTGTGCCTTGCTCCATCAGGAGTGCGAAAGACTCTTTGTCTCGGGAAAGGTAAAATGCTTTGCGCTGATGATCAAAGGGACGAGTCTTAAACATGAAGTCACCGAGATCCTCAACAGGCTTGTCTTTTTCTTCTCGGTTGACCTCAGCCTCGCGCAGAGTCTCAATGTATTCTTCAAGGATAGGTGCAGCATCTGCAGACCAATGCGCCTCTGGCCAAAACTTATGAATGTGGGCAATGTTCGCACCAGTTGGTGCAAAAAGCAAATCCCTCCCAACCCACTTTTTGAATCCTGGGAGGGAGGAAAGTTTTTGAATTGAGTTGCCGTCTAGTTTGACTCTTGCTAGGCAATACTTGCCTTGGGCTTTTTGTATTATCATCCCCAGTCTTTCTTGTCACCTAGTTCTTCGTTTTCATCATAGCCAGCTTGATAGGCTTCAACTTCCTCAGGCGTCAGATCAGTGATTGTCTCAAAGAGCTGTCTGCCTGTGACTTCCTCAGTTGATGCGATGATCTTGTGAGGCTTGCGAGGGCGATGATAGTAAGAGTCTGCTCCTCCTCTGTCAAAAGGAGAGCCATGACCTTTGTCGTAATCTTTGCTCATGCTACCATCTCCGCAACTTCAACCTTGGGGCGGTTCACCACAGTCTGCTTTTGACCGTTGTATTCGTCATGAGCCTTGACAGTGAACTTTGCCTTCAGCTTGAAGTTTTTGTGAGCACCATTGATGTTGTCAGCAGTGTGGATGCCTTTGCCGATAAACTTATAGGCATTGCCGTCTGCATCCTCAATCATGTACATGTAACTTGTGCCATATGCGTTATCAAAAGAAGTGATCAACCGAGCAACACCTTCGATCTCAATACGCTCACCAACCTCACCAACATGCTCAGAGGCAGCACGCTTGTCGCCAATGGCTTTGGTTTTTGCGGCACGCTCATCTGCCCAAGTCTTGGCAAGCTCCTGCGCACGACCATCATCAGTGCGGACAAACTCACGAACAGTCTTCTCACCATTCGGAGCAGACCCATCGCTGTAGTGTTTGCAGCGACCGATGAACATAGCCACAACACCCATGTCGTCCATGAGGAAGATCCAAGCCTTGCGACGTGAACGACTGCCCCAGCTGTTGTCGTCACCAGTGATACCGATCAGACCCTCGCAGATGACTGCGTACTGACCTTCAGCAATCTCAACAGAAGCATCCCAGCAGTTGTCTGGGCCAATGTGGTTGCTGTTGTATGATAT
>CAACVD010000395.1_pt1 | contig 20889 bp, 24 predicted proteins | sample 2381771 | NCBI WGS metagenome assembly CAACVD01 (sample SAMEA5211965, study PRJEB30684) | marine metagenome | biome: Marine; feature: Epipelagic; material: Water | collected 2015-10-15 | depth 15 m | reverse complement strand
ACCAGAAGGAGCTTCCTGATGGATCAGACCCAGATACAGAACATTAGGCTCGTCCTGTCGGGTGCCAAGTCCCCTGAGGAGTTCGGGTGGGGGCCTGCTGACGTCGCAGCTTGGGCAGAATTGGCCGCCGGGGACCCCGTGGCGTTCGTAACGCTAGGTGTTTGGTCCAGACGGGTCAAGGTTGTGGACGAGAACACGGGCGAAGAACGTCCTGCCGAGCAAAAGCTGGTGCCATTTATCCCTTGGCCGGCCCAGGTCAAGATGATTCGCATGATGTCGGACTGTGTTGACCACGGTCGGGACATGGCTGTAGCGAAAAGCCGTGAAACCGGGGTATCGGTGCTAAGCACTGCCATATCCGTGTGGGGCTGGCTGTTCAAAGGCTGGGATGTACTGCTGTGTTCTCGGACTGAAGCACTGGTAGACCGGACTGGTGACCCCGATACGCTGTTTGCCAAGGTCGAACACGTCATCAAGTACCTACCACCGTCTTGGTTGCCGTGTCCTTTGTCGGATTTGCTCGCCGGCGGTAAGCGAAGACGCCACTGCATCCTTGAACACCCCAACGGAAACGCAATTACTGGCGAAGCAACCACGTCCCACATCGGTCGGGGTGCTCGGAAGACGGTGGTTCTCTTTGATGAAGCTGCTTCCCAGGACAGATTCGAGGAAGGATGGCGTTCTGCGGCAGATACCGCTGCGAGCCGCTGGGCCGTCTCTACGCACCTTGTAGGTTCATACTTCACTGGGACCCTCTGGGAGACCGCAAAGGCCACACACGACCCTCAGGACCTGCTACTGACCTATGTGGATGATCCCGGCAAGTCGGCGGGGGGCGAAGCTCGCGTCGATGTCGATGGTGCAATCACTGGGGACCCCGGTCGCGGGTACTGGTGGTCACCTTGGTTGGAACGACAGATGAAGCGGCGGGACGTTCACGACCTTCGCGAGAACGTGTTCGCTCTGCCGTCCAGCCGTGGACGCAGCTTCTTCCCTGTAGTGGACCTCGAACGCCAGCGTCAGTACACTCGCAAGCCACGAAGGTGTGAGGCTATTCGTGGAGAACTTGTGGATAACCCAACCGGACGTTGGCGGGTCTTTCAAGAGCCTGACGAAAACTCAGTGCTGTGTGCGTTCATGGACCCGGCCTACGGCACCGGGGCAGCGAACGCCTGCTGTGTAATCATGGATGTCAATCAGCGTGAGGTGGTGGCAACGTTCGTGGACCCAGCCATTCCGCCGTATGACTTGGCTCGTGAGGTTGTGGGTGCTGCCCGAAGTTGGGCACGGGGCCGGGCGGACATGATGATTGGCTGGGAAGTCAACGGACCTGGTGCATCCATGCAGCATGACTTTGAGAGGCTTCGTTACTACAACGTCTTCCACCACAGGCGGCTGGGACAACGTGTCGAAACCCGTTCAAAACGTGTCGGATGGACTTCTACGAGGGTTACGAAGCGGGTCCTGTTCGGTGACTTGGCTCGAGCCATAGCCGACGACACAGTCATCTGCCCGGACGCTGAGATTCTTGACGAGATGGAGTCAACCGTGATCTACAAAGACGGCGGTATCGGACCAGCTCGTCTGGAGATTGACGTCAGCTCCGGTGCCCGAGACGCACACGGTGACCGGGTCATTGCGTTTGGCGGCTGTGTCATGTTGCTAGGTGAAGTGAACCCAGACCAGGAAAGGCCCGTAGTCGATTACGGAAAACCAGACTTCTCGTGGCGGTCAATGTTGAATATGGATAACGATATTTGGATTGACGAGTAACGCTTGCGTAACGCTAAGTGCGTACCTAGAGGAGAGGAGAACAGAGGAGAGGAGAAGAGATTATGGTGAACGTATGTTAATTCGAGTCCTGAACATCTATCTGCCGATAACCTCTATCGCAGCTGTTGAAGTTACGGGTTCGGGTTGCACGGTTCATTTGCATCCAGATTGTGCTGAAATGCTGGGGAGAAAAATCATTCCTGTTCCGCATGATGACACAACTGATTTGCTTACTCACCTGGAGATTGCCAGTGAGCCACCACTTCTCCTTAGCCGGTCAGATATCGAAGACGACATGGCTCCTGTAGAGCCTGTCCCATACGAGCCGCCGAAGAAGGCAGCACCGAGAAAGCCAAGAGGTAAACGTGCTTCGGATTAGTGACGAAAACCTGCGTGATGAAATCAAAGCGGCTCGCGAATGGCGAGAGAAGCACTTGCGTCATTGGCGGGGGATGAAAGAGCGATTCGCTGGTTTGGGCTACCGGTCTGATACCAGCTACGACTACGACCACGATATTGAGAACATTATCGGTCAGTACGTCTCGTTGGTGCTGCCTCGTGTGGCCTACGACGTACCGCGTGTGCATGTCACCGCAGACGACCCATCGGACACCAAACGGGCACAAGCACTTGAGCTGGCGATGAACCAGTGGTGCAAACGCTCGGCCACTCGCCCCACGTTGCAGCAAATAGCTACAGACATGTGCATGACCTGGGGCGTCGGTCTAGTTACGCCTGAGCCTGTGAAGCACCTGCGTCGAATCGACATGGGTGGTGCTGGGCTCATGCCTCGTATCTACCGGATTGCCCCGGAGAAGTTCTTTATCGACCCAGCTGCGGAGACGGCGAGAGAGGCCCGGTACTTCGGCCATGAATACAACATGGACCTCGAAGACCTGCTGGTCCAAGCAGAGTCTGACTCAGCGTTCGACCTAGATGTCGTTCGTGATGTCAAGTCTGGTTACGACAAGCGGAGAGAAGAGTACGCCCGCTCAGCGATCAACATGCCTGATCGTGAGGAAGTCACCATCATCGAGATGTGGATTCCAGAACTTGAGATCGAGGGGGCCAAAGAGGGTGAACACCACGGCGGTTTGGTCAGAATGATCGAAGACTCTGAAGCCAGTTGCCGTATGGCTGGTGAACCAAAGCCGTATTACGGCCCAGCATGTGGCCCATACACCGTGTTCGGGGCGTACTCCGTCCCATCTGACGTGTATCCGCTTGGGCCGATGACGATGGCTTTGCCGCTTATCGAAGAGACCAACGACCACGCCCGGACAATGTCCTACTCGGCGGCGGCTTACCGCCGGCTGGTCATGGTTGACTCTCGTGGCACAAAGATGGCCCAAGATGTTGCGTCAACTCCCGACATGTTCGTCGTGCCGGCAGAGAATATGGACCGCGACCGCGTCATTCCGCTAGAGATTGGCGGCGTGACCGAGCAACAGATGGCCTACCAGAACATCATGGCTGCTCGTATCGACCGGCTGACTGGTATGTCCGAAGTCATCCGTGGTTCGGTCAAGGGTGAAGCCACGGCGACCGAGGTGTCTACCGCATCTGCATCATCAAGCTTGCGACTGGGTTACATCCAGCGGCAGTTTGCGGAAGCTGTCAACAGCCTGATGTACAAAGCGGCGTGGTACATCATCAACGACGATACCGAAGTCCCGTTGGGACCTAAGGCTAAGGCCATGGACCTGCCGTCACGGGCTAAAGGTTCGGAAATGGGTATCGACCTGACCGAGATGACGCTCGATGTCCAGGCATACTCCATGGAACGTACCAGTGAGGCGTTGCAACAGCGTCGTGCTGTTGAGCTGATGCAAATTATCGGCAATGTTGGGCAGCAGGTGGCAGCAATGCCGTTTATCAACTGGGAACGCCTTATGGCAATCGTTGGTGATGCCCTGAATGTTCCAGATATGGGCGACATCCTCAACGCTGAAGAGATGAAGAAGGCTGTGCAGCAGGCACAACAAGCTCAACAAGCCCAGCAACAAGAGCAACAAGCCCAAGCAGCGTCCCAACAGGCCGCAGCTCGCAGCAAAATGCAGACTGGGCCAGCGTCTGCCGCCCAAGAACTACAGAATCAAGAGCGTTCCGCACGAGGACGGGGTGGATTCTGATGCCGATGTACGAATTTAAGCGTGAATCGGACGGCAAAGTTGTTGAAGTCTTCTTCAGCATGGCCAATGCACCATCTATCGGGTCGGTCATTGAGGAAGATGGAGAGAAGCTCACACGAATCGTAAGTGATTCACAAATCTCTGCGGCTGTAGAGGTTGTGACCCACCAGTACCCCTACGTCAGTCGGTCAATGCCTAAAAATGTGCCCGGCTGTGAGACCAACAAGCATGGTCAACCCATCATTTCATCACAACGCCATGAACGTGAAGTCATGGACAGGCTCGGATTGGAGCGAGACTAATGGCAGAAGACGCAAAACCAGAGTTTACGCCTGAAGAAGAAGAAATCTTAAACAAGATTGTCGAGCAGAAAGAAGAGTCTTTCGTTCGATCCCAAGAAAATGTTGAAAAATATGGGGAACAACAGCCAGAGAATGGCGTAGAACCCGAACAACCCAAGGATCTCACACTTACACCCGAACGAGTTCGCGCACTCAAAAGGGCAAAAGTACCTGAGGCAGTGCTCGCAAAGTTTGCTGACTCCCCGGAGCAGCTTTCAGAATGGGCCGACACCCTCATGGAGATGCAAGGGAGCGTAGATGGCTACTCTGAGAAGATGCGTCATCTTGAAGAGCAGGTCGCTGCTCAGGGCAACCAACCCGAAAGCGACACAACGCGGACTGCGGAACCAAGCAGCGCACCAGACGACTCCGAACCCACGGAAGTTGCCGAGACTGAAGACAAAAGCCCAGAGTTGGAAGCAGCAAACCAGTTGCAGTCAACCCCTGACCGGAGTCAGAAGTTACTTGTGGAGACTCTGATTGGAGAGATCGCCAAGCTGAGGATTGATGAAGCTCTTGCGTCGTATGACGATGTCACAGACCGCGAAAGAGCACACATCGCTGAACGCATGACGTCTCTGTATGAAGGTTCTCCTGGTGAATTTAACGGCATTGAGGGCCTCGCAAAGCGGGCCGTCACAGAGGTAATGGGAGTTCCGAAGTCGGAGCATGCGGACAGGTCAACATCAGTGGATCCGGCGAGAGTATCTACCGCGCCGCGAGGCACATCAGTAAAATCTGAACGGCCACTGACACCTGACGAAGCTGACGACATCGCACTCGACATCATCCTCCGTGGTGGAACAAAAGAAGACGCTAAGCGAGCCACAATGCGATAACCCCGCCCCGCAAGGGGCTAGTCCCTTTTCAGGAGTTTTATCGTGGCAGGAACCCACATTAAGAACTTCCTCGATTTCATGGAGGCGACTGGCCCGGTATACCTCACCGGACCTGACGTTCTCATCAACGAAGCAGTTAAGCGTAACTACCTCTTCGGTGATTTGATTCGAGAGAAGAACCAAGCCATCCAAGGTGGCAACGAGATTCGTGACGTCCTCATGTTCGATGACGCACGGTCATTCCAGTTCTATCAACCAAACGAGACCTTCACCTACAGCAATCCGCAGGTGATGGATACCCTCAAAGCCAACTGGCGATTCTCGATGGACCACATGACCTTCACCGACGCAGAAGTCGAACTGCAAGGTGGAGCCGGTCTGTCCGCAGATGCAACCAAGGCCATGTACAAGAACCTGAAGCGTTCCAAGGAACAGCGAATGGTGACCTCCATGGTCAACGGCTTTGAAGAAGCTCTCTTTAAACCAACCCAAGGCAACTTCTCTGACATGGAATCCGAGTCCGGCAAGCAGCCATTCTCGATCCCTGCTTTGATCACCGAAGTTTGTACGCAAACCGAACTCGACGGTGGCGGTGCTGCCGGTCTTCGTGGTGCTCGTCCAGTCGGTGCCACTGGCACTGTGCTCGGAATTGACCCAACCACCGAAGATCGCTGGACCAACGAAGTTGTGTTCTACGATGCTACGGGTGCTTTGGCTATTGGTGCTGACGGTGTCAACGACGGTGACGGTACTCGTCTTTTCGACGGGTCCAAGAAAACCATCAACCCAACCGCGAACGGCACTATGCCGGTCAACGACTTCGCTGCGCAAGACGTGTACAGCTTCTTGGGTGCTTTTGACGAAATGTACCTTCGTCTTCAGTTCCGTCCGCCTCCGACCTTTGAGGCGTACTTCGAGAACATCGTGTTTAACCGTCAGAAGATTCTCTGCTCCCGTGAAGGTTTGAACCTTTACAAGCAGGCTCTTCGCGCTAGCAACGACCGCTCGTTTGCTCCACAAGACGTGGCTTACAACCAGCCCACCTACTCTGGTGTGCCGTTGACCTACGTCTCCGAGCTCGACACCGCTGCTATCCACCCATCGGTGACCGCTAGCTCTGTAACCTATCGCCTCAACGATATGGATGCTTTGACTCTTGACACCGCTAACGGTGCAACAGAGCAAGCCGCTAAGGTCTTGAACCCTGGGCCTCGGTTCTACTTCATCAATGGTGATTACCTCACTCCTGTGATCCACTCCAACCGGTACATGGAGAAGCACGAAGTGATGCGTCACCCAAATCAACCGTTTACCTACGTCCAAATCACGGACTGTTGGTACAACATCATTGCAAACTCCCGCCAGCGTCACGGCATCCTTGCTCCGCAAGTTACCGACGTCAGCTAACCCTAGAGAGGATTTGTTCCCATGGTAAAAATTGCAACACAAGCAGGCGACGGCAAAGTAGCTTTCGCCTCAGAATCCGTTCTTATCACTTGCACCGATGCAGTGGTAAAAGGTCAAATCGTAAAGTTGACTCTCGCAGCCGGTGCTTTCACCGCCTGTGAGGCGACCACCGAAGCCACAGACGACGTTGTTCTCACGCCTTTTGGTGTGGCACTCGACGCTGTCTCCGCTGGCAAGAAGGGTCGCATTGGTCTTCGTGGCGTATTTGACTGCAATGTCGATGGCAATACTGCCGCCGGCAACGCTTTGATTATCAGTAACGATGCCGATGGCCAATTGATTCCAATTCAAGCAGCCAGCGGTACTCCTGCTGAGTACACCAAAGTTCACGGTATCGCTCTTGAAGCCGATACTGACAACGTAGCCAGCGTGCTGTTTGACGGCATCAATGGCTTCGCTGCCACTGCTGTGGCCGCACAAGGTTGATCTTCTGATCACATGGGAGAGGGGGGCTACCGCCCCCTTCTCCTCTTCCCATGCCGATTACCGTACAACGAGCAAAGGCCGCCGTACTTCTCGCTTGCGGTGGCGATCCTTCAACCGCCACAGGTATGACCGTGGATGCCCGTGTTGCAGAGATTGTCAACTCCGCAGGACAGCAACTGTTCCATCACAACTGGACTTGGCGTGAGCGTTCATCAAACTTGACGCTTGACTTTGTTCAAAACCAAAAGCATGTGACGTTGCCAACCGACTCGGTGTTGAACGAGGTTCTTACCTCGACCATCATTCGTGTCTTCCCAGTCAACAACAACTTCCGCACCTTCACCTTTGTGTCCCCTGAGAAGTTCACAGAGTTTGAAGCTCGCAACCTGAACATCACCGAAGGTATGCGGTATCTGACAATCACTCGCCCAGAAAGCGACTTTGGTACTGGGACAGCAACCGACCTGCGACTCGAGGTTTACCCTACGCCCACCGCTAACGAGACCGACGTTGTTGGAATTAAGTACCGCCGCGACTTCCCAACAGTCCGGTCTACCGACGTCAACGGATCAGACACAACTGCCAACCCGCAACTGTTGTTTGAGCTGCCTATTCCCGAGTCTGCTATCCCGCTCTTCCTCGAGTACCTCCGGGCTTTTGGCGAAGGCGGAGAGTACGGCGATACCAGCCAGCGTGTGGCCGCCGTCGAGGCCGGCCCACTTTACGATCAAGCGATGAGACATGACGGGACAACTAGTCCCAACTACGGTCCACTGCCGCTTGCTGTTCGCGGAAAGTCTTCATATGCAGGACTTCAATTCTTCCCTAACGGCAATATACCGGACCCATCCTGATGGCTAAACGACGCAAAAAGCAAGTTCGCCTTTCGGTTGGCAGAGGTGAAAAGAGACCAGCATCTAAGGGTGCAGGTCTTACAGCCAAAGGTAGAGCCAAGTACAACCGGGCTACTGGCAGTAAACTTAAAGCACCTCAACCAGGGGGTGGAAAGCGTAAGCGGTCGTACTGTTCTAGGTCCGCAGGGCAGATGAAAATGCACGGCATCAATTGTTCCAAGACACCAAAGAAACGTATATGTGCGGCCAGACGGCGGTGGAAATGTTGAATGTCACACGACGTCGCCAAAATAGTTGCAATCTCTTGCACGCATAGCCCTCACACCCCAGCGGAGACTCACAAGTGGATTCTCGACAACCTGAACAATCTGGATGGGGTTACTCATTTCGTGCATTGCGGAGACGTATTCGACGCCGCCGCAGCCTCCGTTCATCCCGACGAATGCGACCATACTTTGATGGACGAGTATCGGCATGCCGCCGCCTTTATGAAGAGCATCAGGGAGGCCCTGCCGGACAGTTGCCGGATGGTGGTTTGCGAAGGCAATCACGACGACAACATACGGAGAGCGGACCCGAGACGCATACCGAAGGGCTTGAGAGAGACATGCGACTGGATGAACACGGAGTACGCCACCGAGTTCAAGCAGTGGCACTGGCGGCCTTACATCAAGTCATCGAAGGGTTGCTACAAGGTGGGCCAGATCGTGTTCTACCACGGATACGATTGCGGATTGACATCGGACGAACTAGAAGGTCTTCAGATGAACAACTCGACGGGCTGCCACCCTTACCGCCTTTTTGTGAGGGGTCACACGCACAGACCGGTCCATCCCACCCAGATGATGAGAACCAGGAAGGTTTCCCTGCCTTGGTGGTATATGAACGTTGGGACATGTGGACCCCTGAAACCGGACTACATGACCCGGAAGGATACGAACAACTGGGGGACGGGCATGGCGATCATCGAAGCGAGGATGGAGACGGCTTCAAGGTTGAATGCGAAGGAGTGGGAGGCGGAACTGAGGACCATGAAATGCTGACACCAGCACAACACCTAAAGCACAAGTTGGAACAGTTCGTAAACAACTACGCTTTGGAGTTCAACATGAACAAGTGGACTGTCGCTGGTGTCCTCCAAGAAGTTGCAATCGACATTCTGTTCAAAGAAGACGACTACCCTGACGAAGACGAGGATTTTGAAGAGTGAGAACACAGAACCTACTACGGCTAGAGAATCAAAGTGGGGCCTCAACCGGCTTCACTTTCTCCCCGTTTCAGGGTTTACACGACCGAGTTATCCGTGGCACGGGTGGACTTGCTGTGTTCAAGCTGTCTGATGCGGCGTGCTCGTGTCGTCTAGAAGGTTCTATCGACGGCACAAACTTTGTTAACGTCAAGACGGTGACTCGTACCAGTTCAGGATCGGACGTTCTTGAGGGTCATTCTGTTGCCATCTTCCCTTTTATGCGTGGCAGGGTCACGTCAGCGTCTATCGGTGCTGACATCAAGTTGGACATAGCGTTTGAGTGATGCCGTACTGGGACCCTAACAACCTGACTGAACATCTGTTCATGTGGCTGCCCATCGAGGACGTCAACACTAATGCGTTGAGTGCTACAAACCAAGCCACTACGGGTCCGATCCAAGGTCTGCTTGGTGAACAAAACCAGTTCGGAGACAACAGCCCAGCAGATGCCCCGGACGTCGAAGCCTTTGGTTCAGGCGTAACTCTGTTGTTTGAGGACGGTGACGACTTCTTTACCAACGATGACAACACCGCCAGCCTAGGAACAAACAGGTACATCCAGACTTTCTCCAAATGTGAAAGCCAAGTTGGCCTGCTCAACACCGTGCTTGCTTTGGAAAGCACAGACTGCGTAATCAGGTACTCATCACAAAACAAAGCTGGTAATCGCACGATCAACGCAAAGGCTGGAGCTTTTTCTTCAGCAAACCTTGGCACCGTGGTTGGGGACTCGACCAACATTATTGCTATCGAGGTCAATGAAGAGGCGTCTGACGACGCACTGGAAGAGCACCGGTACTTCTTGAACACGCAAGTTGCAGCTACAACAGAAGACGAGTCTGCTGTTACGTTTGATCTTGAGAGCCAGATATTCTTAGGGTCCGACGCAGGGTCTGCGGATAGCCTCAACGACTTTGCCGGCAGCATTGGTGATGTCGTAGTGCTTGACTTTCTGCCCAGTGAATCGCAACGCAAACGGCTGGAAGGCTGGATTGCCCACACCTACGGCGTCGTGGGTCGTACCGGAATTCTGCCTACAGATCACGAGTATCGGAACGACAGGCCGATAGCACAGTTCATTTCTAACAAGTTCGGCGACGGTCTTTCACAGATGCTTCAAGGTGACATCAACGACGGGCTGAACACTTCACTCACTTTTAATTAGGAAGCAACATGGCTAAGAAGAAAAAAGCAAAGAAAGACAAGCTGGAAATTAAGAAGTCCAAATCAAAGTCCAAGACCGTGGCCAAGGGTCGAGGTGCTGCCTCTAAAGGTGCTGCCTCTAGTGGCAGCCAGAAGTCTAAAAGCCCAACCAAGGTCAAGGGTAAGTTCCCCGCCAAAAACAACGGCAAGATTTCCGGGATTGGCAACATCGGCGGTCGCGGCGGAAGATGACAATCGCAAACCCCGAGTTCAACTTGACCAACGTCCAAGAAGAGATCCACAACTGGGTGGTGAACTATCTTGACGTCCCAAGTGATTACTACAGCGGCAACAAGCCCTGCCCGTTTGCCAAGAAAGCTTGGCTAAGTGGTCAGTGCAAAGTTCTGCTGGGTGGGGACTCGGTGGTGCTCGACATCCTTGACACCTGGGATGATGAGTATGAGCTGGTAATCGTTGCTGTCTCAGAACACGAGACAGAGGGCCTCGAGGATTGGTGCAAACAAGTCAACAAAGAGCTTCTGGATCAGGAGCTGGACCTTGTGCTGATGCCCTTTATCGCAGGTGACGAAGACCCTGATGACCCGGAACTCGAGCCGGATCACTGGGGCAAACTGTTGGATGAGGCGTACTCACTGGTGTTTATCCAGCGTCTCAAAGTTGTCAACAGAGTATCTCAACTACTAGAGGCCACAGGCTACTACGACAAGCTTGGCCCTGAATTTATGTCGTACGTCAAAGAAAGACGAGGTTTGTAATGCGTGGACGCAAGAAAGCAATGGGTAAGAAAACTGGTGCTAAGAAGGCTGGAGCTAAGAAGTTTGGCAACACCGCTTTTGGCAAGAAGATCATGTCCAAGAAGAAGAAGAAGTAATGGCCAAGAAGAAGGCTAAGAAGAAGTCCGGGCCAAAGCCCAGTAACCCATCGCTGTACAGCCGGGTGAAGGCGGAGGCCAAGCGGAAGTTTGATGTGTACCCATCTGCGTATGCAAATGCGTGGTTGGTTCGCACTTACAAGAAGCGTGGTGGCGGATACAAATGAGTTGCCCTGAGTGTCAGAAGCGACAGGTTGAAGAGCAGAAACAACTCTCCGATTGCGAGAGCCGCTGCAAAGAAATCAACGCCAAGAACCAGCGTCTTACGTTGGCTCTTACTGTCGTATCGACACTCGCCGGCAAAGAGACTTTGGACTACGCCCTTGGGCTGTCTTCGTCAATCGGGGCAATCACATCCATGCGAGAGACAGCCGGCGGCGACCGGGCCCAGGGCTTCGACATCGTTGATCAGGATGGGAGTCTTAGCCCCGAAGCACAGGCAAGCGATGTTGTAAGTGAAGAACTCCCACGCCTCGTCAAAGGTGCAGGCATCCCTAGTCATTATCTCTTCAACGATCAGGCTTACCCTGTAGGTAGCTACCTGCCCGACGCCTCCGTGTTGGTCTCCGATCCCTACGAAAGCTCTCTCATAACCTTCCAAGAATACGACGTCATTGCAGACGTCCCAGTTTGGATCACAACCGAAGATAGTCAAAACCTGCTCCTTTTTCCTGATATTTGGGGAGCTGAGTATACGGCCATCCCTGAGGCTGGGATCTTGCCACTTGTGACTTTTAGCTGTTTCTTTACAGGCAGAAGGAGAGTCTGATGGCTAAGCCAAAAGGTGGACTAACCAAGTGGTTCAAAGAGGATTGGCGGGATATCAAGACCGGCAAGAAGTGTGGTCGTTCCGGCAAGGAAAAGGGCAAGCGGCCCTACCCCGCATGCCGGCCTGCCAAGGTCGCAAAGAAGATGACGGCGTCGGAGAAGCGTTCTGCGGCAGCCCGTAAGACAGGGCCGTCACGGGTCACATATGCCGTTACAGCTAGTGGGCGGCGAAGGAAGAAGAAGTGATGGAAACTCTTGACGCATGGGCCACACCAGCCTCCATCTTGATCGGCATCGTCTTCGGTGCGGCCCAAGTCAAAGCTGCTATCGAGTCGCTTCGACATGCCGTAGACCGGCTTGATCAAGCGGTAAGATTGCTTGAAACACGAACCCAAAGCGTAGAACAACGTATTGCTAGATTAGAAGGAAAGACTGAGAAATGATTCGCTGGTTACCACTACTGTTGATGCTGGGCTGCCAAACTACTGGTGGTGGCGGTTTGGGTTTTACTTTGCCCCAACTGGGGCCGAGTGCCGAAGCGGTGACGGATCCTGCGATAGCAGCTCTGGAGCCCTTCCGCTGGGCGGGGGGACTGTGCCTGATGAGTGGAGCGGTCTTGCTCTTTATCAGCCGAGGGGTCAAGGGGTGGATTCCCCTTCTGACTGGTATTGGACTTATTGTCCTGAATGTATTGCTTGCGGAAGCCTTGACCTATCTGTGGACCCTGGTGCTGATCATCGGGACAGTTGGGGTGGCAACGCTGGTATTTGGAATCAACCTAAAGGATTTGAAACTATGCCGTATTCGTTCTCTGATGTTCTTGCCTCCTTGCTCGTCGTGTCCGGGGCCTTCCTCGCCGGAGTGTGGGTTGGGCGTCCCGTCCTCGAGTGGCTCAAAGCCAAAATCCTGAAGGAACTTGACTGATGGCAATTAAGATCCAGCTCCGCCGGGGAACCGAAGCGGAGTTCGACAGCAGCAACCCGACCTTGGTCGATGGTGAAGTGGCAATCGTCCAGCCGGACGGGACCACTGGTGGCTACATCGTCATCGGTCCCGGTGCTTTCAACACCCTCAAGGGCGACCCGGACGGTCGATTCTACTACATGTCTGGGTACTCCAAGACCCAGATGGGTGGGGTCCAAGGCACAGGCGACACGCCTCTTACTGTGACTGCTGCGTCTGGTCAATCTGTACCAATCTTTGTGGTCGAGGACAACTCAGGCAACGACATTCTTTCCGTGTCTGACAACGAGTCCGGCAGCACAGCAGGCATCGTCACCATCGAGAACCGGGGTGAAACCGCTGACCACGTCTTGGTGGTGCAGGGCAAGTCTGGCCAAGACCAAGATGCGTCTGGTGGTGACTTGCTCCAAGTGAAGCCAGACTCTGGTGATGCTGGCAAGGGTTTGACGGTTGACCACGCAGGCAACGTGGCCATCGTTCCTATGGACGATTCGGACGCGACCGACTCTGCACTGAAGGTCACTGCTTCCAACGACTCAGACAACCCAATTTTCCGAGTTCAGCAGGCGGATGGTACTGACCTGTGCAAAATCGCATTGTCCCAGAACTCGCTAATCAAGCAGTTGCTTCTGGGTAACAGCCCCAACCACGCGGACCCGTCCAACTTCGGCGTTCTGCGTTCTGGCACTACCCCAGACAACACAGACTCCAGTGCTGCTAGTGACCACCTGAGCACTCCACACTTTCGTTTGAAAAGCACAGGCAGTGGTACAGCCATGCGGGGTGAGCTTGAGCTCAACTCGAACGATACGGCAGGAGCTTCACAAAAAGCCATTGCCGTTACCAAGAGTGGCACGTCTGGCAATCTTGCTGAGATTGATTACGCCGGCAACATCACAACCGAGGCCAAGGGCACGTTTGCTGACGCCGAGATTGATGTAACTGGTCGCACTCTGAACGATGCCTCCATCTTGCGTCGTGACGAGATTTCAACTGTTTCACTCGCTTTCAAGCTGTATGAGTACAACGAGCAAACGGCCTCTCCCTTTGAAATTAGAAAGATGACAACCACAAACGGTGATCCTGTTTCATCTATGTTTGCTTCAGACATTCTATCAACGGCTGTTGTAACTAGCAATAGCGGCAAGAATGACTCCAACCCCGACATGCTGGACAATCCTGGAGCAACTGTGTTCCCTGCGATCAAGCTGGTTTCTGGTGAGAGCGCACTCTATAGGGTTAGGGGTGTATCTAGGTCGTCTAACAATACGCAGGCAAGGTCTGCTATTTTCTCATACACATCAGATGATCTAATCACCGGCAAAACCACAATCCGCGACGAGCAGGGTCAAAACGGTACGCCATCCACAGTGCAGTTTGACCATCTGGTAATCAATAACAGTGGATCTGACAGATTTCTTGCGGTGGCCGGTCTGCAAAACAACACTTCCTTCGCCGCAAGAAACCACGTCCAAGTGTTCCTTTCAAAAGGAGTGCCGGTAACTCTTGGTCTTCCAAGCGGAGTGGTGAGTGAAAGCGGTGGTGTCGGCCTAAACGTCAGCACGCATGGGTTTGAAATTACTGTAATTACCTGATGGCATACTCACGACTCCCCATTCCGATTCAAGGTCTCACCGACTCTTTGTCCTTCCGTCAGGCGGCAGAAGGATTCACAAAGCGGTGCGAAAATGTTTACCCGTTCGACGCTTTTGATGGGCGTCGTCGGGTTGGCACACGCCAAGGGTTCTTGCAAATTGGAAACGCTGGGTCTGCTATCCAAGGGATGATTACCACAGAGTCGTTTGTTGACAAAGGTGGGGCATCCCCTGTTCTGAAGCGTCAGCTTGTCTACGTTGCCGGCGGCAAAATCTTCGTGACCGACTTGACTGGTGACCCAGTTCAGGCAACCGCTGTCAGCACCACTGGACGAAATGCTTTCAACGCATCGTATGACTCTGAAAGTAGTGACATTACCCTGCAACCCAGAAGTGCTGCCGCCATCACGGGCAGTCAATTTGCTGAGGCGTTGCCGGATTTTACCAATGGGAGTGCAGGCAGCAACCAAGTGTTTACGGCGGATGCCGTGGTTGAACTAGCTGTGATGAAGCACGTCGGTCGCCGTGACGAGATTAACGTAGGAACACAACGTGCGTTTGCAGAGATCAATCTCACCGACACGATGAATGACAATGACACCATCACAATCACCGACAATGCTTCGACTCCGGTCACGAAGGTTTACACAGCCAAGGCATCATCGCCCACTGCAAGCAGCCAAGAGTTTCTGATTGGAGCCAGTGCTACGGCTACTGCAACAAACCTGCAAGCACTTATTGAGGGTGCTAACGGACACAATGGCTCGATTATTGTTGAGAGAGACAGCGAAGCTGACGGGACCATCTACCTGACCCAAAAGAATTCAGGCACAGGTGGCAACACCACAATCACCAAATCTTCTAGTCACGTCACAATCACCACCAACTTCATCAACGGTGCCGACGACGGAGCACATAACTACTGCTACATGTGTGATGGCACGAAGTATGTGAAGGTAGACCTTAGTGTCTCGCCTGCCAAGATTAGCCAGTGGATAGGGCCATACAAGACGGTCAACGCGGTACAAAGCGGAACAACCTACCGAGCTCCACTGATTAGACAGTTTGGTGCCCGCATGTGTTTGGCTGGTATCAAAGCAGCTCCAACCAACTGGTTCCTCAGCAAGATCAATGACCCGTTTGATTGGACCCCAGGCTTTGGCACAGGCACAGAGACTGAAGCTGTAGCAGGCTCCTCTGGTTCTAAGTTCGGCCAGATTGGCGACAACATCAAATGTCTTGTGCCGGTTGGTACAAACAGTATTGTCTTTGGTTGCACCAGTTCAATGACCATGCTCACTGGTGACCCTGCGTTCTCTGACGTGCAGTTCAGGCAAATCAGCCGTTCGGTTGGTGTTATTAGCCAACGGGCATTTACCACAGCAAACGAGATGTCAACTCTCGTAGCGTCAAACGAGGGCGTCTTTATGATCGACCCCAACACGTTTGACATTGAGCGTGGTGCCCGAGTGAGCAAAGACAGGCTCGATGGGTTGTTCTCCCGGCTTGACTTTGAAAATACCGACATCGTCATGGGATATGACGACGCTCGAAGTACATGCCTTATGTGCATTACCAAGAACGACGACGAGACATCGGGTGAAATTTTTGCGTTGGACATGGCCGCCGGAGGGTGGTGGAAATGGATCATTGGCAATCCATCCATGCGCGGCATCAAGTCCATCTGCGCGTTTAGGCCCACTGATAGTGACCGAACCGCGCCTTTGCTTGGCACGTCAAGTGGAGCGTTGTTGTCACAGCCTGAAACAATCATTCTGCATAGTGACGGGGGCGTTGACACCAGTGCCTCGTTTGGTACGGGCGGGGCCAATCACCCGCCAGTAACAACAGCTGGCACAGAGCAGGACTTCGAGTCTGAGTTAGTCATTGGACCAATCAACACCGATCCTTCACGCCGAGTAATGCTCAAAGATGTCCGCATTATCTTGGGCGAAAAAGGAGAGGACGCGACCGACACTGTTACGACTGGTCCGTATATGAGTCTGATGCACGGCTCCTCCGCGCAAGCTGCTATTGGCTTTGTGTCAGGCATTGAGGTGACAACCACCACAACAACAATTGATGGTGGTGATGAGCAGTCCGGGTCAGACACATACGAGACCACGACGTTGGGTGTGGCGGCAGATGGTGGCGATGAAGCAGGCGGATCCGACACATACACAGCCGGCCTTTGGGGCGGATTGCCTTTCCCCGCAGACGGTGTCTACACCCCGCAAACGACGGGCACTTTGCTCAACAACACCATCTTTGCAGGGCCTGGGTCGTGGACACTGAAGCGAAACACAGATGGCAAGTGGGAGCTTATTGAGTCTACGATTGCCTACTACCAAACCACGTCAGCAGTCTCTGGCTTCCCAACAACAATCCAGCTCAATGCAAGTGACGCAGGTGCAGGCAACCGGCCTCCTCCGTACATACCAGACATTGAGCTAGCCACGCTTTCTAGCAGTGGTTTCGGGGTTGGGCAGCAGACAGACAACGTATTACTTTCCCGTGGTCGTTCTACGGCGAAACGCTCCAGAATTCGTGCGAGCGACATATTTGTAAACATTGGTGCAAAGGAACGTGCTTGGGCACTAGAAGACATTTCCGTCGATGTGGAAGACGGCGGACCATTTAGGAGCGTTTGACTATGGGTTTCTTAAACGACCTGTTCGGTGATGAAGCAGCCCGAGCAGATATGCTGAAAGCTGAAAGGCAGCGGTTCGAGAAGAACATGCTGGAGGAGTATCTGCCCCTCTTCGAGTCTCGGATGACGGACTTGATTGCTCAAGTTGAGTCAGACCAGCAAACCGACATTGCCGCTTTGACCGCAGCTTTCCAAGAGCAACGCGACACATTCGACCAAATGGTCACGCAGAATATGGAACGTGGTTTCGACGAAGCTTCTGAGTTGTTGAGCCAAAGCTTTGGCCAAGAGCTGAAAGACATTGAGCGTGCCTCTGAAGCAGCATCGACCCGAAGTATTGCACAGGGTGCTTTGACTGGCCTTGGCATGACGTCGTTTGGGCAGGCTCAGACTGAGGCCATTCGCCAAGAAGGTCAACGTGACCAGTCTAGGGCGAAGCAGCAGTTTGCTCAGCAGGGCATGCAGTTGGCTCTCAACCGTGCAGGTGCCATGGCTGACGTCGGCCAAGCAGAGGTTGGCCTCATCGGTCAGCAGGCCGGCATCATGAGCGACACACGCCGAGCGTACACCTCGGCCATCTCTGGTCTGGGTCAAACCCTAGCAACTCAGACTCTCGGTTCACAGACAGGCGTGGCTCAAGCTGGTCTTGACGTCGGCATGTCATTGGCAAACAACATTGGTACAGGATTCAACCTTGGCGGAGCCTTGGTGGGTGCAGGTATGCAAGCAGTCACTGGCGGCCTAATGCCAACGGGAGGAGGACAGTAATGGCTTACATCGAAGACAAACCCAAATCTACGCCTGAAGATGCACCTAAAAATGATGCACCAAAGGGCGACGGTGCTACCCCACTGCAAAAGTTCGGGGCACGGTTCGCGGTCGGTTTGGCCGAAGGTCTGAAGGCAGAAGGTGAACGTCGGGCTGATATTGGTCTTGGTGGTGCCGGCTTTGCGGAAGCATTTGCCTCGGGGGTTCAACCCTTGAAAGAGTTTGTAGATGACCAAGACTCAAAAGCAAGATCCGCACGACTTGCCTTGGAGTTCAAAGCAATCGGTCAGGCAGTATCTAACGAACTGATTGCCAACGGGACCTTTTCTAAGTCCGTGCAGAGCAATGCACCTACCGGCGACGAGCAAACAAAATCACAGTTTGACAACGAAGGAACATCGTAATGCAAGAGCGTGAAGTACAACGTCCTATGGACGATAGCCAAGCAGACTATCCGAGTGCTCCAACGTCTGTTGAGTTGTCTCGTAAGTTTGCCAACCGACCACTAGCTCAGATTATGTCTGGTGACCCTAGTGTCGCCAAAGGTCTGTCAGGCCCCCAAGCGTTGGAGGCTTTGGAGAACGGTACATATCGTGGTCTTGAGGGCATTGACTTCGGGACGTCCTATGGCCGCCCAGTGGCAAAGCTGCCGAATGGTACGGTGGTAGAAGTTACTGCCGGCCAAGTGATCTCGGCGGTCAAAACCCGTGAGTCCAAGCGTCGTGAGTTGTTGGCAACCATCCTTCGTAACGCTGACAAAGACGCCTACGTCGCCAAGAACCAACAGGCTTTCGACTCGTTGCTGCAAGGTTTGATTGATGACGGTGGCCTGTCCCCTGCCGCAGCCGGTGTGTATCAGCAGTCTTTTGAGACTGATCCTAAAGCAACTCTGGGCACTTTGATTGGCATTGACCGCAATGATAGGCGTGCCATGAAAGAAGCGGAAAGAGCGGCCCAAAAGCAAGCAGACGCAAACCACGTCGCGTCTATCCAACGCCGGTTGGCCAGCGTCGAAGCTCAAACTAAAGGAGAGATGGCGGCGGGTGCTACACCTAAAGAGATCGCGAGAAGGCGAGCAGTCAACCAAGGACTGGTTGCTCTCGGTGACGCAGCTATGGACGGAGGCGTGAATTGGGAATCTACAGTCCCAGCAGCAGAGATTGGTGAGTTCTATGGATCGCAAGTGCTTGCGGCCAACCCTAGACTCGGCGATATCTTTGGTGCCTTGAGTCAAGCCAAGGCTGGTGCTCAAGCCCGAGGCGAAGAATACATGGTGGCCGGTGCTCCTGGGTTCAGCGAAATCGTAAAGGGTTTGCAGCAATCTGCCGGGCCGGTTGTTGGTATGACTGAGGGCTATGCCACAGAAGTAGCCCTGTCCATGTTTGGTGAAAGCAGCGGCTACGCCATTGAATCCGCACGAAATGCTGCAAAGGCCACATCCGATAGGTCGCGTCAAACAATGTTCAGCAATCTGGTGTTTGGCACACAAGCTCCGTACAACCCCAGTAACGCTAAGGATACCAACGATGACGGCTCAATCTCTTCGGCTGAGAAATTACCGGTTGCCGAAGGGTTTGCTCGAGAAGCTCTGAAAGCTATCGGCATAGACACCGGCGGCATGACTCAAATGGAGGTGTTCAAATATATCAATGACAACTTGAGACAGGGCGGACGCAACCAAGACGCTTTGCTTGCGATCAACAATATCTTGCGATCCCAGTTTGAGATGGGTATACCCGCGAGCGATGCCGCAGCAGTGAGCGGAAGCAGCTTGTCGCAAGGCATGCTTGATCAGATTTCAGGGTACGGCATACCCGCAACCGGTGAATCTGTGCGACGTGGCAGTGGATCAGCACCACAGCCGCCTAGAGAAGCACCGTTCGTTCCGGGTCAATCCATCGGGCCAGTCGGCGAAGGGCAGTAAGGTAAGCGTCTATGTCACGAGCTGGTGAAATTGATTTCTTTCGCGAACTAGACCAACGGTCTGGTAGTCGTCGTCGTTCCCGCAAATTTGTACAGGGCGACCCGCTGCAAGCAGAAAGAGAGTTAACGGCCACAGAGCGTCTCGCTCCAGGGTTGTTTGACAGCTCAGAGGCATACGAGGTTTACGAGAAGACTCTTGCAGAGACTAAGGCTGACCCGCTTGACGGCGTCTTCAGCAATGTCATCGGCGGCTTTCGTCAGGCCAACGACGACTTCATCATCCAGCTCGGGCAAAACGGGCTCAACTTCTCCGGCTACTCAGGGGATGACGCCGAAGCATACTTCATGGCACGTCAACAGATGTCCATGGCACGAGGTGGTGACACTAGATTCGAGCAGGGCGGCTTTGCTGTTGGTCAGCTTGCCAGTGAAACCCTCGGTACAGGTGCAGCGTTTGCTGCTGCCGGTGCTGGCCTTGGTTTGTTGGGCGGTCCCTTAGCTCCGTTGACTTCGACGGCAGGTGCCGTGGCCGGCTTTAGCCTTGGTCTTACCGTATCCCTTGGCCGGCTTGCCTTGCGTGCATTCGATGGTGGGTACTACGAGTCGATGAACGACCAGATGCGAGAGAACCAGCGGCGTCTGCTTGCTGGTGAAGATGCTCTCGAATTCAACCAGTTTGAAGCCAACTCTCGGGGTGCGGCTGTAGCCGGTGCTGAGCTGGCTATCGAAGCGGCCACTGCCCGCCTTGGCAAGTTGAGACGCCTAGCAAAAGGTCGCAAAGCTCTGCCGGCAGAAGGCATTCTTAAAAGCCTCGAGGACTTCCGAAAGACTGACGGCTTGACCGGTAGGACTATTGGTGCGGGCATGACCATCGGTGGTGGGGCAGTCTCTGAGGGCTTTGAGGAGCTTGCCGCAGAAGTCGTCAACATGGGTGTCGGAGAAATCCAAGACGTTATTGCTGGCAGAGAGAACGACCGGTTCGATGCCGGGCAGCTTTTTGATTCGTTCCTGATTGGTGCCATGGCTGGTGGCGTAATGAACGGCAGCACCTCCAAAGTGGCGGAAGCTGTAGGCAACCTCGCCATTGAAGGCAAAGCAAAGCGAGT
>CAACVD010000406.1_pt1 | contig 20897 bp, 13 predicted proteins | sample 2381771 | NCBI WGS metagenome assembly CAACVD01 (sample SAMEA5211965, study PRJEB30684) | marine metagenome | biome: Marine; feature: Epipelagic; material: Water | collected 2015-10-15 | depth 15 m | reverse complement strand
CTTTAGAAGATGAAAGAATAAATAATGTTAACGTATTGAAAGCCGAAAAAAATTTAATTCCATACTGTATATAATCCCCAATGTATTCTTTTTGGGTTTTAGGGTTATATAGTTCTTTCCCTTTAGTAGATAAAAATTTAATTTTATTTTTAGGTATAAATGCCATTATATTCTATATTCTTCTATTTCACCTCTATCTGCTTGAACTATAGATTCTCTTACAGTTGATGATGCTTCAGTTCCTTTACCCCATGACATGTGGAAATGTTTTCCAGTTGCTGCTTTAGTGGGATCATCGTATTCATTTATAAAACGTGCTAAATCATTTTCACCTGCCGAAAAACCTCTTAATATTTTATCTACTTTTCTTATATTAGTTTCAGTTGCAGGGGAAATTGTAAAATCAATTGCTCTTCCATCTTTATGTCGGCTACGATAAGATAAGCCTTGGTGATATTGATCATTACCCCCAGTAGCTCTGATTTTTAAATCGGGCATTTTGCGTTTTATTTTTCTAAATACGGTTATAGTATAATCGGCCATTTCGGGGGTTATATCGCCCCCATTAGAAAGTTCTTCTCCTTTTTCTTTATACCCAAATTGGTTAAGTGCTGCCCTTAGTCTATCAGCATTAGGTGTATTACTATTAGTTGGTGGTGGTGGTGGCGGTGGGTTAGTAGTAGAGCGTGTAGATTCAGGTATTGTCTGGACTACATCTATCCTTACCCACCCCTGTCGTTTTCCTTTGCTATCACTAATAAAATTTCCATCACCTTTACCTGCTCCTTTATTAGTAAATTCATCTACATATTCACCACTTGAGAAGGTATTTTCGTCCATGTTAAACTTATACCAAATTACTTCTCTTTCTCCTAAAACTCCAGTAACCCCTTGATTAGCAATTTCAGTTACAGTTCCTAATAATAAACCTTTATTACCAGGTTTTATAGCACCTATAATATTATCATCTAAATCAAAGAAACCAGTATCATTATCTACGCGAGGTTCTTCTCTAATATAAGTATACCCTTGTGGATTTCCATTAGAGTCATTAAATATAATATTACCATCACTATCAAATACTCCATTTATTTTAACGTAAATTTGGTCTCCTACAGATACACTATCTAAACCAGGATCTATAAGTGTTTGTTCATCACTGATTTCAAAATCCTCATTACCTCTTAAATCTTCATCAAAATATATAGGTTCGCTTTCATCAAAATTATTAGAATCTGGTTTTTCAATTCCATAATTTTCACCAGGTAATATAATCATTTTGCCATTAATATCAGTCGTCCAGTCTTGTCCTGCGTTTATTTTTTGACTTTCTCCAAATACTACAAATCCTATATTAGCACCACCTTCTACATTACCTCTATATGCTCTAGGTAATCTAGTAGTATCAATTTTAAATACATTACCTATTACTATGCCAGAAATACCATCTAAAGTCATACTAAATTCTAAAGGAATTACGGATGATGCATTAGTTTCTTTAGTTTCTAAGTTATACTCTTGCATAACGTTAGTTTGAGCTTTTTTTAAAGCAGTTTTTAAATCATCTATTTGAGATGTAGAATCTTCAATATTACTATTTTCTGCCCCATTAATGGTTTCAAAATATGTTCTTTTTAATTTATTAAAAGCCACCATACTTTCTTGCCTATCTCTTTTTAATTTAGCTAAAGGACTTTCAAAAGTAGTTCTAACACTGGGGTCATTAGAATCTCCATAAAATAACCTATTTTTTATAGCTCTATTAAAAGCATTAAAGGTTACATCTTCTATATCTTGGGGATCACCAGGATCCTGAGCATGAATAGCTATAGTAGACTTTAAAGCGTCTGGTATTTTAGCTTCTAAATTATAGTCTCTAACTATACTATCTTTTGCCTGTACTGGTACTTCAAAAATTTCTTCTATATTAGCTACATCTTGGTGATCAACTGGTAAATCTATAATATATGCTTGGTTAGGGAAATCATTATCTATTTTAAAAATAAAATTATGCATGGGACAAGCTATATTTACATCATCCCATATTTTTTTTATAAAACTACCTAAATCTGGATCTTCTTGGTCTCTAATAGTAGCATCATATGCTTTCATTAAATTCCTTATATTTAAAAAAATACCTCCTATAAAATTTTGATTTTGTTCCCCACTACTATTAAAAGCAACAGTGCTTATAGGACCACCTGTAAATGCCGTTCTAAATCCTCTACTAGTATATGCAGCTGCTCCTTCAACTATATCCCAAGCTCCTTCCCAAAATCTGCCCCAACCAGATTCAGATGCTAAAGTATCCCCTAAAGATTCGTCTGAAAACATGTGTGGTAATAAACATGTAGCGGGATCGCAACTTATATCTAATTGGGTTTTATTATCTGCATTATTAAATTGTACGTAGTATAATGGGTCTACTTTAGGGGGATTATTTCCATCTGGTATAAATCTTACAGTATTAATTTCTACTGTAATTTCTCCTTTTTCGTTCTTAGGTATAGCATATTCAGATAAAAGCCATGCAAATAAATCCCATCTTATATAAGAGGTATTAATAAAGCTATTAAAGGCGGCAGATTGGATTTCTTGGTCTTTACGTAAAATAAAATTATCTAATGCTAATTGTTTTTCTTCTGAAGATGTAAATTTTTGTAGTAGTGGGAAATTTTGTTTTATATCATTTATAACAGCAGCAGCTACATCACTAGAATTATCTACATCATTCCAAAATCCAGGCTTACTTACAGCATCTGTGTCTAATTTTTCAGCATACTTTAATAAAAGTAATATTATAGCTTTTACGGCATCGGGTTTTTTAATTTCTTCATCCGTTTCTTCTACAACAAATTCTACTGGAAGATTTTCGGGGCCCGGGATTTTAAAGGGAACTATTTTTAAACTATCTAAAGATTCTCCCATAGAAGATATTTCACAATAACAATCAAAACCACCATCTGGGCGAGCTTTAAAACCAAAATTATTTATAAATCCTAAAAATGCATCGGCATTACCATTAGAGTCTATTCTTAATTGATTTATAGCTTTATAGATATCGTTTTGGGTAATATTTTTTGAAAATAAATCAACACCATCAGTTTCTAAAATTTCAACTACTGTTGGGAGGTTGTTAATTATAGAATTACTATTATCTATATAAGGACTCCACCCCCACTCTACTACTAAAGGATAACCAGGACGTAGATATAATAGTTCCATAATTTCTAATTGGCGTAAACTATGAACTACAAAACTGAGTTTAGCTGAACGTAAAGAACCATATGCTGTTTTGGTTTCAATGTCTAAAGAAGTAATTCCAGGCATTGGAACCTGCCCATACCCTTCAATATTATCTCCTTCAGAAGCTAATAATGGGTCTCCATATGCCCCATTAATACCACCCCTAAATCCTATACCTCCTTGTAAAACAAATCTTTTAGATAATTGTGAGCCATTTAAAGATTCAAACCCTTCATTTAAACTGATGTTTATATCTTGGTTATAATCAACTAAAGAAGTAGCCCTTATAACACATTGTTTAGTCTGTTGCCATACTAAAGCGTTATTATCTTTAACGGATTGGGCTTGTATTTGTCTTCTAACACCAAGTTGATTTTTAACAAACCCTCTAAATGTTTCTTTAAAAATACTCATCTATTAGAATTAAGTCTGTTATAAGCTCTTATTATGGGTTCAGGGTTTAAAGGTATTCTTATTTGTAGTCCTTCTTTACATACATAACTATCTCTTCTTAATTTATTAGGGTTAGCTATTGTTATTACCCACCATAAAGAAGGATCATTATAAAACTGATGTGCTAAAATATCTGTTCTATCCCCAAACTCAGTTTCAACATATATATCGTCTAAACTTTCAGGTATACTAGGATAAATAGGATTATTAAAATATTTTTTACCCTGAAATGTTTTTTTAATATTTAAATTATTATATCTATTCATAATTTTTTAGGGTATTTTAATAATTGCTACCAGCACCCCCACCACCAAAGCCACCTCCAGCAAACCCACCAGCACCAGGGGTTCCACCTCTTTGTGGTAATAAACTAGGGTCTAATGCTACCACTGGCGGTTGTAAACCAGGTAAATTTACTCGTGTATTATCTTGTACAGCTATAATAGGATCAAATTGTATAGGTGGGGGTAATACCGCTGTTCTTGGTTGTGGGCCTATATTAGTATCTACTACTTCATCTACAGGTGCGAGTTCAGTAGGAGCGGGTTGGTTTGGTAAAGATTTATCCGGTGTATTAGGAATGATATACGGTGTAGTAATTTTGTTTTCAGGAACAAAGTTATGGATCGGAATAAATGCACAACTTACATCTAAAGCATGTGGGTGTTGTGTTATAGAATCTTCTAAATTTATTTCCCATGGATATTTAGATGACCATTTTAAACTTACATTAGTAAAAAACCCTGGAATATCGTCGCACCAATCACCTATTGTTAATCTACTAAATTTAGGTCTAATTCTTCTTTGGGGAGAATATTCTGGTGAAGTTTGTGCTACTAAATAATTTAGTTTTTGGTATAGTGGAAGTAATTCTTGTCTAGTATGAGCTGCTACTTTAAAACTAAAATTAATTTTTCTTTCAAATTCATTATAAGTATAAAACTTTTCTGCTCTGCCGTTATATTTGTAGCTATTATAATTACCTGTGTAATCGTCGTTTAAGTCATCTAAGTAAGCTCTAAATACTATTAAATCTATTTTTGATGGATCAACAGTATCAACTACAGAAATTCTAAATTTAATAAAATCTGTAGGGATGTCTTCTATACTATTAAGCTCTTTATATTGTTGAATAGCATATGCATTAACATTATCAATAGCACCTACATTTACTACTTCATAATCTATTTGTCCATCTTTTTCTATTTGTTTAAAGGGACTTCCTACATTACCTATACCAAATTTTTTATTTAAACTATCTTCGGTTTTAAAAAAAGGTATTTGAAGATTATTATTTCTATAATCTAAATCTTTATCCGTATTTAAGTTATCATATTTTTCAAGAGGGGTAGCTTGATTAATTCTAACTTTTTGTCTAAATTCTTCTTCGTTATATCTTTTAATTAATCCCATTATCCAAAGTTTTCAGAAGGTAATCTTCTTAATGTATTAATATCACCACCAGGACCAGAAGAAGCAAAGTTATCATTAACAACCCTAACATTACCTTGGCCTTCTTTTAATGCTGCTACCATTTGTGGAACTAAAGCTCTTATAGTAGTTTCTACAGTAGATGTAACTAATGGTTCTATGTTAGCCATAAATACCTCAGTATTAGTTTCCTCTAATGTATTCTCATTGGTTGTAGTAACATTATTTACAGGTTCAATTGTAGCTGTAGTATTGGCATTTGTAGGTTCAAATGTACCCGCTGTATTTGCTACAACATTTACATTACCCATATCTAAAGCGTTTAAGTCTTCTAAAGGACTTACATCTAAACCTGTTAATGAGGTTGATAATAACGCAACACTAGCAGCTATTGATGATAGTGCGGTACTAGTATTTTCTAATTTAGGAGCTAAGTTAGCTAATGGCTCTAAAGCTACTGCTAAAATTCCTAAACCAATACTTGCTAAAAGCACTCCTGGTAAAGCCGCAGCAAATAATGTTAATCCACCTGCTAATAAGGGTAAAGTAAATGCTAATCCTAATAATTTACTTACTTCTAATTCTTTAATTACATTACTAAAGGCAGTAAGGCCTGGGGCAGCTATTTCTAAAGCTTTACCTACAGGAATTAAAGCTAATCCTAATATTGCTAATGCTCCTGCACCCAATAAAACAGCAGGGGCAATAAATCCTAAACCAGCTGCTACTGCCCCTAAAATTCCTAAAGAAGTAGCAAATCCTAATAATGCAGAAGGATCAATCCCTTCCAATAAACTAAATGCTAATGCCGCTGGTACTACAGCTGCCCCCAAGGCAGCTAACCCTAGAGCACCCATAAACACCATAGGACCCATTGCTCCTAAGAGAGCAGTTGTAGCTCCTAAAATACCTATTGCGGTTGCGAATCCAAGCATAGCTGATGGGTCTAAACCTTCAAGTAAACTAAATGCTAAAGCTGCTGGAACAATTGCAACTCCTACAGCTGCTATACCTAAAGCACCCGCTATCATTAAGGGGGCTATAGTTCCTAATAAGGCTGCTGCTCCTCCTAATAATGATATAGCTGCTACAAATCCTAGCATGGCTCCTACGTCAATCCCTTCTAGTAAACTAAAGGCTAATGCTGCAGGAATAATAGCAGCACCTACAGCTGCTAATCCTATAGCACCCATTAATACTTGGGGTAATAAATTACCAAGTAGTGCAGCTGCACCCGCTAATAATCCTAAAGATATTGTAAATCCTAACATAGTGCCTGGATCTACATTACCTAGTAAACTAAAGGCAGCAGCAGCAGCAGCAATTGGGATTGATAAGGCGGTAAGGGCAAGTGCTCCTTTTAAAATATTAACCATATTCTCACCAAAAGCACCAATACCTCTAGATACAGCTCTTAAGCCAGTTTCAATAACAGGCCCTGTGGTTCCTAATAAGGCTAAACCAGGAGATGCTATTGCTAACGCTAATAATCCAGGAGCAGCTAAAGTCATTCCAAGAGCTCCTCCTAATACACTAGCAGATGCGAATTCTTTAATACCACTAGCTATACCTTCAGTGGAAGCTTTAAAGGCCTCGGCGTTTATACCTTGTATATTACTTAAAGCTCCACTTGTTAAACCTAACGCTATTATACCAGGACTAGCAAGTAATAAACCTGCTGAACCCAGTAATACAGATCCTGATCCAAATTCTTTAATACCTCCTGCTATGCCTTCCATAGCATCTCTAAATTCTTCTCCTTTAACTTGGGCTAATTTATTAAGACCATCTGCGGATTTACTTAAAACAAATAAACCAGGTGATGCTATTAATAAAGCTAAACCGCCTTTTACTACTTCCATGCTAGCAAAGGCTTTAAGGCCCTCAGCTATATTTTTCATCTTTTCTTTAAGCATAGAACCATCATCTGCTACCGCAGGAATATCTGCTACATCACCAGCACCTTCGGCTAAATTAGGGGCACCTGTAGGAACTGCTCCTGGTTTAAATACCCCTGCGGCATTGGCGGCTTCTTCGCTTACCATTCTACCTGTAGCAGTATCTCGGAATCTGCCACCCCCAGCCATTCGAGGATCAAATACTATACCAGATGCCTGATCTTGGGCACCTGTAAAGCCTGCCTTAATTTTATCAAAAAATCCTTTAACCCCTGCTCCCCCTCCACTAAAGGTATCCATTATCTTTTTACCAAAGTTTTTAACAGATTCTCCTAAACCTTTAAATTTATCTACTATACCACCTACTGTAGCTGATATGCTAGTAAAATTAAGTGCAATAAGGCCTGCTGCTATAACTTTTAGTATATTAGGTACTTTAGTTAAGAGTGTAGTAAACATCTTAACTGGTGTTAATATAAAGTTTAAAGCTGCAGCTACAGGTCCTATAATTACTGAAGCTACATCTACAATGGCATCCAATAATTCACCAACAGGACCACCTAACAATTCTCCAAATAATCTTTGGAGTTTCATAACAGCATCATTGAATTTATCTTGTGCGCTTCTTTGCTCTTGTATTTTAACAACTGCTTCTGCCATTGATATGCCTTGACTATCAGCCATTTGTTTAGCGGCAGTTAATTGTTCATCTGTTAAATCTTTAGCATCAGCAATTCCTTGGTTAATTGCTTCTTGTCTAATTAATACACCACTTAATTGGTCAACATTCATACCAAGTGCTTCAGCAAGTTTTTGTCTTTGTAAGACATTCATACTTTCAAATTCACTTATAGTACCTACTTGACTAGCTATTTCTTTAGCTAATGTAGCCTGATCACCTGCTAAAGCAGCCGCCCTAGCTCGTTCGAGATTTAGCTGTTTACCTGTGAGTAATTCAGCTTGAAGTTCTGATTCAATACTACCCTGGAAATCAAGGAGTTTATTGGATATAGCGTTTAAATCGCCTAATTCTATGCCTAATTTTTTAACCTCAGCTAACGTTCTACCGATAGCTTCTGGTTGTCTACCGAATAAAATTAATTGTTCATTAGTTAAATCAGCGGTATCCGCCATGATTTCTTTCATGTTGACGGTAATACCCAGTGTTTTTGCTTGTTCTGCAGCAGCTAATGCTGATTTACCCGCAAATTCAGTGGCACTTTCACCAGTTGAAGCACTTGCTAAAGTTAATTTAGCAGCTTGTTGTGCTGATAAACCAATTTTTTCTGATAATCTTACAAAATTAACAAGTGTATCACCACTAAATTGGACCCCTAAACTTAATTCTTTATTTAATTCTGATTGGGCTGTTAATATTCTTTCAGAATTAATAGCAGTATCCATAGTATTAGCTGAGATACTAGTAAATTCATTTCGAATCCTAGTAGCTTGGGTTTCGGTTACACCTAATCCTTTGGATATATTAGTAACTTCAGAGTTAAATTGTATTCCTTTAGTAACTAGGAAAGTAAAAATAGTAGCAGGATCAGTTAGGGCATCTTTAAGGTTACCGAAAGATTTTTGTAACATCTTACTCATAGCAAGAGTGCGATTACCTTCTTCACCAGATTCTCTTAATTCCTGTTTTACAGCTTCTATGTCTTCTGCTTTAAATACTGCAGATAATCCTGGAATTTTACCTAATCCCTTGATTAATTCTCCAGTAATACCCATAGTTTTATTTAGGGTTTTTTCTCTTTCTATAGATTTTTCTATTTCGGCATTTATAATAGCAAATCTATCTCCTGTTTCTCCAGTAACATTATTGAAATCAATAGCAGACATTAAACGAGCTTTATCTTGATCGCTCATACCTCTAAAGATACCTTCTTTAGTTCTTAAAAATTCTAAATCTTCAGAACTAATATCTTTACCTCTTTTAAGACTATCTACAATTGCTTCTGCTTGGACTTTTTCTTCTCCTCTTAAGTTATTTAGGTTAACCTGTTCTAAGCCTCTGTTTACTTCGTTAGCTAAATTAGCTTTATCAACTGCTAATTTTTCTCGTGCTTTTTCTAATTCTTTTAAAGACATTACATTAGTTAAATTCCTGTCATCACGAATTTGACTTGTAATATTTCTAATATCTCTAAAATTCTTTAATACGTTTCTACCTAAGTCACCAGAAGTTCCTAAATCTTCAACAATATCATCTAACTGAGTTCTAACATAATTAAAGTCATCACCTAATGCTTGCGCGTACTGCCGTGACTTTAAAAGTTCAGTGTTTAATTCGTCAGTTAAATTGTTTAATTTTTGCTGGTTATCGCCAGCGGCTGCAAGAGCATCACGGTATTCCTGTTCTCTTTTATTTCTAAGTTCTTGGCTTGTACCAATCTGTTGCTCATACTGTAAGTATTCTTGTATGAGCCGATTGATCTTTTCCTGTAAAGCTGCTGTTTCTTCTGGTGTCGCCATATTATAGAAATATTCCTATATAAATATAAAAAAATACAAGGCAGTGGTGATCACTGCCTTGAATTTAATAGTCCGTATCTACTGATTCGTTTCCTTGTGGTTTTGTAATAGGTGCCTCTGGTAAATTATCCCAATCTACATTTAGATTATTTAATGAATCCTGGATTTTTTCACTTTCAGATTTGCCTTGTGATGTATCTTCTTGTTTTTTATGGATATCACTAATTTTATTAATATAGTAACGTCTTAAAAAAACGGGCATATTCCAAACTTGTTCGAAACTAAATCCTCCCTGTCCCCAGTAGACGAGGTCGAATACCTCATCATATATTACTGGTTTATACCTGGAGGTCAGGCCAAAAGAAACCTACTCCGATGGGAATTTGGACGTTATTAACAATAGTACCGTCCTCTCCTTCGAAGTTAAACGAAAGATCTACATCAGGAGATACATCCTTAATATAGTTTCTTAACGCTCTTGAGTCAACTGCAAGTAATTCAGTATCAACAAATTCTCTAATAGTTTTATTATCAGTATCACCATCAACCGCTGTAATAGTATGCTTTAGGCGTGTAGTTAGTTCTGCTTCACGCTTCATTTTTCTTAGGTTTTTAAGTTCTAATTGGATATTATTTTCATCTCCCTGAGTTAGAAACTTAAAATTAATCTTTTTACCTGATATTGGTAATTCAAATACAAAGTCGTTAGTATTAGGAGTCTGTATTAATGATTCATTTAATTCTTTATCTTCTACTAAAGAAAGATCAATCATTACTTCTTCATCTTCCCCTGTTTTAGGATTAGTATAATTAAATACATAATGGGGACCATAACCATATACTCTTGCAGCTACTAAAATAGCATTTTTATCACCTATTAATAGATCATTAAACCTAATAGGGGATACTACAAGTGCTTCTAAAAGTTTATCTATTACTACACCTGTTTTAATAAAGCTTTGGTTAGTTAAAATGTCCTCTTCTTTAGCGGTCATGTACTTAACTTCAATAGTACCATCTTTTAAGGGAGAACCTTCAGGATACAATAAACCCTTTGAGGGCAATGCAACCTTTTCTGTTTGTAATTTTTTTTCAGCCATTTTTATAACTTATTTATTGTTGCATATACATATATGAATAAATAAAGAGAAGCGCCAAAAGGCGCTTCTTCTTTTAAATATATTAGTATTAAATTAGTATCTTAATACGCAGTAATCCATGGCCATAGTCATTTGGATTGTTTGGGCAGCGTTACCTGTAGACCAATCAGCATCCTGGAAGTTAAGGTCTTTAATAAAAGCACCTTTAATTTCCCATAACTCAACAACATCACCAACGGGACCTAAAGATTTAAAATTAATATCTCTTTTATAGAAGTCCTGATAACCATCTCTACCTGTTAAGGCTTCGTGGTGGGATCTGAACCAGTTCATAACAGATTGAGCACCTGAAGGGTTAATAGGGTCATATAATTCACAAGTTATGTCTTGCCAATTGACTTTACCTTTTAATTTTCTTTTCACATTAATGTGATCAAGAACAATTTCTTCAAATTGGGGTTTAGGTCTGTCTGCTTTTTTTACTAAATAAGCAGGAACGCCATCAATTTCAAATACGAATCTATTTTTAGTTTTAGGTTCGTATGATTTATAAAACATACCTATTTGGTCAGGGTTGTTATTCGTAATGATTGCCATAGTTTTTATTTTTAATGTTGTTGTTGTTGATTATACATATATTAATCTGTAAAAGAAGTGCCAGTAGGTGTTAAAATAAAGTCAAGTAGTATAAATTCGGCTGTTTTAGTGGGTTGTAAGAATACTTGGCCAACTAACTGGTTAGCGTCAATTATATCTGAAGTATTTAACTCACCGTCCATTTTAACTTTAAAGGCATATAATCCTGATCTTTGTACTAAACTATCAAGATATGGAGTTACTTGCTTAACAAATGTTTCTCTAGTGGATTCAGTATTTTGTTCAAATACTACATTGCGAGCAAACCCATTAATAACATCTTTAACATCTAATAATAAACGTCTTACGTTCACTCTATCTAATGCGCTAGTAGCTTGTTGTAATGTTTTTTGACCAAATACTACTACTCCTTGTCCTGGGAAAGTAGCTAAAGGATTAATTTTAGAAGTGTATAAGTCGTCTCTTTGAGTTTTACTTAATTTAGTTTCAACCTTAGGAACATTTCTTAAACCACCTCTATTTAGCCCTGCAGGAGCAAACCATGGGGCTGCAACTGCATCTGTCTGGGCGAATACTCCAGGTATTACGGTTGAAGCAGGTGCCCAAACGTTTTTACCTAGTTCAGCGCTTCTAACTTGTACCCAAGGGTAATAAGCAGCAGCAAATGAAGTATCTAATTCTTCTGCTTCAGTTTTTACCGTAGCTATGTTTTGTCCGTATCCTACTAAATCCAATACAAATAAATTGTCGCCTCTAACTTCAGTATTAGAGATTATAGTATCAACTGTACTACTGTGGTTTTGTTGGTTTAGTCCGGGAACTACAAGTGTTTTAAACTTGAATTCTTCTTTATTTGTTAGTATAGATAATGCTTTATCATAATCACTAGCAACAAGTCCTTGAATATTAGTTGCAGATGATTGTGAACCATAGAAAGCAGCACCAAAAGTTGGGTAATTATTTCCCGTACCCCCTTCAAAAGCTCCACTTTGGGCATATGGAAGAGAATTTTCATATGTAATTCCATTAGCATCAGTACCCGGGGTACCATTAGCTAGTAAATAACGGTAAGTAGGTTTAAGAACACTACTAACTCTAACATATTTTGATTTATTGGGGAATTCGCCTTCTATTTTTACAGAAGTAACTCCATTAACTGTACTGGTACTTTTAACTTGGTCTCCTACTGCTTTTGCGATATAATTAGGGCTTAAAGGATCTAAAGATACGTTACTAAATTGTTCTAGGATTAAAGGTCTAGATGTTTTATCATCACCTCTTCTTATTACTAAAGTAAAAGTACCTGCTTTTTTATTTACACCGGTAATTTCAGTTCTAATATTATCTTTATTACCGTTTGCTAAAATACCACCAGCATTAATAGTACCAGCGCTATTTATGTAGTCGCCCTTACCTAAAGTTTCTAATGTAAAGGCATCAGCTCCTGAAAGTAATAAATCATCTGATACTAAAGTAACTACTAAGTCTGTAGCATCCGCGGTTGAAGATCCTCCTAATGAATGTGAGGGGAATGTAATTACATCACCTATAGCAAAAGTACCATTTTGACCAGTTACACTTATTGCAGATACGTTAGTTTCAGTATCTAAAGTAATAGATGCTGTAACTGAAACTCCTGTACCTGTAGTAGTAACTGCTGAAGAACTTACACCTGTATGGGTAGCAATACCTCCTGAAGGTTGAGTTGTAATAGAAGTTAATAAAACATTAGCAGCAGTAGAAATAGATCCTAAAGAGCTTCGAGTGCCCCCTGTATCACCAGAAGCAGAAGCCGCGGCAAATGCTGAAGCCGATGGGGCAACACGTATTACTAAAGCAGAAGAACCACCATTATCAAAATAGTTTTTAACCGATAAATTAGTATATAATTCATAAGCCTGTGACCCTGATTTTAAAACTGTACCAAAAACTTCTTTAAATTGGTTATAGTTTTTAATTACAGTAGGTATTTCTAAAGGTCCCCTAACTGTGGGTCCTATAATAGCCATCCCTGAAGGGTCAACACCCTGTGCTATGAATGATTTATCGGTTTCTTGTAAAAGAACTCCGGGTGATAATAATGTTTCGGTTGCCATATTGTTTTATATTAGTCTGTGAATGAAGCTCCTGTTGGTGTTAAAATAAAGTCAAGTAGTATAAATTCGGCTGTTTTAGTGGGTTGTAAGAATACTTGGCCAACTAACTGGTTAGCGTCAATTATATCTGAAGTATTTAACTCACCGTCCATTTTAACTTTAAAGGCATATAATCCTGATCTTTGTACTAAACTATCAAGATATGGAGTTACTTGCTTAACAAATGTTTCTCTAGTGGATTCAGTATTTTGTTCAAATACTACATTGCGAGCAAACCCATTAATAACATCTTTAACATCAAGTAATAATCTACGAACATTTACTCTATCTAATGCGCTAGTAGCTTGTTGTAATGTTTTTTGACCAAATACTACAACACCCTGACCTGGGAAAGTAGCTAATGGGTTAACTTTAGAAGTGTATAAGTCGTCTCTTTGTGCTTTACTTAGTTTAAGTTCAGTTTTTGCAACTTTTTTAAGTTTACCTCTGTTTAAACCCGCAGGGGCAAACCAAGGAGCAGCTGTTGAGTCATTTTGTGCATATACTCCAGGTATAGCTGTAGAAGCAGGGCACCAGATATTTCTTCCTAATTCAGGGCTGGGGATTTGAACCCAAGGCCAATAAGCAGCAGCAAACGAAGTGTCTAATTCTTCTGCTTCTAACTTAACTGTAGAAATTGTTGTTGTATCATATTTAACTAAATCCAATACAAATAAATTGTCGCCTCTAACTTCAGTATTAGAGATTATAGTATCAATAGTGGATCCATGGTTTTCTTGGTTTATACCAGGTACTACTAAGGTTTTAAATTTAAATTCTTCTTTATTTTTAAGAATTTTAAAAGCATCAGTATAATCAGCAAGTTTTAAACCTTGAATATTTACATTAGCTCCTTCAGTTGCAGCACCTGCATATTGACCATAATCGCCTGCTTCACCCGTAGGGATATTAGATCCGGCACCCCCAAAGAAAGCACCGCTTTGTGCCGTGGGAAGAGAAGCTGAATATGATGTGCCTCCAGCATCAGTTCCTACAATATTATTAGTAGTATATTCATATGTAGGTAAATTAACTGCGTTTACTCTTATATATTTTGATTTGTTTGGATATTCACCTTGAATAGTAACAGAATCTCCAGCAGCATTTTTTACTTTTCTTTGGTCTCCTATTGCTTTTGCAACATAGTTCGGGTTTAATGGATCAAGGGATAAATTACTAAATTGTTCTAAGATTAAAGGTTTAGAAGCTTTATCATCACCTCTTCTAACAACTACATTAAATGTACCTGCTTTATTATTTACATTAGTAATTTCCCATCTAAAGTTATCAGCTGATCCTGTTTTTAGGATATTGCCTGCAAACTCGGGGATACCAGTACTGGTACTAGCATTATTATATATAGCTCCTTTTCCTAAGGTTTCAAAAGTAAATGGTTGGGTACTACTCTTTGCAGAAGCTGAAATATGAGTGCTATCAGCATAATCCCAAGTACCCGAAGCAGATACTACTCTAGTTACAAGTAATGAACTACCACCGTTAGCAAAATAATTTCTAGCTGCTATACTAGTGAAATACTCATATCCTTGTGAAGCGGATTCAAATGTAGAACCATATACGGCTTTATATTGGTTATAATTTTTAACTAAGGTTGGGATTTCAATGGGACCCTGTACTGCGGGGCCTATAATTGCTAATCCAGAGGGGTCGGTACCAGGAGTTGAAAATGATAAATCAGTTTCTTGTAAAAGTACACCTGGTGATACTAATGTTTCTGTTGCCATGTTGTTTTAAACTTTCAAGTATTAAAGGGGACCTAGATGGTCCCCCATAAATATATAAAAAGTTTTAAAACCAGGCTTACTCTTCAATAGGGGTAAATTCCCCCGTTTCTAGATTAATACTACCTCTCCCATAAGTGTTTGTAAGGGAAGTAACTAGATCTTGTTCTTTTCTTCTTACTTCTTCAAGATTAGATTCAACTTGTTTTTTACGTTCACGATAGTTAATTCCTTCAATGTGAACTTGTCCTGCTTGGTTAACTACAGTGGTGTAAAGTTGTTGGATTTCTCGGATTTGTCCGAGTTCATCATCATTAAATTTAATTGGATCTGCCATAACTTTTTAATTTTATATGTTTGAATATACGTATATGATAATTTAAGAAACCGTATTAATTTCGTCTATATTAGCCAAAGATACTGTATTAATACTTGCAATGTTTGATTTAGTTACACCATTAAGGGTAGCTAAATTAGTAGGACCAGAAGCTGCTGCTACTGTAACTACTAATGTAATAGTACCAGCAAAGTCTATACCTACGGCCTGTGACCCATCACCGCTTAAATTATCAGTGTCCTGGAAATCACTATCATGATCAACTATAGCACATATAAAACTATTATTACTTGAAATAGCAGAATGGGCTGCTGAGTTTAGTGTAATAGCATTGTTTGATCCATTAGTATTCCAGGTTGTAACTTCACTTGAGTAAGTAGTACTAAAATCTACATTATCAAAATCATCGTTTACTAAGTCACTACTAGCTCCCCCAAAAGCATCACTTGCAATTACTATTAAATCCGCGGATGTACTACTACCATGACTTTCTACATTTAAAGTAGCTGCAGTTACAGTACCTGTAATTGAGGAAGCATCGAATTGCAAAAATGATCTGATATATCTGAAAGTACCTCCACCCCTACCCGAGCTTTTAAAATATTGAATAGCACTATTAACTGCAATGTCTTGGGATATTGAAGTACCTGTCGTGACGTCTCTTGCAGCTGCTTGGGTAGAACCTACAGAACCTATAATTGATCCTCCTTTATTTAAATTTAAAGTTGGCATTTAGGTAAATAATAAGTTGTGTGGTTAAAATAATTATTTGCTGGAGGCGTTACTGAATATTGATCATAAGTTACATTAGGTATATTATAATAATTATTTTCTTCGGGTAATATGTTCCACCAAGTAGTTATACCCCCAGATTTAACTAAAGATGATAATGAAGAACTAAAATATTGCATATCATCATCTCCAAAAGTATCATAAAATAACCCATCATAACTAGATAAATTATTTTTAACACTATACCAACTACCTGTTACTATAGTAACATTAGATTTTCCAGATGCCCAAGCTTGTGCTTTAGGGATTATGTCAGGGTGGTTTTCTATAATAGTATGTGAATTAATAGAATGTGATTGAATATAACCTGCTGATATACCCATACCAAATCCTATTTCTAATATGTCACCTCCATTTTGACACACATATGCTGCTGAAGCAGACATAAGTGAATCTTCCCAATCCATCATTACTTCAAAGTTGCCCCCATAAGCTTCATCATAATAATAAATTTTATCAGATTCGAAAGTAAGGGTTTGATTAGTATAACTCATTATGAAAGCACTATATAATCATTACTTGGGTTAAAATATATTAAATCAGAACCATATTGGTGTCCTAATATTCTAACTATTTCCCCAGAACCTGTAGGGGCTATACCTCTAAATCTACCAGCAAAGCCGTTATGAAGATATACAGGCATACCAATTCCTTGACCATCCCCTAAACCATAAGGATTTACAAAGCCTCTTAAACACATACCATTTGTAGTAGAATTACTTCCTAATGCTACTGCTAAAGAAGATGTAGCTGTTCCAACTGCATTAGATTGAGCAAGGGACCAACCTCCTGAGGAATTTAAATAGTATACCCCTCCTGCTGTTGTTGATGTGTTACCGAATTTAATAATATCACCTATAGCTCCATTTGATCCTAAAGTAGCATGAGATTCATTAAATAATCTATTTTCAAATTCTAAATCTCCACTAGCACTTATGTTGCCTGACGCTGTTACATTACCTGTAAAAGTAGGTGAAGTAAACATTGTAGCTTTAGACTCATTTGTTACATTACCTAAGCTTAAATCCGTTTTTACTTCTGAAAAACTTCTTCCTTCAATTGTATTAGCATCTGTGAATTTAGCATAGTCATTATCTACAGGTGTACCCGTTCTATTTACTATTTTATACTCATCCATAAAGGCTGTTATTCCTACTTTTTGAGCTTCCCCATCATCATTATGGTGAACTAATAGTAAATCATTAGTTACGCTGGTACCTCCTGTATTAAAGGCTCCAGCATCCGTTATGATAGTACCACTACCGTAATCAACATTTACTGTTACAGCTCCAGATGAACCACCGCCTGATAAGCCACTACCTGCAGTTACACCTGTGATATCGCCTGCACTAGCAATATCTGCCGCAAGTGCAGCACTAGTAGCAGTAAATGCACCAGATATATCTGTTGCAATTTGAGCGGATGAACTTAATAATCCGTCAGAGTTTATAGTTATTGAGCCACCTAGTGTTACTGATCCACCCCCTGATAAGCCAGTACCTGCAGTAACTGTTACAGCGTCTTCGGCTAATTTTGCAATGGGGATTTCATCATTATCAATTTCAGCAACTATTGCAGCTGCTAAAGTGTCTGAAACAGCTGCAGCATCTAAAGTAGCAGCTATAATAGTACCACTAGCACTTATATCGCCTGAAGCTGTTATAGGAGTACTAATAGGTCCGTGTATTTCTAAATTATCATCTGCTCTTAATTCGATATTACCGTCGGCATGAATTTCTAGGTTTTCTGGATTACTAGTATCTGCTTGGATAAATGTATTAGTAGAATCGGCATCAAATGCTATTTTATTATTTTGAAAATCAAATATATCATTTGAAGTATCAAGACCCATTTTTAATGTTGTATGAGACCCCGAAGGACCAAATTTAGGATGAATTGCACCTCCCACACCTCCTACTATTGTAACAGCATGCGAATCAGAGTTAGTAGATCTAACTGAGAAACCTGTAACATTATCATTTATAAAAACTAATTTGCTGCTACCTTCAATTGTATCCGAGTCAGTAAATACTGAAATTTGATTATCAACAGGTGTACCTGAAGTATCTACAAAATCTAATTGTGCTGAGCTTGATATTACTCCCGCAGTATTAATAACACTTGTAACGGCAGCGTCTGTATAACCTACTTTTGCATCATTCGCTGTTACTCTTGTACTAAATGAAGCGCTAGCTGCTGTAAAGGCACCACTAATTTCTGTTGCTATTTGTGCAGAACCACTAAGTGTTCCATCGGGAACTGAAGTTAAATAAGATGAAGTTGCAGCCGTTAAAGTAGTAATATTAGTTGTGTTAGTAGATACTGAAGTATTTAATGCAGACACATCTACACCATCAACATTACCAACACTAGTGATATTATTACCACCCATATTTAAATCTTGAGTAGCTGTGTGATTACCTAAATTATCACCACCCGCGACTGCTCCAGCAAGTGAAGCTGATACGTCACTAAATCCTGGAAGAGATAAAGTTCCTTGGATATCTACACCACCTGAAGCCGTTATATTAGTAAAAGATTCTAATTGTTTAACTGAATTTCCTGAACCAGAGCCATAGTAAATAAGGCCATTATCAATATTAATGCCAACTTCACCTTGTGCTAAAGCACTAGGTACTGCTGATCCTGTTCCTGTTTTTAGTTTTATTGTACTTGCCATGTCTTATATATACATATTAATTAAAATGAGCCTCCATCAATTGTTCCATTGAAAGATTGTGCAGTAATAGCTCCACTTGCACTAATAGCTTTACTTATAGTTATTTTTTCATTAGCATCATCTACTATAAGAGTAGTATTGTTACCTTGATTTTCTATATCACCAAAATGTAATTTAAAAGTAGTTCCTAATAAATCACCACTACTACTTAAGTATAATCCACTACCTGCGCCCCCATCTGGGTGTGTAAGTCTTATATGACTATCAGTACCTACTATATCTGAATCAACTGTTAAACTTGTAGAACCTCCTGTACTTCCGTTAGTTATAGATAAACCCCCTTCATTGCTATATGTAAGACGCTGTTCACCGTTTATAGTACTTGAATTGACTGAGGTAACTACTCTGCCATTACCAGAATTAGTATACGAAGAAACAGGGACTGTAGGTATATCAGATGCTAGAGAAGCACTTACTGAATCAAAAGCACCACTTATATCTGAAGCTATTTGGGCTGAACTAGATAATGTTCCTGCTGGTACTGATGTTAAAAATGATCCAGTTTGTGAGGCTTGTATGTAAGATGATAAATCTTGGTCACCTGTATTAGTTCCGCTTAAATTAGAGGCTGATAGGGGTCTATTGAATTCAAATGAACCTATAGATTCAGAATGAAAAAATAATGAACCTGATGAAGTAAATACACCCGAACTACTAAGTCCTGGTGTACCTCCTATTTTATCTAAGAAATCTAGTTTAGCTGGAGTAGTAAGAAATTCAGTACCTTCTAATACTAAAGAACCAGATGATTGATTGCCTATGGTTAAAATACCATTTGTTATAACACTATCATTTTGGTCGGTAACTGCACCAGCTGTTTTTAATCCTTCTCTACTACTTCCCCCATCAGGAGTTCCTGCAGCTGTGTTCGAACTACCTGGAGTAGGGAGGGCTTCAACTGAGACACTTTCACCAAATTTAGATAAAACTTCCAATACATCTGTAACAGCAACCTGCCCATCACCGTCTAAATCAGGGTTAGGGGTTTTATTATTGGCAGAATTATATTGTTCAAGTAATGTATCTAATTTATCATTTATTGGGGCAATAAATGCTTCGTCTAAAAAGGATAATAAATCCATTCTACGTAAAACAGCATTACCATCACTACTACCACTTATATCTAATACAACTATATTAGCTATTTCATCTCCTCTGCTTTGAGCCTCAGTTATAGTGTAGCTTGAACCACCACCAAATCCAAAGGTTTGTGAACCACTTATATTAGCTAAAGTTTGGCTTCCAGAAGCAACTTTAAAATCGTTACCAAAAGTACCATTAGTTTTTCTTGTAAGAGCAAGTGTACTACCATTAACACTACTAGATAAGATTCCCGCAACCTTATCACATGTAAATGCCTTATTTCTAGTTATCCCAAAAGAATCATTATCGTTAATAAAACTTGAAGCAGTTAATAAGAAATCTGTAGTAGAAGCTGCGTTAAGGGTAGCTCCGTCTGAATCACTTCCATTAAAGCCAGTTGCGCCTGTAAAATTTCTTATAGTAAGAACAAATCCAGTATCTAAATCCAGATACAGTGTATCATTTGCATTTGTACCAAAACCAGTACCTACAGTAATAGACCCAGATGCTTTAGTACCAAATGAACCAGATGATATTTCCCTCATATTAAAAATTGATTCTGAAGGAATAGCATCAATTGTAATTCTTACTTGACTACCATCTGTTGATTTATCTGTAAATGAACTCGTAAAAGTTGTAAATATACTATCTGTAATAAATGAACTAGTTTGAGCGTTAGTTACAAACGAACTGGTTTGTGAATTAACTACAAATGATCCCGTTTGCGAATTAACTACAAACGAACTAGTTTGGGCATTTGTTACAAACGAACTGGTTTGTGAGTTTACTACAAACGAACTAGTTTGGGCATTTGTTACAAATGATCCCGTTTGCGAATTAGTTACAAACGAACTGGTTTGCGAATTAG
>CAACVD010000405.1_pt1 | contig 20904 bp, 29 predicted proteins | sample 2381771 | NCBI WGS metagenome assembly CAACVD01 (sample SAMEA5211965, study PRJEB30684) | marine metagenome | biome: Marine; feature: Epipelagic; material: Water | collected 2015-10-15 | depth 15 m | reverse complement strand
TCAGTGAAGAGTGTATGTTGTTACACTTTGAGAAAGATGAGAAGCGTAGAAGTAAACTAGGATTAAAAGGATTAGGTCAATAGTTCTGTTAGTACGACCATACAGTAGGTCTAGGTCTAAAAGTAGAGTGTTCAGATGTATCTAAGTGAATGAACCTACCACTGCCTTTCTGTTGCACTCCTATACCAGTAAAACCAAGCTCAAAAGCTAGTGACATAAGCTGGTAAGCGTCACCTCTACTTACCTTTACATCAGCAGCTAAACCATCATGGTGAACACCTGGAGTCTTCTTCTTTAGTTCTATAGGGTGTGTTCTTGCTCTGTAGCCACTTGTAATCACCATAGGTTGACCATAGTATTCTCTTAGTTGGTTCATCTTATTGATAAACTCTTGATCCATGTTACACTCACCAGTAGCACTACACTTAAACTCATTTTCACTAAAATACTTACCCCAGTCTATAACATACTTTTTCATATTAGTCCTTTTTGTCCATTAAATCTGATAGTTCTTTTGTTTTATCTTTGCTACTAAGACTACTACCAAAGTAGTATCCTAAAACCATAGTTACTGCTGATGATAACGTACCTAGTACATATATCAATATATCTTTAGACTGTGGATCTACTTCTACAAATATAATTACAAGAAATAAACCAAACGCTAGTATTACTGTGCCTAGTGCTAGTATAGGAGTAACAATCTTGTTTAGCATTGGGGCAAACTCACTGTTTGCTATCTTCATCTCTCTTTCGCGAGCAGACTGCTTATCCTGCATCTCTGATTCTAACTTAGCTAGTTCACCTTTTTGTTCCATCTCAGCTAGTTCTTTGAGTGCTTGTTGTTTTGCTTTAGGGTCTGGTATTACCCTGTCTATGACCTTCTCTGCTACAGGAAGCAGACCAGTAAGTAGTTGTAACATCTATTCTCCTTATGTTGTATAATATTTCTTCTTTATTTTACAGCCATTCTCAGTCTCTACTTCAAACCAGTTAAACCCTTTATACTCATTAGCACACCAATAAATACACAATCCTCTTTCCATTCGTTGTAGCCTACAGTAGTATTGTTCTCTTTGTGGTATTATAGTTACTAACATAGTAGATAGTAGTATTTCTATCATTGTACTCCCTTTATTGAGTCAATTAAGAACTGCACCATCCACCATCCAGCCATAAGCAGAACAGCTATAATAGATAACATAGTGGAATTGTAAATGAGTTCTTTACGTTTGCGTATTTGTTGGTATACCTGTGCTTCACGTTTGCGTTGAATTGACCTTCTAATCTGTATTAGCTGTTTATAACCATCTGCACCAAGATGGTGCAATGAACCCCAGTAGAACATATGCTTTAGTTCCTTCTCCATCTCTTTAATTCTTTGTCTTGCAGCAAGTTCATCAAATGCTTCTGCTGTGCTTGACTTAGTGTAAGTAATCTTCTTAAATATAGATGGCTTACTTTCTTCTTGTGTTAAACAGAACTTTACATCTTCTACCGCAGAAGCCCACTTACCTAGCTGTGAGAACACCTCTTGAGCTTCTTTACCATAGTTTACTGCTGTCTTGATACCTTGAAATACTGCATTTGCTGTAGCTAAAGCTGTGATTGGGTCGATCATTGTATTCCATATTTTTCTTTTAAAATTCTTTCATTTTCTTCTAAAATATCAGAATCTTTTTGTATTTCTATTTCTTCTTTTGGTTCTTCAGTAAGCCAATCTGAAGGATTAACACCAGCTTCTCTAAAACCATCTACAATTAAAGACATTACACCTGGTGTAAATACTCTTCCTTGCTGTAATGCTTTTTCAGCAGCTATTATTTTATTAACTGCTTTAGGATTAGTTGATATTCTTGCAAAAACTTTTGGAGTCATTAAAGTGGCAGTAGCTCCTACTACTTTAGCTATAGGGTCAAGGAAAGATGCAACACTAAGAGCATCTGCAATATTACCCCCAGCACTAAAACCAGGGACTGCTGTTAAAAAAGCATTTATAGCTCCTGCTTGTTTTCCTGCTAAGAACAAAGATAAAGATGAACCCATAGGTTTTTGAGCAGATATGTTAGCTACTTTTAGCAATCTAATAAAATCTTTTTGTTCCTTTGAAGATAAAACAGTTTGAAAAGTTCTAACATCTTGTGGGTCTTGTGCCTTTAATATATTTTTAGTAAGATTATTAATACTTTCTTGCGTAAACTCAACTCCTACATTTTTTATCTGAGCTTCTAAATATCCTCTTTTCAATGCCTGTTTAATTTTTAAACCTTCTTCAATAGCATTAGGAACACCTGCTTCTTTAGCTAAATTTGATGACCTATCTATTGCTGTAAAAGCCTCTTTAACATTTGTAACATTTCCTTTTGCAAATATAGTCTCTCCTACTTTTTCAGGATTTTGTCTTAATGCTGCTTGTAGAGCATCACCAAATAAATTTTCTACTGATTCTTTGTAAAAAGCACTAGTTGCTGTATATTCATTAAATAATTTTTCATTATCAACTTTTTTAGCAGCTAAATCCATAGCTTCTGTTATATCAGAAATAACATTTTTTAAATATCCTTCTGCTTTTGTTCCTTTTACTTCAGCTTTAACTTCTAATATTCTATCATATAAATCTGATTTATAACCATGAGCAGTAGAAAAATTCATTGTGTCTGCACTAGATGCTATTTCTTCATATAAATTTCTTAACTTAGAAGAAACTCCTAACATTTTTTTACTTTCAGGGTCTGCTCTTTTAGCAATTCTATTTAACTCAGTTAATGCTTTTTGTTTTATAGGTTTAAAATCAACACTAACTCCTTTAGAATAATCATCTAATTTTTCATAAAAAGGTCTTACTACATTTTTTAAATTTGTATAACCATCTTTAATATAGTTGTCAAATTGTATGCCAAATTGTTCAGAAGATAAATTTAATTTTGATACATCATTTAGTGTCTTATCTCTATATTTTTGAACCGCTCTTTGTATAGCAGCATCATTTTCTCTCATTGTACGCATACCAGTATATCCAAACCTAGCAATAAGTTCTATAACACTATCTAAACCATCTCCACTAACTTGATATTTTGTTAAAGTGCCTCCTTCTTTTTGTATTATATCTTGAGCAACTGTTCTTATATCTTCCAAAGGAGACATAGGAGTATTTCTAAAATGACCATATTTTTTTAAAATATCTTTTGTTACTTTAAATACTTTACCGCCGCTAGAAAATATTAAATTTCCTGAAAAATCAATTACAGCATTTTCTAAACCTTCTTGAACTGCTCTGTAAGCAGATTGTTTTCCATCTATTTTTTCTCCAGAGGCAACTTCTTTTACTTTTTGACCTGTCATTCCTCCTATCATAGCAGAGATAGCTTCCCCAGAAAATCTTTTTATTGCAGGAGCACCAGGAGGATAAAATCTACTAAATAAACCAGCAGCTACTACGCTACCTACTTCGGGAGCAGCTTCAATAAAACCTTCTAATATTTTTCTTGACATAGGCTTTTCTTCTGTAAGCATACCTCTAGGTTCTGTAGTAGTCTCGTCAGGTATTCGTGAAGGTAAATCAGATTCAGGAATATCATACTGTTTCATTAATTCTTCTTGTGTCTTAGTAACCATAATTAAAACCTTATTTGTGTATTAACTTCACTTTCAATCATTTTATTTATAAGAAATGAATTAGAAATACTAGTGTTTACACTATCTCTGTATATTTTATCTGTAATTTCTTTTACTTTACTTCTTGTAGTAGCTGGTTTAAATTTTTCATAAGGCATATTTGATTTTTCAAATACTTTAGATATTTGATTTTGAACAAGTGTTTCTATTTGTGATTTATAAAGATCTTTTGCTAATTTTTCTAAAGTTCCTTTGCTTAATTTAGCACTACCAAAAGCAGCTCTCATTAAATCTAATTCTTTATTTGAAAAAGCACCAGGTAATAATCTAGCTTTTCCAGCAACTAATTGACTTAATATCATATTAATTTGCTCATTTTGTTCTAATCCTTTAATAAGATTTTCATCAAGACCAAAAACAAGTTTACCAATTTTAGCTAAGTCAACAACAGTTTCCACGCCAGGAAAACCAACAAGTCCTTCATTTATTAAGTTTTTAAATTTTGAATAGGTTTCATGTATATTAATATTTGATGGCATTGACTTCATGTAGCCTTCTTCAAACTTTTCATAATTTTTAATTTGCTGCTCATACTCTTTTTCAGTTTTATAAGCACCTGTTTCTATTCCTGCGGTAGCTGCCATCTGCTCTACTTTATTTCTTTGCTGTTCTTGTTTAAATCGTATAGCTGCTAATTTTGTTACTTCATCTTCGCTACTATTAGGATATTTTTTTCTTACTTTATCTTTAATACTATTAAAATATGCTTGTTTTATAGGATCTTTTATTGCTAATTCTGGTCGTAATGCTTTAAGTTCTTGTGCTCTAAATTTATCTATTTCTGCTAATCTTGTTTGTTCTGACAAGAATTGATTTCTTCCTTGCATCATCATAGCTGTACCCATACCAGTTAAACCAGCAGAAGTAAGTCTATTACCTAGTTCTGTCAAACCTTTTGGAGAAGCTATATTAATACCTTGTTCTTGCATCTGTTGTGTTATAGCTTTAAATTTTGCTTGTTGAGCTTCTACAGCAGTTTTTTGACCAAAACCTCTTCTTATCCCAGCACTAGCACTAGTCTCAAGGCGTTGTAATACTCCTTCTAAACCAGCAGCTCTTTGTGGCTCTCTCATGGGTGCGTCTAATCCAAACAAACTTTGTGTTATCTCTTGTGCCATATTTATTCCTTAACTAAATAAACCTCTTTGACTAAATAAATCTCCTAATACTTGCCCTTCTGCTAAAATTTTTCTAAGGGCTTGTTCAATTTGTTCTTGAGATTCTGCACCAGGCTGTGTAGGTGCTCCTATTGCTCCTCTACCAGCTTCAGCTAGCTTACTCAAAGCACCAGCTTGTGCTCTTAAAGCATCTACATCATATTGTTGTTGTAGTCTTAGTCCTGCTAAACCAGCCTCAGCAGCTCTGCCAGCAGTTTGTTGTGCTAAGTCTGTTCTAGTACCTGATAACATTCTAGCTTGTTCAAACGGCTGTAACGCTGCTGTATCTATTGCTCTAGCTTCTCCTGTTAATCCAGCAGCTAGATTAGCTTGTCTTTGTGCTTCTGTTAGTCCAAACTGTTGTGCTGCTAATGCTTCTTGTGATCTAGCAATCTCTTGAGAAGATAGTATAGACTCAGCTAATGGACTAACTCTACGTTCACCACCTACAGTTGGCATAGTCTGACCATAACCTAGTAAACCTCTCTGTGCTAGTGTACCTAACATTCTTTCTTGTTCTCTTTGTCTAAGTGGCTCAGTTAATGCCCTAGTAGCTGCTAATTGCTGTGCTGTAGCTTCTTCTCTAGTTGTAGGTAGTCCTGTAATCATACCTTCAGCAGCTCCTAACGCTGCTTCTCTAATAGGAGCATAACCTGCACCAACTTCAGCAAATGCTTCTTCAGGAGTTATCCTACCAGTTCCTAGACCAGTTGTAACAGTATATGGTTTAAAGTCTGTTATACCAGCTTCTTTTCCTAATCTTAGTGCTTCTTCATAAGTCCTAGCACCTTGTTTTCTATACTCATCTGCTATCTTATTTATAGCTGCTATATCAAAACCAGCACCTGCTAATTCTTTTATGTCTAAGTCACTAAAGAAATCTTTTATTCCTGTTGGTAGTTTACTCTTTATGTCCTCTATAATACCAGTTTCTTCAGCAACTTCTTCAAATACACCAGCTTTTTCTAAAGCTTCTCGACCTGTTAGTAATCCTGCTCCTGCTTCTGCTGGTAGTATTTCTGATAATTCTTGTGTTAAATCTGGAAAAACATCTTCAACAGATACTCTACCTTTTTCTAAATCTTCTAATGTAAATCCACGCAAACCACGTTGATCTAATGTTGATAGTAAGGTTCTTTCAGGGTCAACTTGAATATCGCCTACAGAGAAATCACGCATACCAAATGCTGATTCTCCATATGCTTGTGGAGCAAAATCTCTAGCTTGAAATGAAACACCATCTGTTGGTAGTGCAAAGTCTGCATCACCAAATAACCCTGTCTGTGCATCTATCTGTGCTTGTGTTATAGTTTCTGGAGCAGATGTTAATGAATATGGGTCAATACCTAACGCACTCTCACTAACAGGAATATTAAAAGTGTCTGTAACTCCTGAAAGACCAACTTCATTAAGAGTGTCTCCTAATGTTCCACTATTATATACATAAGAACCAACTCCAACAAGTGCTCCTGAAATTAATGCTTTTTCTACATCACCAGTGATAACTCCTGTTGTTGCTCCTGATAATATTGCATTACCAATAGCTTGCTGTGCTACTGCACTTGCTCCTGAAGCAAATGTTGCTCCTATGCTAGAAGCTAAAGAACCTATACCTGGTATTGCCATCAAAGCAAAAGGAGCTACTGTTCCTAGTAGTTTACCTATACCGCTAGAAGTATCTTCATATACAGGAAAATACATAGGATTACCTTGGTCATCAAACTCAACACCAAAGTTTACCATTCCTTCAATATTAGAACTCTGATAACCCATTCTAGTGTAATCACCTCTAGGCTCTAAGAACCCTACTCTGCTTCCTCCAGGTAGGCTAAAAGGCTCTCCTGTAGTTTTATTTATAATTACTTCTCTACCTTGCTCATCTACACCTTTTCCAGCCTGAGATATATTAGTAAACCCTGCATTAGCAAAGTTCTCTGCTTGAATCTTAAATATCTTATCTAAGTCTGCTTGCCTACCTTGATAACGATAACCGCCCTGAGCTAAGTTCTCATACTGTTGTCTAAACTGTGTCTCTAGTTTTTGTTTTATAGCTTCATTAGAATTAGCAATAGGTGCTACATCGCCTATACGAGCCTGTGACTGCTCTCTTGTCTCTGCAAGCATACCAGTACTATTAACGTCTCCAGAGGGCGATTGGGAGGCTGTGGTGGGTTCTGGAGACGTAGCAGCTAACCTCATTGCATCTTGTTCTTGTTGTGTTAATCTAGGAGCAACAGAAGGGTCTATGCCTTTCGCACGTTGCTGTTCTTGAAACATTCTGTAAGCATCTAGGATACTCATGAGTATGACCCTCCCTCTATTGAACCACCAGATAATGTACCTGATAGTACAACATTTGTAATGGTTGCTGTGCCTGTCACCGCTGGGGAGGCACTATTAGCTTTCGTCGCAACTGCTGTAGCAATATTATCAAATTCAGTATTAATTTCCGTTCCTTTAACGATTTTGTTTGGATCTCCACTGTTTAACGTATCCTTTGCTGCGAAGTTAGTTGTTTTTGAATAATTACTCATTATATAGTCCTTCCTAGAACTGAATAAATATCTATCTTTTGTAGTGATAGAGGGTTACTATCAATAGAAGCATTTACTCCCACCTGTAAGATGTTACCATTTCCTGACAATTGTGTACTAAGTTTATCAATAAATACAGAAGCTGAATATTCTGCTACATTGTATTCTGCTGTACCATACTCAGCAATGTTTCCTTCTTTTGTTTGTACATCAGCATTATTAAAACTGTTTTCATAATCAAAAGCCCATTTCAAAGCTAATGTAGTATTAATAGCACCTATGACTGTTACATTAATCTTTTTAGGTATTTTTGTTATATCAGGTCTACCAAAGTCTAGGTATGGTGATAGATAACTAAATACATAACTAGAACCATTATCTGTAAAGTTTTTATACTCTGCTATGCCATCAGGCTGACCCATAAGTAATCTATTATTATGAGTGACTACTAATGATGATGGGTCTATACTATCCCATCTGGTTACTCTGTATGCACCATCAGGTAGTGTTGCTCTTACATCAAAACAAAAAGTAAATCCTGAAGCTGGTAAAGTTAATAAATAAAATGCTTCTTTTTCGTAATATTCACTTCTTATTCTAGCTTTGTCTTCTGTGTTTACTAAAGCTATTAAATTATCTCTTACATTCTTTGATAAGTCTCTTAATGGTGCTGATTTTTCTTGTATAGTTCTACCTAGGCTTCTTAGACCACTATCAGATAAAAATATTAAATCAGTACCTATAACTTGTATAGAATCTCTTGCAATACATCCTACGCCTATTATTACATCATTTAATGCTAAATTACTTACATCATCTGCGTTTGAATATATAACTATGTTACGTTCACAAAATATTACTAGAAAGTTGTTATGAGAAGCTAGTGCTATTATTTTATCACCACCAGGTATAACTTTTTCTAAATTTAATTGTCCTGAGCCAGAACCAGTAAAATCTGAACCATTTAATAATACACTATGGTATATTGTTAATGGATCGTCCTCTATATCAGCCATCCACATTCTACCAAAAGCTGACAGTGCTGCATTTGGTGTAAATGTATCTGCTGCGTATCCAGAAGGAAGATTACCTACATCTGCTAATCTTTGTAGTCCAAAGTCTCCTGTATGGGTATGGCTACCTCCTCCTCCACCTCCTCCAGTTGGTAATTTATGATATACTAAAGGAGGATGTGATTTTTGTGTTATATACATGTGTGGACTAAAGTTAGTACCACTTTGATATTCTTGTTGACTAAACTGCCAACAATTATCTGTTATAGTGTATGTAATCGTTGAATCAGCATTAGCATTGTATACAGGCATAGCAGACATACTAGTTTCACCTTCATACAAGTTGTTATTACCACCACTAATAATTTTATAAGAATTACCAGCCGTATAAGCATCAAACTCTACCATAGACTCTGGTAGTGTTGATGTACCACCAGCAGTTGTGTTATATTCCCAACCTCTTCTAGCAGCCATTCTACCAGACTTATCAATCACAGCATTGTCTGCTTCTAGTGTAAATGACAAGTCAAGAGTAACACCAGAGTCTTGTGTGTTAATACCAAAGAAACCTGGTGATACTATGGATACTGGTTGTATAGGTTTATTAGGCATTATGAAGGATACCACACTGTTTCTTCATCAGGTCTTCTTGCAGCTTCTATAGCTATAGCATCTCCTAAAGCCTGTTTAGCTACTGCATACTGACTTGATACACTGATACCTCCATCTTCACCACGTTCTTCTATTGCCTTAGCCCATGCTAAAGATGTAATTATATTCTTTTGTATAGCAGTAGTATCTGTATCATTTGTTAATTCTTCTTCAGGTATAACTAAGTCAAACCTTATTATATAATCACCATCAGGAATAGGATATAAATCTATTTGTCCATCTCTATCAGGGTCTACACCATTAGGATTATAGTATAATGGTGCACCCTGTGTAGGTGTGTCAGTTAACAACAAACTTTGTATAAAGTATGCTGATGTTTGATAACGTAAGAATACATCTTCTGTATCATTATGTGCAGAGATGATTCTAAACTTGTTCCTAGCACCATCTAAGTTGTAGTTAAATGTGCCTTGTTGTGTAGTAAACGATACTGTACTTCTTAGTACATCCCAGTTCCATGCGTCTTCTGTTTCTCTTTTAGCGTCATTAACTAAAGCACCTATCAAAGAAGAATACCCATTCTGAGACACACTGGTTACTTGGGCTTCTCTGAGCCTAACCAGTACATCATTTACTAAATCTAAATATGTAGTTGTAAGTGCCATTTAGCAATCCCATTTTCTTAGTGCTTTATTAATCCTACTATTAGGATCATTAGCAGTTTTACTACCTGTTCTTTTCTTTTTCATTCCTTGCATCCTAGCACAAAAACTTTTACGTCTAGCCGCATCTTTAGGTGACTTCTTTGCTTTCTTTCTTGATACTGGTGGTTTTAAGTTAGCACCTGTAGTTCTTTTAAAATACTTTCTACCAGCTTCATTAAGACCACCTTTAGGATTTTGATACTTTTTTTGAACCATTTTTCTTCCTTGCAAATGTTCTTACATTGGTAGGTTTACCACCTGTATTACCTGCTGCTCTCTTTCTTCTTACAGCAGACTTTCTTTGTGCTTCTGTCATACTCTTAGCTTTAGACCTAGGTACACATTTAGGATAGGCTCTCTTACTATCTTTAGTAGACTTACGACCACAAGCCTGAAACTTACCTTTCTTCTTAGGTGCTCCTATATCTACCCAGTCACCTTTCTTGCCTTTACCAAACCATTCTTTTAGTGACATAGTAAGCAACTCCTACAGGTATAACAACAATTATAAAAAACATAACTAAACCCATTTATGCGTAACCTCCACCTTTCTTCTTATATTGACGTACAACGTACCCTGAAGCATAAGCTGAAGGCCATTTATCAAACTTACGTTTTGCCTCTGCTACTACTCTGTTATACAGAGCCTTGTTAGTAGGTGTAGGAGATTTCTTAGACTTTTTTGCTGCCACTTTTAGCCCTTTTTTGTGCTGTTTTAGAAAGTTCTTTAAGATGAAAAAGTTTTTTACTAGACTTGTTATGTGTTGCACCAGAATGCATATCACCATTAGGCATTTTGTGCATCTTGCCTTTATATTCTTTACCATCTCTAAAGTAGTGAGCTACGCCTTTAGCCATTATGCTTTTCTCTTAGCTGGTTTCTTCATTGGCTTCTTAGCCATCATCTTCTTACCACCATAACCTTTATTCATACCGTTTTTCATTGGTTTCTTCTTGCCTTTCATCATGCCGTACATAGACTTCTCCTTAGCTTAGTTTTAAAATAATAGTAATAAGTATTAATACAATAGAACCAAAACAACCAATTAATATAGTTTCTAGTCTTTTTATTTTAGAAAGTGTTTCAGCCCACCTTTCTGCACACACAGCCTCATGGGATGTTAGTCTTTTGTCTAGTTCGTTTAGTAACTCTTCTGTCTTCATCGTTTAAACACCTCCTGCACTAGCATTTTCTAAATTAATCCATGTTTGATTGTCTTCGTCCCAACCATAAGAATTGCCATCAGTAGGCATTGCAGATGGTGCTATCCATGTAGCATCAGCAGTAGACATAGACCAACTATTGTAGGGTTTTTTTGAAACAAAAATATCTAAATTACTATCATACACATAACCTTTTCTTGCATAATTACCACGAAAAGGAGTTTTATTATTTTTGTGAGTATTTCTATGTGTGTTGTAAGATGTTCTTTTTACAGTGCAGTTATGTATATTTCCATAATACTGTTCCCAATCTTCTTGAACATCTGTTTCATCTTTACCAGTAATAATACTTGTAACAACTCCAGATGAATTAAGTAAAGCATAATGTCCCATGAAAAATCCTTAAAATGTAATTGTGTCTGAACCTGCTGTAAATGTATAAACTTTATAACCTGAACGTGAAACGGTGTCTTTGGTAAAAGTTAAACCTGCTCCTACAGTAGTAATGTCATCAAAAGTATCTGGGTAGGCAATAATAATTACTCCAGAACCTCCTGCTCCGCCAGTATTTGACGAGCCATTAGTTCCTCCTCCACCGCCACCTTTATTAGCAGTTCCTGAAAAACCATCTCCAGTGTCGGCTGCCCGACCATCACCTCCACCTCCTTGACCACCTGTGCCATCATAACCTACAGCACTACCACCACCACCGCCACCACCTGCATAATGCACTGCACTTCCTGTGATAGATGTAGAAGTACCATCACCTCCATCACCTGCTGTACTTCCTGGTACGCCAGTTGTTCCTGCTTGATTATGGCCTCCACCACCGCCACCTGGCCGTCCACTAGAAACGGCACCTGCTCCACCGCCACCACCGTCTTTTCCTTGTATTGTGGTAGTTTCACCAGTAACAGGAGTTATAGCAGGTGTATTTCCTGAACCGCCATTACCTCCAAAACGTCCTCCTCCACCAGACCCACCATCACCTCCATCACCTTCTGGAGTTGAAGCATCAGGACCACCCCCAACACCAAAGCCACCACCAGTAGAAGTGATAGCACCAAAAACACTATCGTCTCCGTAATCTCCTCTACTATTATTGTTTGAAGCAGGTTGAGTTCCAGATGAAATAGTTAAATCGTCTCCTGCTCCTCCTGCACCGATTGTAACTGTGTAAACACCTCCTGCGGAAATAGGATAAGCATTTCCTTCACGATAGCCGCCTGCTGCACCTCCACCACCTCCTGCATCTCCAGTAGCTCCTCCACCGCCTCCAGCAACTACTAAAAATTCTAACGTACTAGGTTTATTGCCAGCACCAGTAATAGAAAAATTAGAAAATAATAATTGATGTGATCCCGTCATTATGAAATATTCCCAGTAAGAACAGCTAAATTTGCTGTATAACTAAACATAATACTAGCAACTCCGTTTGCATCTAGTGTGTGTAAAGCAGTTGCTGCTAAATCACCTGCTTTTACAGCATTAACGGCAGTACAAGCTAATGTAGCTGTACATCCATTTACAGATATAACTGATACAATATCACCTATACCAAATACTCCTGTAGGCACAGTAACTGTTACATTAGCTGAATTAACATTTATTTGGTTACCTGCATCTCCTATAGCTAAAGTATAGTTACCTGATATATTCTGACTTACAGGTATGTCTCTTAAATCACCATCTTGATCTGATACTGTAGAAGCTCCTGTTAATGTTCCTCCTACATCTACATTACCACTTAGCCCTGCACTACCAGTAACTCCTAATGTACCGCCTATGTTTAAATTACTTGATATACCAGCACTACCTGATATATTAAATGTAGAATTACCTGATACTGCTCCTCTAAATGTAGCTTCACCAGATACCATTAATTCTGAAGCATTAGTACCTACTTCTACTATTACATCACTACTGTTTTTTGTATAAAGTCTTTTATCAAAAGTATTGATTGCTAACTCTGCTCCTCCTACAGCATTAGTGATATCAGCAGTAGCTGGTGCTCCTGATGTATCCTTTTTCTTAGTTAGAATAGTTGTCATGAGTAAGTACCCCCTTCAATTGTACTTGATTCTGTTAGAACTGTGCTTCCTCCATCTTGTAGCACTCCTGTAAAGTTTGCCGTAGCAGCATCTAAAAAAGCTGTATCAGCATCATAACCTTGAACTGATACACCTATCATTGATTGTGTTAGTACATTACTGGCACTGTGTTGTAACACACCAGTAAAGTTTGCTGTAGCATCAGAGTAATTTACTCCTCCTCCTGTAACACCAGCAGAAGCTACTGACACACCAATGTCAGCACTTGTTAGTACATTGCTACCACTTTCTTGTAATATTCCTGTAAAGTTTGCTGTAGCATCACTATAGTTTACAGCAGACGCTGCTGCTGCTGTAACAAATTCTATATCATTTTCAGTTGCATTTACTGCTAGAACAAAAGTAGCATTACCAGAATAAGAAGGCAACAAAGCTACTCTAGCAGAAGCTACAGTAGTCGCACTTGTACCGCCCTCACTGATAGCTAAAGGTAGTTGCTCAAATGTAGCAGTACCTGCACCGCCTGTACCTCTAAAAAAAGCCATAATTATTCCTTAACATAAAAAACCCTCCGAAGAGGGCTATAATGTTTACCAGTTTGGTCTTCCAACAAGGGCTGTATATTCAGCAGTAGCTAAATCTATTGCACCACCTGTATTGTTATTTAATTGAAATGTAACTTCATTTGCAGCAGTAACATTAGCCGTTAAATCTAAGTCTGCAACATCTACACTAGAAGCTACACCTAATACCATATCACCTAATCCAACACCAGAAACAGTTACACCAGTAGCTTCTTCGTCACCGTCTGCTATAGAACCAAAATTAAATGTGTCTTTAATAGTCCAGGTATCAGAGAAAGCTCCCTGAAACTGTCTATGTTGTCCTCTTTTTACTGTAGCCATTATTCATCCTTATAAAGAAAAGGGTTGACCGCTAGAGCCAACCCTGTTATTAAAATTAAGCTGGAACAATAAGAGCAACAGCAGAAGTATCTCTTAGCTCGCCAGTACCATACAAGGTATCAGCAGTTAAGAGCGTACCTAAATACTCTTGCTTGTATTGTGTTTGAACACGAACACCTAACTGCTCAACCAATACTCCAAACTCAGGATGGAACAACAAACATACTCTAGCAGCACCAGAACCATTAGTTGTGTCTACGTTGGTAGATACATATACTTTGATACCATATATGTCACCAATCTGACCATTTCTAATAGTGTTAGCATTACCAGCTTCACCTGTAAATGCTTGTTCTGTGAATCGTGATAGACCCATCATTACGTTTCTAGCTACAGGTGGGATAACAAAGTTACGATTATCCATAGGAACATCTTGATCGTCAAGACGCTGTATGGCTCTTCTAAATCCTGCATCAGTAATAGCACTTTCGTTATTACTAGCAGCTACATAGAATGTAGAACCATCACCACCTAGATAACCTTTGTCATAAGCAGCACTACCAGAACCAGCCTGTGACTGTCTACCAAGGGCTAATACGTCTGAATCAATCCTTGTAGCTAGTGCATAACCAGCATCATCTGTGTAGAAACGTCTTAGTGAAGTCAATGCCTGTACTTCTGCAAAGTCTTCAATCAAACGGCTATACTCATAGTGTTGGTTGATTGTTACAGTCTTTTCTGTACCAGACTCTTGAATCAAAGTAACTTCTGACTCAGCAGACTTGGTTGTAGCTGAACCTCTTGCTGGGGCTGGGAAGTGAACTACGTCACCTTTCTTGCCCTTCATGTTCATTGTTTTGATTAAGTTAGCAGCAACAAGATTCTTCTTGTAAGCTGCGATGATTTCATCCGACCAAACCTCAGGTATAAAACCTGCGGTATTGACTTCTGAATTAATTACATGATTAGTACCTAAACCCATTTTTAAATTCCTTTTCTAAAATATCATCCTCTGACTCTGCCTTCTCGATATGCCTTTTCTATTTCAGGTAACAAGGCTTCATACTTGTCAGGATCACTGTTAATAAGATTTCGTATATCAGAACGTCTAAAGATTTTCTTTGATGGTGCTTCTCCGCTACCGCTTGCTACAGTTGTAGTAGCACTCTTGATGTCTTGTGACCTAGCTTGTTTCTCCATCTCTACAGTTTTACTACCTACCTGTCTCTTTTCTTTCCATGTAGAAATAAGCTCGTCAGCAGCATCATAATCATACCTACGATCAGCCCTCATAAATAACTCTGCTCTTACTTTAGAATTATTTACCCAGTCCTGAAACCCTTGATCTTTTACTACATCAGTAAAGTCTGGATGTTTTTCTTTCAGTGATGAAAGAGCTTTAGACCTCTGCATCTCTTGGGTTAACTGTTCTGCTTGTCTAATCTTAGGGTGATTTTGTATTGCCTTGTCTACAGCCTGTTTAGGGTTAGCAAAAAAATCATCATCATTAGATTCTTCTGGTTCTGCTTGCTTTGTTTGTGGTTGACTTTGAACATAAGAATTAGCAACCCTACGAAGTTCTCCTAACTCTGTACCTTGTCTGCCTATTAACTTCTCAGCTTGTTGGTGCATAGATATAACTTCTTGAAGAGTTTTCTCCTTATACTTCTCAGGAATCTCTACTTCTGTTTTAACTTCTTCAGCTTTTACTTCTTCTTGCTGTGGTTCTTCTTTCTTATCTTCTATTTCTTCTACAAACTCAGCCACTATTACTCTCCTGTGTCAGTTGACATTTTAGGAAAGACACTTTGAATGGGGGTCTAACCTTGTCCCATACTACTATACTCTTGACCTATACCCACTTTTCTTTCATACTTCATATGACTCTCTCTACGTCTAACCCACGCATCTGATGCAGTGGGGAAGTCACCTGAACAACCATCTAGGTCTATTCTTGGTTTGCTGATTATGCGTTTAGCTTCAGCATTACAAGATGGGCAGTTAGTTGTTTTTACTGAATCATCAATGTATTTCTCAAATACATAATTATTTTTACATTGAAACTCAAATATTCTTTTAGTCATTATGTGTTCACATACATTAAGTCTTCATTAGGGTGTGCTTCTTCTTCTGCACATAAATCTTCATATACCTTTTCAGACATATCTTTTAACCCTAACATATACTTTAGTATATCTACCTGTCCTTTAGCAAAATGAAAATCTTCACTAGTTTCACAGTTCTGAACATTTTTGTATTCATCATACATTTTTTGTAAATCTTCCATCAAGTCTTTCCAACCTGGTGAAGACATCATTGAAAAACGGTTATCATAGTAATTTAATATTTTTTTATCCATTGGCACGTTTTTTGCTTTATTATTGCGTGATTATAGCACACTTTTTTGTAAAAGTCAAGTATTTCTTGAAGATTGTAGTTGTAATTCTGCAATTCTAGCTTTTGTGTCTATATCTTTCTCTTTTAAAGCCACATTTGCTAGTTTTATACGTCTTTCAAACTCTTTTGAAGGGTCATCTGCGTCTCCAAGGTACTTAGAAGCACTAGCAGCTATCTTAGCCTGTGTTTCTGCTGGTTTTAACTGTGTTTCTACCGCTTCTCCTTGTGCTTTAGCCTGTTTTAGCTGTACATCAGCCTGTAAATCAGCTAATTCTAGCTGTGCTTTCTGTAATTGTAGCTGTATAGCAGCTTGTTGTGACTGTGCTTCCTGTGGATTAGGTTGCATCATCTGCTGTAGCTGTTGTATAAGCTGTTCTCTGTTGTTTAAACTAGAGTTTTCTATGATTGCAGATAGAACTAATGGTACAATTGGTGATTCTGCACCTAATGTTTTCAGTAAATTCATAAACTGCATCTGCTCATGCTCTCTAGCTATGATACCAAGATTACTAGAAGGAATAAAAATAAAGTCTTGTGCAGGATACTTCTCAGGTTCAAACTGCATAAACCTATGTGCAGACTTAGTTATAAATGGAATTAAGAACTGCTCTTGAAAGTTTATTAATGTTCTCTTGTTTTTCTTTATGATTGATGATAATGCTACAGATAATCCTGCTCCTTCAGCAGTAGTCATCGCTTGTAATGATGAACTATCTATTGTTCCTGTAGCCATTAGTAGCATATTCATAAAGGAAGTAGCAGTGTTGATGTTAGAGCCATCTACTGAACCTATCTTGAATGGATATAGTATCTCTGCTGGATTACCATTAGTAAGGATAGTCTTACCAGGCTTTACTTCAAACCTAGCACCTCTAGGTAGTCTGGTAGCATCCATAGCCATCATAGGTACTGTAGCTAGTGCTACGCTGTCAAGGTGTGAACGCACTTGAGCATCAATAGCCTTTTGCATATTGTAGCCCTTCTCAGCAATACCACGACCCCAGAAACGATTAGGAACACTATCATTTTGAAAAGAAACAATAGGTCTATCTTTCATCATGTATGGTGACTCTTCTGCTTTGAGTAAATACTGCTCATTAGCTATAACTACTATTCCTTCTACAAGGTCACTAAAGTCTGCTGCTTGAGTACCGTACTCATCTGCTTGTTTGTTGAATACTTCTTCATACTTTTCTGAATCATCTTGATTCTCTATCATATACTTTGGTATGAGTCCATAGTATCTTAACAACTTAACTCTGTTCTCTTGATAATCAGATACTTCTTGTGATGGTTCTAAATCAGTCTCTATAGCATACTGAGATAGGTCTGAGACCGTCTCATAGACTCCTGACTCCATTGCTGCTACTACAGAGTGGATAGATACCAGTTCTTCAATAGCACAGCCTAGAGCCTCCTGTACGTTGCTTGCAGAGGGGTCTATTAAGAAGTTGTATGGTGTGATTGGTTTGAGTCCAACACAGAACCTTGTTTTCTCTTGTACTCCTACTGCTGTAATACCCATCTCTACTACTGGTTGCATAGCTGGTATTAGTTCTTTCTTCTCGTATACAGTAATCTCACCAATACCGTTACCATAGATTGCAGATAATAAGATAATATCAGAGATTGACTTTCTTACGTTACCCTTCTTGAAGTCTTCTATCATCTGATTACGAATCATCTGAATGTCAATCTTCTGTGGATCAAAACCATCATCAGTAATATCAAAGAACTTCTCTCCTCTACCAAACACAGCTTCTTCTATCTCTGCTGTGTGTGACTCTATCGCTTGTTGCAGTGCAGGAGTGATTATTCTGGCTCTTTCAGAATCTCTGGTTTTGTCTGCTGGGTCAAAGATACCTCTAAACAATCTTTCATACTCTTGCCACTTGTCCAGATAGTTTGTATCTCTGTGTACTTTCCATTGGTCACATTGACCTAGTACCCATGATACAAGAGGATTTACTGTTTTACTGTCATCATACATATTGTTTTCCTTTTAGGGGTGGTATACATAACGGTATACTACTCTGTGGTTGATTTACTTAGGGGGTTACTTAGTATGTCTTCTACTTCTTCTGTTTGTAACTTGTTTTTTATTAATTGTTTTGCTTCATTTAGTATTTGTATTTGTTGCGGTGTGTATAAACCTTCATTTATTAAATCTTCAGCAGAAGCATTACCAAACTGATTAAACGTATAACCTCTAAATAATTCAGGTATACCTGTTCGTTTAGACCATAACTCAAATGGCCTTTTTTCACCAAATTCTTTATGTTTTTGATAGCGTTTCTCCATCTGACCAGGCTGAAGAGATTGTTTAAATTTATTGTATACTGCTTTAAAATCAGGGTCTGTTTCTACTAAAGTATGGGAAACAATATCTCCTACAATATCTATAGGTCTAGTACTTTCTTTGTATACTTCAATACCAGACTCATCTAATGGTATTTCTTTAGGTCTAGGAGACTCTTTACTGCCAGGCTCTCCTGCTACCCATTGTTCTAAGAAATAATCTTTTTCTTTACCTAAATTAAATATAATATTTTTAGGGTCTAAATATTCACCTAAGTTTGGGTATTGTCTGTATGTTTCTTCTACTAATTTATCCATTTTAATATCCTGTTACCATGTCTAGTGGTTCATATTCTTCTTCTTCATAGTATGTAGTATATTCTGGTATCTGTACCTGTGTGATATACGACAAAGCATCTATTAAATCATCATGCACCTGTGGGTTAGGAAACTGTAACAACTGATCTAAGAACTCTTTGTTCCATTCTCCTTTATTCAGAGTAATCTTACCATGCTCAAACCTACCCTGTAATGCCCATGTAATTCTATCAATCTTTTTCTTGTTTCCATGAGTTACATCTTCTACTCTGAAGTATGTGTTGTATTGACGCATCATATCTGACAAGTAACCCATTACTGCATTCTTACCAATACCTTTTTCTATTCCTACACACAAAGGCTGAAAGTCTGTTACTGCTTGGAATATCTTAGAAGCAGTCTTCTTAATATCCCAACGACCATGTTCTATACTATGAACCCACCATCTATCTTCATCTACTTTTACTATTGCTATGGCGGTTTGGTCTAGTCTTTTCTTCCTAGCAGTGTTAGCATGAGCTACATCAGAGAATCCTGCAATATCACAAGCTATATACCATCTACCTCTTTCTGGTTCTTGTTCATCATACTGTATCCAGTCTTCTTTGAATAAACCACCACTAGCAGCTTCAAAAGAAGCCATAAACTCTTGTCTGAAAGCAAAGCTAGACATTGACTTCCTAGCTGCTTCTATCTCTTTTGGGTCTAGTAAATCATTATCAAAAGAATTAAAATGCCATGCTTTGAACTCTGAATCACCGCTATCGTTAGCGTAGTTGTATAAATCAAAGAAATGGTTTCTACCATAAGGTGTGCCTATAAACAACGCAGAGCCTTTCTGGTCAGCTAGAGCAGGTCTGATAATAGTTTCCCATACCTCTGACTTCATAGAGCCATACTCGTCCATTACAACAAACTTTAGAGATACTCCACGCATTGTCTCTGGTCTATCTGCACCCTTCAATGATATTGTAGTACCATTGATGAGTTTAATCTGTAGATTATTAATATGACTAGAATCTACTACTGGGTGTCCTAACTCAAGAAGAGTAGACCACATTACATCTCTAGCCTGTCCCTGAGTGTTGGCTATGTACCAGACATGTCCTTTCTCAGTTTGAAGAGCATTAATAATTAATAACCATGCTGCTAGTCTGGATTTACCAGTTCTTCTACCAGCTACTACTACTTTGAATCTAGTGGTATCATTCCATACCTTCTGTTGCCATGATAGTAACTTTACATCAAGCTCCATCAGAATCCTCTATTACTATAGGTTTTGGTTCTGCTGCTGATGATATGTTGATTGTTATTCCTTTGTTTAGTTGTTTGTCTTTTTCAAATATAGAAGTAGGTAATGCTCTATCCATTAGTAGCTTCAGTGCTGCCATCTGATGTGGGTGTTCATCAGTCATGGCTATGTCTATTGTTTTCTTGAGAACCCTGTCACCATTGGTAATGAGCATCCTAGCCATAAGTTCTCTAATCTTTTGTGTTTCTTCTCGTTTTGAGACAAGAGAACTCTTTTTTCTCTTTGTTTTGAGAGCAACATACTCCATTTCCTTCTTAGAGGGTCTACCAGGTCTTCTCTTTACTTTAGTGCCTACTGGTGTGAGAGTCTTGGCTTTAGTAGCGTATGTTCTTTTCTTCTCTTGTTCTATTGAGCTTTGAGTAGAGTCTTGCAACTCATTCTCAATATTCTTAGAGTGTTCGATATCCATTGATTTTCCTATACTCATTATATAGGTCAATATAGTTATAATGTTCATAGTAATTCATAATAAGAATAATAAATGATTATTAATAATTAATTACTATGAAACTGAATGTCCAGTATGACTATATAGACTCTTTCTTCAAAAGCATAATTCTAGCATATTTTTATTGATTTGTCAACTACTTTTTTTAGTGTCGGTGTGGGTTCAGCATAAATACAACACTACAGCATACCCCCTCCCCCCATATCAATCAAGTTGGCATGATGATTTAATAGATGCTTTGTCGTATATCACACAGGTACAGATACCAGAATATACTACATACTATGAAGAAGAAGAATATGAACCACTAGACATG
>CAACVD010000403.1_pt1 | contig 20993 bp, 16 predicted proteins | sample 2381771 | NCBI WGS metagenome assembly CAACVD01 (sample SAMEA5211965, study PRJEB30684) | marine metagenome | biome: Marine; feature: Epipelagic; material: Water | collected 2015-10-15 | depth 15 m | reverse complement strand
TCACCTAATTTCTACCTAATTTATACGTTTTTTCCACATTATGTCCTTGGTCCCTGGTCCTTCGTCTTTTTCCACGTGATACATGAGCTTACGCAAGAACCAATCGGCTTTCTGTAAGTCTTCCAGGCCATTCTTCTGTTCGTAACGCCATAAATATTTAATGATACTTGCTTTCAAGTACCCTTTAAATTCTTCGGGGGATAAACTACTTTCGATGGCTTCAATACACTCAACTAGACCAGTTTTATAGTGTGGAGGGTTGATTTTGTCGGTCATTTTTAGCGCAGTGTTCTCCTTCCTGTCTACTACAGGCTTTAAAATTAGCCAGTCTGTAACGTTAGTCTTCGCGCAAGTGTCGGATCTCAAAGCCTTCAAAAACGTTGCGTAAATTAATTAATTTACGTTCGGTCTCTGTCAAGGCGTTCCAATATGCCGACATAGTTTCTTGCTCGTAACGTCCACAGCCTTTGCATCTATCGTCACCCCATTGAGCAACTGAGCATCTGCCAATACAAGGGCTATCTGCCAGACTAGACACTTTTCCATCGAGACGTAGTGCCATAATATGGCAAGTATTACAAGTTTTATCTGCCTTGTCCACGATATTTTTTAAAAGATCGCTTCTTATTCTTGTTCATAGTAGAAAAACCAATGTTTCTTTGCGTGCTTTGCGACGTGCATTTAGCCTTGTGTTTGTTCGGATCAATTGCTTGGACTTGTTTAATACGTGCCATTACAAGTTCTTTTTAAGTTTTTCTATGATCTCTTGAGTGATTAATTTGGATTGCGTGTCTAACTCCAAACGTTCTTTGGCCTTGAGCATTTCACCTAGCTCGACCTGGGGATTGTCCAAACAGTATTGGACCACATCAAAGTTACGCATCTTAATCAGAATACTACGCAATTGTTTTATGGTTTCTGGTTTTTTCATATCAACCATTATAACTCTATTTATAGCTTCGACCATAATCGCCGTAATCAACCTTGTATAACGCGGGCGGGGCTTTGACCACACCACCTTTTTTATAGCCTGTAAACCCTTTAAAGTCACCACTAGCAATCAGCTCTTGTAACGGCAATAAATCAATCGTTGCCATTACAGAAGGTAAATTAGTAAACATTTCAGGGACAGAACTAGGTTTAGTAATAGACAAATCCAACACTGGCAAATCATACTGCGCAGCGATGTCGCGCAACTCTTGAGTAGCTATATTATACGTGCCACCCGCAGTAGTTTGCGTACCAGTATTAAACTCTCGTTGCGTCTGATCGTTCGGCACTGCTACATAGCGGTCGCCCTTCTTCAAAGCATCAATGATGGTACTAAGCACACCCTTACGCACATAAGATTCAGTAAAAGGCTGATTAATTACTGGCGTCATGCCTCTTTTATATTGTTGGTAGCCCTTCGGCGGTTCTTTTTTAAGCACTGGATCTTGCAACATCTCTTCAATGTTTTCTAAGTCAAATATTTCATTTTTTGGAAAAAGTTCCGCAACTTGTGGACGGCTTTTAACTAACCTTTGTGCCTCGTCTTTGTATGCTTCAACAATCTTCTTTTTAGTCTGTAATTTATTATGCGTACGCGTCTTTAATTGTTCGTTTAGTTGGTCCATTATGATTATCTTCATGCGATAATCGTCCGGCCCAAGTTGTTCTTGCAACTCACGTGGTACGACAAAATCAAAAGCCGTGCTAAAGTTTTCTAACCCCGACATTCGTGGGGTAGTTAAAAAAGCCTCTACTTCCGCTTCGGTTTTAATACTACTAATATCTACATTACGTCCCATTTGCGTAGCTAACTCTTTAATTCTAGCCCCTGCCGAACCTTTTTGATTATTGCCTTTGTTAACTTCCTGAGCAATAAACCTCATGTGATCGCCAAAATTTTGTTTTTCAATATCATGCAACATTTCGTCTGCAAGTGTTACTTCTTGACCCTCACCTCGACCGCCAGGAACTAGCATGCCACCAAAATACAAAGGAATATTTGGGCGTCTCGTTGCTGTTGGACCTAAAGTAGTATGTGGTGCTGTGGGATCTCTGCTAAAACGTGCTTGTAAAACATCTACCGCTAAAGTCACATTTTTCGGTGGTAAGTAATCTTGCTTCGAAACAACTTTTCTTAAAATTTCTATTTCTTTTTTTGCATCATTTAATTCTTTTACTACGTCGTAATAGCGTTGAGGTTCACGATCACCAGGGTCATCTGTCTCTGTTGATAGTTCATCCATTTCTTTCTCTAATTTATCTACTTTTTGCTCTGCACTTTTAAAACTTTGTTTAACCGAACCATCATAAAAACGTTTTGGTAGCTCGGTATCATGCGCCAAAATAGCAAAATTAATCATAGGATTATATTCACCTCTAACTCTTTTACTCGCATCTAGGCGACCTCCAGCGGCATCTTCTCTTATATTTTCTAAGTCACTATATTCAGAATATAGACCATCATCTTCACCTCTTAGCTCGGCTGGGTATAAGTCTGTTGGTTTAACTAAATTATTGTAACGATGAGTGACTGCACTTAACTTCAATTCCTTCTCTTCATATTCTTTGTAACGTGGTGTTTGTTTATCTATAAAACGTTTAGTAAAAGCACTTTCTTCAGGGTCCCTTGTTTCTTGTGCATAGTCATTTTGTATTTCATGAATAATTCTTACGTTAGGCACGCTTTGACCAGCTTCGTTGTATAAAGTGCCGCTTGCCCCACGCACCCAAAATAAAGGTCGACCATATTTACTGGTAAAGTGACTTTCTGCATTAGCGTAAGTAGAATTACTAATGTCATCAAGTATTTCCTCTTGTTCAAATCGATCAGTCCCTACTCCTGCGTTTTCTATACTTCTTTGAACATTTTTTATTTTTTCTTCTTGTTTAGGGTTTAGTCTAGGTAGGTAAGTGTGATTTAATTCAAAACCTTTGTTTTTAGCGTCGTGGTTTAAACCTATGCTACCATGCGCTATAGGCACAGACTCAACTACTGTGCCTGCCATGTAGCCTTCCATAAAGCTATCTATTTCAGACACAGAAATTTTTTCTTCGCCTTTTAATTTTAAAAATTTGTCTAACTCAGAGTCTTCTATTTCTTGTTGAGCTAATTTATCTTCTTTAGCATTACCAGTAGTAAGCTCGTTGTAGTAATTAATAGCTTTGTCTTCTGCAGGCATATTTTTAATAGCATTACGCACCACACTGACACTAGCAAAGTTAGGATCAATTTGTAGATCCGCCAGTAAATCGCCTCCGCCTAAAGTTTCTATGTTGTCTTCTAAACGTAGAGCTTCTTTGTCAGCTAATAAAACAGATGGTGTATCGCGTGGAGTGTAGTTTAATTTTCTATAGTCTGGGTTTAAAAATCTTTTGTCAGCTTTCACAAACTTTAACTCACCTTCAAGTCTTGTTTGTTTGTTTCGTAGCGCGCTTTCTAATTCGTCTTCTATTAGTGCATTTATATAAGAATCTGTATCTACATAATCTACATCATCGCTCCCAACTTGTGATTGTTGTCTTATAATTTCTTCAATTTCACCTCGGTGGTCACCTAAATACATTCGAAAGCTTTCTCTGATTTCAGCTATTTCATTGGGAGTTAAATCTTCAACATCAAACTCTTCTTCTGCTGAAAAACGATTTCTTAAATTTTCTATGTATGCTTCTATTTTTCCTGGTTCATTAACGTACGCATCAAAACTTTCCATAAACTTATCATCGTATGTGTCTTGCAAGTTTAATTTAGTAAAGTCAGCAAGCTCTTTTAAATTCATATCTGGCGAGTCCCCATATCGTTCTAAGTTTTTAGTTAAAGTTTCCATAACATCAGCGTATGGATAAACATTAAGACCAGAGTTATAAGACAAAAATTCTTCTTCTAAACGAGGCATAGAACGCCCCGCTATAAATAAATCTCTATTGCTTTCCAATGCTTTATTTTGAGCGTTAGCAAAAATGTCTCGAATACTCATTCTGCCGTAATCAATTGGCGGTGGTGGCAGTATGATTGGTCCTTCGTCCGTGGTCGGTTGTTCCGCTACCACTGGCTCTGCTACGATTGGTTCTTCTACGATTGGTTCTTCAACTACTGGTGCAGGTAATGCTGGTGTTTCGCCAACTTCTTCTGCTTCTATTTCTTGTCTAGTACTAGCATAAATACTGCTCGGCGTTTGTGCTACGCCACCAACCGTACCACCAATTAAAGCCTCTCCAACAGCAGCTTTTGGATCTATTTGTAAACCTGCGTCAGTTAAAAGCGTGCTACCTATTTGTTCGCCCAAACCTTGTAAGCCTTCGGTAACACCTTCACGCATGGCAGAACCATAGACCGTGCTATTTAATTTACCAATGCCATAAACGCCAAAAGCGTTTAACAAACCACTACCCAATGCGGTGCCACCAGCACCTGACCAATCTTCCCAGTTCGGTTCGTCACGCCCATTGGCTTTGGCTCGAGCTAAGGCAACTGGACCAGCGATTTGTGCTGCTTCAAATAAAGTTGGCGCTGCTATAGCGCCAGTAATTGCACCGATTGGGCCACCCACCGCAGCGCCGGCAGCACCACCAGCAATACGAGTAGCAATCGAGCCAGCCAGTTGTCCGGCTTGCTCTACCACAGCTCTGGGTAAAAACCCTACATCAAATAAAAAACCATTTCTGTTTAAAAAACCTTCGGCAGCTGACTCATAATTTTCTGGTGCTTCGGTTAAATCTTTTAAAAACTTACCTGAGTCTTCAAAACCCATAGCATCTAAAGTTGTGCCAATATTTTCTAATGGTTGGTCTAGTGCATAAGAAAACGCACTAGCGAGGGAGGTATTTTTTTCTTGTTCTTCCGGTGTAGCCATAACTAATGCCTAGTTTCATCTTCGTCAACAAATACGCCATCAGTCTGAGCCAGCATGTAACATAGCATAGTAATTACTATGTCCTTGTCTAAATTTTTACGACCCACTAACGTAGCAATTTGAATCATGCTGGCTGTAATTAAATCCCAGGTGTCACTTTTTTCTAATAAGGCTTTTTCTAAAACTGGATTAAGTTCTTCTAAAACTTCTGCGATACCTTCGTTCATGGCAAAATCTTCTTTTAAATTAACAAATAGTTTCATTCTTTGATTATACTGCTAATCAAACCATTGTCTAACCTCCCCCAATACCTCATTACTTATTTTCACTTTGTTTAGCAAGGTTTTTAAAATCTTTTCATCGACTGTATCTTTGGCTACTAAGTCTATATAAGTGCATTTGTCGTTCTGCCCAATACGGTGAATACGGTCTTCAGATTGGATTCTAAGCTCTAAGTCATAGCTGTTTGAGTAATATATTATAACGTTTGCTTCTGTTAACGTGATTCCTCTACCACCTGTCTGCGGATTTGAGATAAAATACTTTAACTCGTTATCTGGGTCCTGAAAGCGAGTAATTATATTTTGACGTTCATTTTGAGGGGTATCGCCGTAATATGTGGCCACCGAATTTTTTCCATATTTTTCTCGGAGCATTTCTGCTAACCTCTCTATGTCTGTACGGAACACAGCAAATAACACAACCTTACCATCCGTCTCTGCCAGCACATCCAATACCGCAGGTAGTCTGTTGTTCTCTAAGTAAATAGTTTCGCCTGCCTCATTACGCAAACTTCCAGCTACTACTTGTTGTAAACGCATCAACTGAGTCAAGACGTTCATGGTCGAGAAAGTTTCGTCCTCCAGGATCATCACTGCTTCTTGTTTCATCTGTTCGTAGGCTATCTTTTGCTCTTTAGTAAGCTCAACATAACGTTTCGTATAAGTTTTGGCTGGTAAATCCAAACATTCAGCTTTGGTATAACGAATCGAAAAACTTTTAATTGCTTCTTGTAGCTCATCTAAGCGCTGGAACCCAACGATTTGATCAAAACCTCGAGCGCCCATTTGTTGACGCTTCATGATTGCATAGCGCGCTCTGAAGGCATAGTAACTGCTATAGCCCAAAAGGTTTGGGTGCAAGAAATAACATTGTGAGTATAAATCCAAGGGTGCTTTGGTAATTGGAAAACCCGTCAAGATGCGACGATAGTTTGCCAGCGGTGCCAAAGCGGTAAGATTCTTTGTGCGTTTGGCTTTTGGATTCTTAATGGTAGTCGATTCATCTACTGCGAGCATGCAGTCGTGCGTGTTTAAAAACTCTTCAACAAATTTACAACCTTTGACTGTCGCAAAAGCTTCAACGTTTACTAAAAAAATATTTAAGGTCCCAGTGCTATCTTCGTCGACCATTTTGCGGTAGTCCCTGATCCAACGTTGCGTATGATTTGGTTGCCAGACTAATACCTCTCGAGCTATGTCGTCTGGTAAGTGACGTTCTATTTCATTGATGGACCAGTTATCCAACACTCCTTTGGGCGCGACAATAACTACGCCAGATATTTTTTTAGCCTGGAATAAAATGCCAATGTTGTCGATTAAAATTTTAGATTTACCCAACCCCATTTCTAAAAATAGAGCATAATTATCTTTGTCATAACTCTGCTCTAAAGTTTTGTATTGATGATCGTAGGGTTTTGTTTTAAACTGATAGGTCTCAAGCTTCATAAGATTCGTCCTTTATTATTCGTTATTTATTAAAATATTTCTTGCAATGTGCATTAAGCATAGTATAAGATATAAAAAGTAATGAGTAAACCGCTAGAAATAAAAATATATCAGACCGAACTTGGTTACAGCATCCTCATCGACAATGTGGTGCCACGTGATGAACTTGGTTTTGAGATATGTTTTACTTCTTTAAACGAAACTTTGTGTTATTTATTTTATGACTTGGGTAGAAAGCAACCATTTAATATTATTGCTTGCGAGGGCGACGACAGTTTGGAAAAAACCATCGACTTCGAACTAGACTTTGATCTTGATGGTCAAGCTGAGAAACCTACTTACAAAGATAACGTCATCACTTTCAAACCGAAAGACAAGACGTGAACATAAAAGAACACCAAGCGATGATGAGGAGAATAAAAGCGGAGTTAGATGCACAAGAAAAACAAAAGAAACTAAAGAAAACAAGAAAGAAAAAAGAGGAGAAGTAAATGTCGATTGAAATATTATTCGAACAAGAAACCAAAAGAAAAGTAGAGTCCCTAAAAGAAACTGATTTAAAAAGTTTATCCGAACTGTGCGACAAATTATTGCGAGTACAAGGCACGATAGGAAATGCTGAGGACCGCTTGCAAAGGTTGAAAGAAACCGAAAAGAATTTATCCGAAGAAGTTATTCCCCTGCGTTTACAAGAGCTAGGCATACAAGACATACGTCTAAGTGATGGCTCACGTATTTCAGCAGAACCTTATTATGGCGCTCGTATCTCTAAAGAAAAATTAGATGCGGCTCACAATTGGCTGAGAGAGAACGGTCACGGCGATCTTATTAAGAACGTCGTGAGCGTGCAGTTTGGCCGTGGTGAGGATGAGCGTGCTAAAGAAGTGATAAACACTTTAATTAAGGAAGGGTTATTGCCCGACCAGAAAGAAAGTGTTCATCCTAGTTCACTCAAGGCGTTCGTACGCGAACAAGTTGAGTCGAACAATCAGGTGTTTGACCAAGCAGCCAGAGAACTTTTCTCTGTCTACGAGGGCAAGCGAACGAAAATTGTCAAATAACAAATAAAGAGGAACGAATATATGGCAACGAAGAAAGCAAACGGTGAGAGTTTAGTCGCTCTCTTTGAAGGTGTCGAAGAAAAAGGCTTCGGCGAAGTAACAGCAGATGATCTACGGACTCCGCGTATCTCCATTGTACAGGCACTGTCGCCGCAGCGACAAAAAGCCTCGCCTGATTACAATGCAGATGCTGAGGAAGGGGATCTTTATTTTTCAGGAACCAACGCAGTCTTGTCGGGCGAAGAAGGTTTATTATTCTTACCGGTCTGGTACGAAAAAACTTTGGTGGAATGGAAACTGCGTGAGAAAGGTGGTGGTTTAGTTAAGATACATCCAGCGGATAGTGACTTACTAAATCGTTGTAGCAGAGATTCACAAAACAGATTGCTAACGCCGTCTGGTGAAACTCAGTTAACAACTACTGCCAATCACTATGGGTATGTTTTGATTGAGGACACACCGCAGAAATGCGTAATCAGTATGACTGGTTCACAATTGAAGCACTCACGTTACTTTAACACCTTGATACAAGGTACGAAGATGGATGGTGAAAAAGGCAGCTTCACCCCACCTTCATACTCGCACTGGTACACGATCAAAACTCAAACAGAGTCCAATGACCGTGGTTCTTGGTATTCGTATTCAATATCACAAGAACGCTCACTTAATACTAAGGAGGCGGACTTGTTTACCGAAGCAAAAGATTTCTCAGAATTCTGCGCAGGCGGTGGTATGAATCAACTACCAAACAAAAGTGCTAATACAGAAGCAATAGAGGACAACTCGAAAGCACTGTATTAAATTTTTTACAAAGGTCTTTTTAATATTTTTTTCAGCCTTTGTAAAACAACCGAGTGGTGGTCTTTTTTATGGCGAGGCCACCACTCACCTTAACAGATTAAAGTAATGACGCAAACAACAGAAGAAAAATTCATGGAGATATTTTCGGGCTTAGATAGAGCGTATGGTATATACGAAATAACGGGACAGAAAAACACTGCCAAAGGAATTAAAAAAGACGGTCGAGGTAAAACTTTACAAGAACCGTTAACTTTAGATTTATGGAAACAACATATCGCTGGCAAAGTTTCGATCGGTGTAATTCCATTAAAAGATGATGAAACCTGTAAATGGGGATGTATAGATATAGATGAGTACCCAATAGATGTTAAGAAGATTATTAAATCAGTGTCCGATATGAGTTTGCCCGTGGTCCCTTGTGCAACAAAATCTGGCGGTGTGCATTTGTTTTTGTTTACTAAAGAACCTGTGCCAGCAATCAAGTTTAGAAATAAGCTAGAAGAGATTGCGGCAGCTTTGGGTCGTACTGGCGATGAGATATTTCCAAAGCAGTATCAATGGTCCACTCAACTACCTAAAGAAAGACAAACCGGTAACTGGTTGAACATGCCGTACTTCTCTGGTGAAGACACTACTCGGTATGGTTTAAATGCTAGTGGTGATGCTTTGTCATTGGAAGAGTTTATTGACTTTGTACAAAAGAAATCTATTAGCGAAGAAAAATTAGATGAGTTAGTCCCAGTCAAAAAGTCCAGAAGAAAACTAATTGCTAAAGACAGCGACAGTATTTGGAATGAAGCGCCACCTTGTTTAGTTCACATGAAACTAAACGGAGTGCCAGAGGGTTGTCGTAATACTGCACTGTTTTCTTATGGCGTGTTCTTTAGAAAAGTTTATCCAGAAACAGAAGAATGGAAAGATAAACTCTACGAAGTTAATAAACAAGTTTGTTCTAAACCAATTTCACACAGCGAAATGACCGCGTTGATCTTAAGTATTGAGAAATCAGACTATCGTTATCAATGCAGTCAACCACCTTTGGTAGATTTTTGTCAGAGCGGTATCTGTGTCACCAAGCGTTTTGGGATTGATGCGTCTGAAAGAGATCCTGTGTTTGGTGGCCTTAGAAAATACCTCACAGACCCACCGCTCTGGCATCTTGATATGGACGGACAAACTATTGTTTTAGAAACCAAACAACTGCATAACTTTTCTATGTTTCAACAAAGATGTATGGAAGTTTTAAATGCTTGTCCACCGGATATTAAAAAAATAGAGTGGGTGGCTAGATTAAATACTTTGTTACAAGACGTGCAAGAAGTTGATATGCCATCTGATATGACTAAGAGTGGTCTGTTAGAAGAAAGCATCATGGAGTTCTGTGTCAGCACCGAATCTATCTCTAGGCTGGCTATCATGTCCGGCGGAGCTTTTCGCTTTGAGGAGGGCGCAGAGAAGCCTCAGTGGTGGTTTAGAGGGCGTGATGTAGTGAAATATATACACGAATACAAAGGCATGAAAACAGTTAGAGAAGCAGAGATATTTGATGAACTAAAAAAGATGGGTGCCAACAACTTAGCTAAGTGGATAGATAAGAGTGTTGGCAACAAAAACATTTGGGTGCTTGATGTTATTGAAATAGATAACAGTCACGTCACTGCTGAAGATTTTAAGAAACCGATTGTTGATAAGGAGTGGGAGTAGTGTTGAACGTTAAGAAATACTTTGGTCCACCTGGCACTGGTAAAACTACTAAGCTGTTAGGCCTAGTAGAAAAACATTTAGAAGAAGGCGTGCAACCAGATCAAATGGCTTTTATATCTTTTTCAGTCAAAGCAGCAACCGAAGCCAAGAACAGAGCCAACGCTAGTTTAGGTTTGGGCTTTGATGAAATGCCGTACTTCTGTACTAGCCATGCTTTTTGTAAAAGAGTTATGGGTATAGGTAGAGTTATGGCTGGTGAAGACATTAAAGAATTTTTAGACGAGTACAGTTTTAATTTAACTAAAAACTACAAGCTAGATAATCGTCGCAGTGTGCAGTCCTTGGTCGAAGATCCTTACTTCCAGATCATAGAAAATGCTAAGACTAATTGTCAGTCGATTGAGCAAGAGCGGTTGTCTACTATCCTATCACTACGTAAAAATGTTTCGCCTATGCTTCTAACTAATATTGCCGAAGCTTGGGAAGAGTATCGTGGAAACAGTGTGCCAATGATTTATTCGTTTGCTGATATGATTCAAAGCTTTATAGATAAAGGTACAGCACCACCACTAAAGGTATTGATCGTTGATGAAGCTCAAGACTTAGCAGAATTAAACTGGCAGTTGGTTGATAAACTAACAGAAGTTGTTGATATTACTTACATTGCTGGCGATGATGACCAAGCAATCTATGAATGGAATGGTGCTAAACCACAGCGTTTTGTCGACTACATGGGCGAGAAAATTATTTTAGATCAGTCTTTTCGCATACCTAAAAAGGTACACCATGTAGCTGAAATAATATCTAAACGGATCAAAGTTCGTGAAGAGAAAGAATACAAACCTAGAGTAGAAGAAGGCGCAGTAACAGAAATATCTTCGGTTAATTTATTACCACTAGAGCAAGGCAGTTGGTTGGTGTTAGCCTCTTGCGACTACATGTTGTCTGATGCAGCCAAGGGTTATGACATTAGAAAGTTTTTGATTGATAACGGCTTTCCTTTTTCACACAACCACTATCGTTACATACCACATAAGATGATGGCGGCAATGTCAGCTTGGGAAAAACTAAACACTGAGGGCGAGATTACAGTTGCTCAGTTAGGTGATCTCTACAATTATTTAGGCAAGACTTATGTCAAGCGTGGTTTTATTACCAAAGTTTTAAACGAAGAAAACAAAAGCCAAACAGTAAACAAAGAACAAATAATAAATATGTACGGACTAAAAGAAGAATGTTTAGAAGAAGAATGGAAAGAAGTCTTTAGTAAAACTATTGACGTTAAGCGTCGAGCTTTTATTGAGAAAGCTTTGGCAAATGGTGAGGATCTTTTTGGCGAACCAAGAATAGCTATTTCAACTATTCATCAGGCCAAGGGCGGAGAAGCGGAGAATGTTGCTGTGTTGTTGGATTTATCGCCAGCTCAACAGCAAGATTTTATTTTAAAACCAGATGGCTTGCACCGACAGTTTTATGTGGCAGTAACGAGAGCGCTACAAAATTTGTATTTGGTAAAAGCTAAAAGCGAAAACTATAGGTATTTAATATGAGTGTTTTTAAACCAGCAACGGAATGGATAGCTCCGGATGTATTTCCAACAGAGCTATTGGTGAACGCAAAGGAAATAGCGATTGACACAGAAACTAGAGACCCAAACCTAATTGGTGTTGGTCCTGGCTACATTAGAAACGATGGCGAGGTCGTCGGTATCTCAGTTGCTTGCGATGGCTTTGAAGGTTACTTTCCGTTTGGTCATGAGTCTGGTTTTAACTTTCCTAAAAATAAAGTAGTTAACTTTTTTAAAAAGGTTTGTGCTAGTGACAACGATAAAATATTTCATAATGCGACGTATGATGTCGGTTGGTTAGAGAACTTAGGCATAAAAGTAAACGGCAAAATAATTGACACCATGATCGTTGCGCCACTGGTTGATGAAAACCATTACTCCTACTCACTCAATGCGTTGGGTCGTATGTATTTAAATGAAGGTAAGACCGAAGCAGATTTAAATGAAGCTGCAGCTGAGTGGGGACTAGATCCTAAAGCTGAAATGTGGCGTTTACCTTCGGCCTATGTCGGTACGTATGCTACACAAGATGCTGCGCTAACTTTAAAACTTTGGAACTATTTTAAAGTAGAACTAGAGAACCAAAACTTATGGAATGTGTTTGAGTTAGAAATGGAAGTGCTACCTTTAATTTTAGAAATGAAACGCAAAGGTGTGCGAGTTGATTTAGAAAAAGCAGAACGTATTAAGAAAGAACTAATTAGTAAAGAGAAAAAACTTATTAAACAAATACAAAAAGAATCTGGCGTTGAAGAAGTACAGCTCTGGGCAGCACGTTCGTTAGCAAAAGTATTTGATGCTTTGAAGTTAAGTTATTTGCAAACACCAACTGGTCAGCCTAGTTTTACTAAAGCTTTTTTAGAAAACCACACACATCCAGTTGCTAGTATGATTCGTGAAGCTAGAGAACTAAATAAATCACACAGCACCTTTATTGATTCTATTTTAAAACACGAACACAACGGCAGAATACATGCTGAGATTAGACAGCTCAAAGGTGAGTCTGGTGGCACAGTCACTGGTCGGTTGTCCATGAGCAATCCAAACTTACAACAAGTACCAGCGCGTAATAAAAACATTGGTCCGTTGATTCGTTCTTTGTTCCTACCAGAAGAAGGTGAGCTTTGGTGTTCAGCAGACTTTAGTCAACAAGAACCTAGAATACTTACGCACTACTCTGATCTATCTAAGTATGATGGCGCGGATGTTATTGCTGAAGCGTATCGTGATGGGGACGCTGACTTTCATCAAGAGGTAGCTAATCTAGTAGACATTGATAGAAAGACTGCTAAGACTATTGGTCTAGGCATTATGTATGGCATGGGCAAAGGTAAATTAGCTGATCAGCTTGGTGTTACTTTAGAAGAAGCCGCAGATATATTAGCTAAATTTAATACCTATGCGCCGTTTGTGCGTCAGTTGGCTGACTCAGTTATGCGTAGTGCAAATCAAAAAGGCTACATCAAAACTTTATTAGGTAGGCGTTGTCACTTCGACATGTGGGAGCCAGTTAAATATGGCACCGGTCGACCACTTAAATACAAAGAAGCCGTGCATGAGTACAACGGCGAAGTAAAAAGGGCTTTTGTTTATAAAGCGCTAAACAAATTAATTCAAGGCTCGGCCGCAGACATGACTAAAAAAGCCATGGTCGAGTGCTACAAAGCTGGCTACACGCCACTTTTACAGGTTCATGATGAGTTGGTTTTCTCCGTAGCTTCGCAAGAAGACGTAGATAACATAACTAAAATTATGGAAGAAGCTGTGCTACTGTGCATACCTAACAAGGTAGATGCAGAGCTTGGCGACAATTGGGGTGATTCTATGGAGTCATCAGATAATAACTTATAATTGGAGATCCTTATGGACATCAATAAATGGAAAAGCGTAGCAATACGTAAAGAAATAGTCGAGCTGGCTGCCGAGATTGGCAAGAAGACAGAGCGACCTACTAGTAATGTTTTTGCTTTTGCGGTGAAGCGTCTTGCTGAAGACATTGACAAAGGCAAACTAAACGAAGTACCAAAAGCATGAAGCACGTAATAAAATATGAGTCGCCTTACGAGTATGGCAACTTTTCTAGTGAAGATCGTAAAGAAGGTAGATTTTACGACTGTCACGGCACAAAGTTGCCATCGGTAACCACCATACTTTCTGCTACTAAGAAAGACAAAGAGTCTCTGACTCGGTGGATTGAACGCGTTGGTGAGGAAGAGGCCAACCGTATTCGCGATGAAGCTGCGGCTAGAGGTTCGCATGTGCATCATATTTTAGAAAAACAAATTGTGCACGGCGACCTTTGGGACTATCGTCCGGATAGTGGTGAAGAAAAACGTGCTTACAAGATGGCTTGTAAAATTATGGATGAAGGGTTTCCTAGAATCTCACAGGTCTATGGTTGTGAAGTGTCTTTGTATAACCCTGATAAGTATGCTGGTCGAGCGGATGTTGTCGGTGTCTTTGAAGGTGAACCAGCTATCATGGATTTTAAACAAACTAACAAACCTAAAAAGCGTGAGTGGATTGAAGATTACTTCTGCCAGTTGGCAGCTTATGCTTTGGCTCACAATGAGTTGTATGGCACTAATATACAAAAAGGCGTGATCTTAATGTGTTCGGTAGATTTAATTTACCAAGAGTTTGTTATTCAAGGCGATGAATTTAAACGTTGTGCTGATCTGTGGTTAGAGCGAGTAGCAGAATATCAAAAAGAAGTTTTAAATATCGTCGGGGGTAAAGAACTCTAAACTTAAATTTAATCTGTTTCTTCTATAAAAATTAAGCAAATCAATTATTTCTCTATTAGGATAGTATCTATTTGGAGACACCAAAGCTCCGGCATTTAACATTCTTTTAGTGGCTAATTCAAAATTTCTTCTAGCAGACTTAGGCGGTTTGTATGGCGTAAACACACCTTTCATAATATTAATTCTTGTTTTTCTGTCATTTATTCTTTGTTTTATTTGTTTACGTAGCTCTCTTTTATTAACACCTAATCTTTGCATGGCTAAATAATCTCGATAAAAATTTTGTTGTGCAGTATAACTAGCTCGCTGTGAGTTACTATAAGCGTTTAATATATCTTGCGCTGAAACAGCTCCAGACTGATAAGTAATTCTAGTAAACAATCGTTTTGAATTAGCTTCAGCTTTTTTAAACTCACTTATAAGAAACGGTAAAGACTGTGTTGGGTTTACTTTTGATACTTTTAAACCCATCAAACCTAAAATAGCATCGTCAAACTCTTGTCTGTTACCATACTTATCAAAAGCAAACTCACCCATTTCTCCACCTTGCATGACTCTACCTAATTGTTGTATAAAAGCAGGTTGAGCTTTTTCAAAAGCATAGTTAAACATGTCTTTAGCTTGATTTCCCCAAGTGTCTTCTTCTATACGTATTGCTCCGCCATTTTCTTTTCTGTTATTGTAAAGGTCTACACTTACCTGTGGAGCAATAGAAAGAGTTAAGTAAGCCGAAGTTAAATCTGAAACTGCATCAAACATACCAGCAGCTACACTGCTTGGTATGCCTCTACCAATATCTTCCCCTTCTCTAATAGCATTAAAAACTGTAGGAGGTATGCGAGCTATGGTGTCATAAACAAATAAATGACTACCATCAATAAAATTAAAACCACCACCTTCTGCGGCACTACGTTTACTAACTGGAATAATAGCATTATTTTTAGCATACTCAGGCAAAATTCTTCTGGCTGCTTCTATATCTTCGTCGTCTACTCCTGATTCAGCTTTACCATAAGCTAAAGCCATAGCCGGTAGTCCAGCAGCCATAGTACCTAAACCTAATAATCTACGATAACCTTGAATCATTTGTTGTTGATTACCAGAATTAATTTCTTTTCCAGCTAACCAAATTATATTAAACGAAGTTCTAATAATTTCTGTTGGGAAAGCAACAAAATTACCAAACGGTGTTCTTCGTAAACCTTTTACAAAATTACCAACATAATCATAGTTAGGTATAGTATGTCTTACTTTGTAAGCAGCTACATGATTAAGCATATTTTCATAAGATAAATCTTCTATTCTTAGGTTGCCTAAACTTTTAGCAAAATTTTCTAAGCTTTGCATGCTAGCTTCTGAGTTGTCATAAGCTTTAGCTAGTTTATTTTTTTCAGAAAAGAAAGCTGCAATTTTAAAAAAATCATCTGAAGCTTGGTAAACATCTGCTGGTTTTTTACCTATTTTAGTTACGCCTTTAATAAATTTATTTACTCCTGGAATATGTTTGCTATTTAGAAAAGCTTGAAAATCATTTAAAGTTCTATACGCTCCAGAACCTGCTTCGTTAAAAACAGCTATAACATCTTGCAAACGTACACTAGTGTTAACAATACCTAAATCTTGCATCATTTTATAAATTTTTTCTCTGTGTATGCGGGGCGAAAGTTTTTGCCCAGAACTATCAAAGCCAGTGCCAGAAAGTTCATAGTAAATAGTCTTCATAGCTTCAGAAAAATCTGAAGTATTTAAATGTCCACTACCAAAATAAAACATACCAGCAGTAAAAGCGTTACGAGTTTGAGCCGTGATGCTATAAACAGTTTTAAATGATTGCACTATTGCTTTGGGTATTAAAAAGAAACTATCATAAAATCTTTCAAGTCCACTTTTATCTTGTTTATTTAAAGCCAAAGCTTTAGCTAATTCTTTAGTTGTAAACAAACCATCTATAGGAGAGTTTTGTAAAGGCACTTCTGCACTAAATTCTTCAGTCGGACTAGTAGCAAATATTTTCTTTCCAGGTTTGCTGTCTTCATCTAAAAGTTTTTGATAGAAATTAAAGTTTTCTACATAGCTAGTTAGTCGATTAACTGTAGTTGCAACTAACTGCGAAGGATTAGTTATCTCACCAAACAAACCACGTAATTCTTCCGGTAGTTTTTCTCGTTGTTTTAAAAATTGAGTTAGAGGAGATACTTTTCCTTCATTTACTTGTCTACCTGTTATAGTTTGTATAAGACTGGGATCTATTGTTTCTGCGGCTAAAGAATTTTTTATAATATTGTTTACTGAAATTGTAGCTTGTTCTCTAGACATGCTTTTATCTTTCATTTGGTATTCAACGGCTACATTAAAAGCTTTTTGTTGTTCTTTATTTAACTTGCCAAAAAAACTAGAGGGGTTCCAACCGTAACTTGGATCAAATAATTTATAACTTCTAGTTAAATATGCGCCTAGCTGTGCTTCAATAATATCTTTTTTTAACTCAGTTACTTTTACACCACCTCTTTCAACTTTTGTTTGTTCGTCTAAAACAGTTGCGGGAAATTCATCTAAAATTCTAGTACTAAGTGAGTCTATAGTTGTACGCATTTGTGCAGCAACATTTCTAACATTTTCGGGCAAGTCTTCTAAAGTTACTGCGTCGATACGAGCTCCTTCTTCTAACTCTCGTTCTAAACTTTCTATTGCTTTAGCAAATTGACCTTTTTTAATTTCGTCAATTGTTTCAGCAGACTTCTGTTGCAAATCTGCTATCTCTCCACGTTTTGCTATTCTTTGTTCTTCGTTTAATGGTTTTGGTTCATACGCTTTAGTTAAAAAATCACTTACTAGTTGATCTATTTCTGCTCTATCCTTAACACTACCCTCTAAAACAGCGGTGTCAGCTGCACGTTCATAAGCTTCTGCTGCTTGTTGAGCTATTTTATTTAAGCCTCTTTGACGTCCAATTCTTTGTCGATCTAATTCAAAAACAGTTTGCCCTAAACCGTTATCAGCAAAAAATAAATATTTCCAAATATTTTTAAGACTACCAAGCACGCCGTTTTGTTGCATAGGCATGTCACCTCTAAATCCAGAATAACTTTTAAACACTGTTGGGTTGCCCTCGGCTTCTGTTTCTCCAGCAATAAAGTCTATGGTCGGTCGGCCTTGTTCGTTTTGAATTTGCTCGTAAGATTTACCAGAGGATTTATCAACATACTGAAAACCCACTACATCGCCAGCATCGCTTTCAATCTTTTCTTTTACAAAAGTAAAATTTTCTCCGTTAATTGCAACTACAAATTCTTGTACTAAACTTTTTTCAGGATTCCTAGTATTTATTTGTTCAGAGGCCGCACCTTGTTGATTTCCAAGCTCACCGACTTCAACTAAAATAGGTGTTTCTTTTTCGTTAATAGTTAACTGGTTTTGATTTTGTTCGATGTTGTATTGTTTTTCAGCAATCTCTTTCATTAAAGCAGCTTTATTTTTTTGTAAAGCAGCAGGAGCGCTGGTGCTATCGTATTTATCTGGGAAAAGGTCTTCAGCTAAACGTAGTATAAGCTCATCAGTTTCTTGTGTTTCTAACACCTTTATATATCTTTTAAAAGATCCAGGTGCCATTAACAATTTGCTTTGCCCGTTAGAAATATATTGATTCCTAACTCTTTCTTGAGCTAAATCTTGAGCAGCTTGTTTAACTCCACCAGTTTTAGCTGTATAAGTTTTTCCAAAAAGTTTTTCAGCTTGTCGTATTATTTCTGCGCCGTCTAATTCTTTTATTATTTCCTTGTATTCTTTTCTTTCTAAAGCTGTTCTAGATTGTTCTGTACCTATTTGTTGTTCAATTAAATCTCTAGCATATTCGGTCATTGTCGCAGATTTTCTAGAGTTTTTTATTTCGGTAATAAGTTCTGCTTTTGATAAGTTTGACCAATCTTTTTGATTTGGAAACTCTCTATTAGCAAATGCTCGCAAGTCTTGTTCTGATAAACTTTCTAGTTCTTCGTCCCTTGCAAACTGTTCTACTTCTGCTTCTACCTCTTCTACTTTTTGATTGTATTGTCGTTGTGCTTCAACGTTTTCTTTTAAACTTCTAGCACGTAGACCACCAGCTACTAAACCAATTGGTGAACCACCAACTGCTCCTAAAAAGAAAGAGTTCATTAAAGTGCTGGCTAATTCTTGTTCATCCGAAGAAACTCCGGTGTTGGCTTCTGCTATGCGATCGGTTAAAAATTCTTGTGTAGCTTCAGTTGAGCCTTCGGCAACAGCTGAGGCTAATCCCTGAGCAAGTGCTCTTTCAGCTACTTTTGGTGTTACGCCTCGTTCTACTAACGAGTTAACAGTATCGTTAAAAGCTTGTAGTCCAAACTTATCACCAACTCCTATCTTTTTGGCTAGTTGAGGTATAACACCTTTCAAACCAAAAGCTAAAGCTGCTGTATCTAAGGCTCCAATAATAGCTCCGCCACCTAACGCTGCTAATGGGTCTTGAAACCCATCATCGAGTCTAGCTTTCATTTCTCGATCTACTTCCCCAGCGCCTAAAAAAGCTGAAGGTAAGAAAGCACCGAGGCCACCACCAATAGCCGTTCTAGTAGCAGCCGTACCTAAAGCTGCAGGTAAAAGAGCACCACCAGCAAAACCTCCAGCTATAGCCAAAGGTAAACTAGCAGCTATGCTGGGTATAACCTGTGGTATGGCATTAGTAAATAGCCAGTCTGCTGCATCGCCTGGACCTTCAATATCTTCTATAGTCATTGGTCGGCCGTACCTAGCCGCAGATTGTTCGTTACGAATAACTCCTTCCGTACCTATTCTTTGTAAAGCTTCGTTACCAAACGTCTCTCCCAGAACACGCACTCCAGCATAACCAGTGGCCTGTAACTGATCTAAACTTTGTTGAAAAACTTCAAAAAAATCAGGACGGTCTAAGTCGTTAGTGGTTATAGTAGCTGTAGGAGTTGTTGAAGTATCAGAAAACAGTTCATCAGCACTTATTTCTCCAGCTAGGTATTGATCATATTTAGTCGCCATAAAGCGCTCCTACTCTACACCTTTGGCTTCACGTTAAATTCAGCTTCTATATCTGAGTACGTTTTTGTTGCGCCGTCCTTAGTCTTTTTAATAGCTATATAATATGATCTAAAATCAACCGGACTACCGCCTAAGTCTACTTTCCCAGCAGGGAAACTTAAACCAGAAGTAGCTGGTAAAGTTTTGCCGCTTAGTAAAAATTGTTCTTTAGCATTATCTATGTCAAATTCTGATAGTTGATTAAATAAATCTATATCTGCTTTTTGACCTAATAACTCTGTTTGACCTTGTACCTTAAGTTCATTTAAAAGATTTTCTCGTTCGGCTTTAGCGCCCAATAAGTTTGCTTGACCTAGTACATCCATAAATCCTGAGACACCACCTTGTTTAGATTTACCCGTCATTAAAGCAGCGGCTTCTATATTTCTAGCATTGTTTGCCAATAACTCACGAAGATCGGGAGTAGTTGTAGAAGTTGTTGAAGGAGCACTTTCATTAGTCTTAGTAGTTTCAATAATATCTGTTAAATTTTCTGTGGTTGGTGATGTTAATGGCTTAGGATTTTTCTCTCTGTTACTAGGTCTACCCACTAAAGGATGACGTAACTCTTCTATCTTTCTTTGCAATTCTCTTATTTGATTTTCTATTCGTGTTCTTGCGTTTCTTTGTTTTCTAGTACCAGAAGGCATAGGACCTAATTTAGCGTTTAGTTCAGCTAATTTTGTTTCGTTTTCTTTTATTGCTGCAGCATTAACAACACCACCATGCTCCATAGTTACTATGTCACTTTCTTCTGCTGTAGCTACCTGCATATCCTCATCAGAATCTAAAGCTGCAATGCTTGGGAACATCGTTTCTAATTTAGTAGAAAAGTCGTCTGTCAATAAAGTAACTTGTTCTGGCATAACTTCAACGTTTAATTTATTAGCTATTTCAGTAACTTTTCTTTTAAATAGACTATCTGCTTTAGTTATAAAATCAGTTATTTGTGTTTTTAAACTTATTGGGTCTATCTCTTCTTCGGTTTTTTCAGCAATAACTTTTTCAATAGTGTCTTGTAACACTTTCTTTTGCTCATTTAATTCAGCAATAAACAAACTCTCTTTGCTAGAGCTATCCCCAGTTGTAGCTTCAGGTAAAATGTCTGCAACATCGCCAGTTGGTTCTTCTATAGCCATACTAGGAACTGCGTCACCAGTTGGCATTGTAGTAGAAATCATAGTATTTAAAGCTTCATTTATTTGTTGATCGCCAGACTCAAATACTTCTGGCACCAAGGTGCCAGCTTCCATACCAATTGGATATTGCACTGTGCCACCACCAAGATAGTTTCTTGGATTTATAAAACCACCGTCTTCATAACCCATTTTTTTGACAACTTCTGGAGCAACTTTATTTAAGGCTGCAAGTCCTTTGTTTGGAAAAGGTCCACCAGCTTCATAACCTTGAACCATACCGCCCATTTGATAACGTGGGATAGGCTCAAGTCCAGAGACTATGCCTTGTGGTAGATTATTAAA
>CAACVD010000402.1_pt1 | contig 21001 bp, 27 predicted proteins | sample 2381771 | NCBI WGS metagenome assembly CAACVD01 (sample SAMEA5211965, study PRJEB30684) | marine metagenome | biome: Marine; feature: Epipelagic; material: Water | collected 2015-10-15 | depth 15 m | reverse complement strand
CAAGCTCTGCACGTGACATACCCTCCAATCCTGATACTTTTACTTCTTTCTTATCAATATATAAACCAGCTAATTGTCCTGATCTATACTCTGCATTCACAGCTGCTGAATATTGTTTATTTTCTGCTGCTGAATCTGCAAATCTTTCGAGTCGTCTGTATCTACGAATTTTATTTCTCTCGTACTTTGAGGATGCCTCTTCTAACTTTTTATCTAAATACTTACATATGTGTGGATTAAGTTTACGATTAGTTAATCTACTAGCAATAACTGAATAATCATTATCGTTCTTGCACTCATACTTTGCTCGTCTTAAAGCTTCTGATTTTGTAATCTCACCCCAACTACCAACTAAGATTTCAACAAACATTTTTTGTTTTATTGTAAGATCCTTGTCAGTTCGGAGTTCTTTCTTTTTTAATCCTGGCATTAATTATCTTTCTTGTTTTTGAGCATTCTTTCACCCTTTTTAAGATAGGTATTGCCTAATAAATTAATTCTCTTTCTATATTTTCTTACGTTTCTTGCACCTAGTTGCAAACCAACCTGGAGTTTTCTAGGTAAGTCTTTAACAGGCCCACCTTTAATAGATAAAGCTTTTTGAATAATATCAGCTTTAGCACCTTTAATATCTAATTTTTTTAATCCCTTAAGATAATTATCTTTAGTTACTGATTTGGCTGGAGTTTTGCTATATAACTTATTAATACGTTTCATAGCATCACTTTTAAGGCCTTTATAAAGATCTGACTTCATAAAAGATTTAACTGCTCTGCCACCAATACCTTTAATTAAACCACCTGCTAAATATTTTCCTGATTTCATAATTTTTATTATATAGATTTATACAACTAATTAAAACCTGACCCTATTCAAAATATTGCCCTTCCGTAAGACCATGTGGTGGGTCTAGGGACACCAGAGGGACACCTTCAGACCCACCTTAAATTGACCTATAAACATTGATACATAACAATAATAGTAAATAGACCCATGAGACCCACCTGTTTAGCTGCCTTACATCAATGTGTTAATGACCCTGAGATATCTATATAATAGATTTTACTTCCTAAAATTGTGTGGTATAAATACAACATAACTAAGATCCTAGTTTCCCCTAGGGTTTTTCTTTTACGTAAAAAGTTATCTTTTAGTTATACCTTTCTACCCCCTGTTCGGTAGCCTGAACAGGGGGTTTTTTCTTCCGGTGGCCGGTATTCTGTGATATAAGATACCTATGGGCAAACCCACAGAAACACTCCCTCGAAGTTTTTCACGGATAGCCATTAAATCAAGGAGACCACCATGAACCAAATCGATTATTTTAATTTAGGAACATTAGTAATTATAGTTCTACTACTTCTACTTCACTTGTCATAAACTTCCATCTACCGTTCTCTTGTTTTACCCATTTATGTTCTCGGTAAAACTCGACCCATTGTTTATGTAGTTTTACTTTTTCCCCGTATGTTATTTTTTCTTTCACTTTCTCTTTCATCTCCTATTATAACATATGCACTTTTTACAAATGCTCTAGAAGTAAGCAAAGTGGATTAAGGCAAAAAATTAGTATTATAGCAGTAAGTAAAAAAAAATTAAAAAAAAGCTTTTTCGGTTTTTACGATTATCTTCAAGTAGGCTCTTCGCCACCGCAAATATAACCAATTACCTGTTTACCTTTGTATTCATGATAGAAATGATTAGAGAACAATTTACGTTGTTTACGCTCATAAATTTTAACGTTCTGATGAAACCAACCACTACACTCTGTATTAATTTCAAATGTATCCATTTTAATTTCACCAAAAGAAGTTAAATACAGTAATGTTATAATGATAGGCTTCATTTACCAATACCTGTAACAACTCTTACAATTGAAGTAATAGGATTAAATTTTACCTTACCATTAGAGCTACATCCCACAAGCACCACAACAACCACAAATAAGCACAAGATCCTCATTTGAAGTCCAATTTCTTTTTAATCATATCTATCCTTTTCTTAACAGATCTTCTTTCTTCTTTAGAATCAGCAGCTCTGTAATTAGCATACTCATTTTTATATTCAATCCAATAAGTTTGTACTTCTGTAAATACAATAATCTTTTCTTTTAAACATGCCTTATATCGATTGTGTACCATATCAGGCTCTAGGCCAGCATAATAGCAAATATCCTCAAAATCTTTACCTCTACGTAAAAACCATTCATGTGCATCTTTCTTGTAATAAGCTTCATTTTTACCACCTAAGGTATATAAACAATCTTCAAAAGCTTGTATAATTATGGCCTGATAAAGTCTTTGTCCCTGGACTTTAGGCTGTCTTACAAATTCAGCAGCTATGTTAGTGCCCATGACTTTTAATAAGTATGGAGAGCATGTCATAATAGAATAACCTCAAGTGTGAAGAATTAGTTTTATTCTGGTATTCCTCATGTAGATCACACATAAGTTCAGTCTTAGCCATACCGTCCATCTTTTTTACAGACTTAAGGTCAATAATTGGAAGATCATCGGAAAACATTTGCATAGCCACCAGCTTTGATAAGACATGGATGTGGAAGCTGGCGACTAAGCATTTTTAACTAGGGACAAACCACGATTCTTTGCAATTCGTTTACGTCCTTTTCTCCAGTTGTTCTCAACTTTATCTAGAAAGCCAAGGTTGCCATTCCCCATACCATAATCATTTCCACAGTATAATTGGAACATAACAGAGGTGATACTATCGTAAGTTCTCTTGTCGGGGCTAATAATAACTAGCTTATCAAGAGCTTCATCAAGTATCGAATCCAATGGTTTCTTTACCGCTGCCATAAACAATCTCCTATTTAATTAATAAAAAATTGCGTCCGTTATTCTGTGATAATAAGAAGATTTGAAACCCCTTCTTTTCATAAGGTTGAGGAATACCCTATAAGCATTATAGACTTATAGGGTTGAGATCAAGTATTATTTTTTTGCTTTAGTTAGCGATTTGCCTTCAGCAAGCAGTTTAGCTTTGAAAGATTCAGGTGTTACACCATTCTTTTTAGCTAGTTTTTTTGCCTCGGAATCAACCAATTTGGCAATCATAGCGCCAGGGCCTCTGAATCCTGATTTACCCATGGCTTTTACAATTGCGTATGTATCTACATCAATTGCTACTGATTTCCATTTATTGATATCCATGCTTTATACTCCTTTTTATTTTTACACTTTGTTTTATACATTCGTTCTACCTCACACATCAGTCCTTCTGACATCGCTCTTGCATTACCAGATCTGCTTATTTTTCTGTTAATAGCTGCAATACGTTTATCTTGCCAAGATTTATGCGAATATGGCATATAATAATAAACCGAATATAATTAATATAATTTTTGGACTAATTAAAAGCAAAGCAGTTAATAAAGTCCTTGTTATTAAAGGTCCCATTATGCGTTCTCCATAAATTCAAGGTTTCTTCGTTCTACCTCAATCTTAACAAGTTCATTTGCAACAAACTCATTGATTGGATAGGTCGGTGAACCAAGTATATCAAGTTGACATGCAGTAATTTTTTTCACTGCATCATCAAAATGTAAAGTTCCTTTTTCTACTGGATTGCCACCTGCGTCTAGAGTTACCATATCTTGTAAGATATTATCTACTTTTGATGCAAACTCTCTCCACTCTGTACAATTTGATTTAAGTATTGTGTTTTTGCTCATTGTTTTACCCCTCTGTTTTCTGCTCTATCTAAAGTCTGTTGAATAAAATCCATAATTTTATGAAAATCTATAGCAGCTTTATGATGTTCCCTATACTGATTTGCGTCAACTTTTTGCCCATCAACATAAAAAACAATTTTACCATCTTCTTTTAGCTCAACAAGGATAGCCTTTGTCTGAGCTTCTATCTCGTGCACCATGTCGCTGGTATCACTGACTAACGTTGGTTTGTAGTTCATGTTATACTCCTTTTAGTTATAAGTTTACTTAACAATTCTTTATAAAAAAAGCAAGAATTAAATGGGATACAAATGAAATTTTTTATGTCGATAGCAGTATGTTCTTTTTTAGATCTAACGTGTATGCCTATGGTTCAATATCCTAATCCTTACAATTCGTGGAATGATTGTATGCAAGCAGCTTATAAAGAATCTATGATTATTATGAATGAGTTAAATCAAGATATGGTAGAATCAAATCGTTTAGCTACTAAATTTACTTGCGTTCAAGCTCATGGTGCCTAGGGGTTGTCAACACCACTAAATATGGTATATAGTGTCTTATGAAGCACTATTTTGTTCAGATACGATACAATGGTAAGTATTATAATGGGACAGTAAGTGCGGAAACCGACGGCGAAGCTTTAAAACTTGCTGAGAAAAAAATGAAAGCCGGGGAGCTTCAATGTCACGATGAAGACTTCTACAATAAATCTAGAATCTTCATCTCATATGAGGAGATAAAAAATGGCACTGCAGGAATTGATATCAAAAAAACTTCAATTGGAGTCCAAGTGGGCGACACAGGCGTTATCTCAAAAGAGAGTAACACCTGATATGAAATGGATGGATATCGAAATTAAAAGTCTGAAAACAAGAATCAATGCACAAAGCGTAGTTGATGCTTCAGAAGGACTTTTTGACATTAATAAGTAAATAGCTATAGTACATCTTGAATTATGTCACTTAAGCACGCACTCCTTGACGCTCTAGATAAAAAATATGACGCTGAAATAGCAGCAGCAGATGCTACGATAAAAATATATTTAGAAAATTCAGTCGGTATCGGTGAACATCCACAACACGTCACTGAGATAGATAAATTAATTGGTAAGATCTGTCACAATAAAGAAAAGAAAGAAGAGTTAAAAAATTTTGCAGACGATTCCTGATACAATAACAGCCATTCAAAAATTTTTCAGAAAACAATTAGACAAATACTATTCAATAATAGAGCATTGGTCATCAAAACTTAATTCATGGTCTTGGCAAAAACGTTGGAGTAACCGTAAAGACGGTACAGGTTATTCAGATTAAACCATCAGTTCTTAATTCGTCCGGTGGCCGTTGTGGACTACACATAGGGCAGTCAACTCGTACCATATTACTTTCACTTCGATCTTTATAAACGTATATTATTCTTTTATCATTACATCTCATGCACGAAGTTTTTCTATCTTCTATTGGTACATATGGTGTAACTTCTGTTTCACCCTTCTTCATCTTTTCTATTTGGTCATAGAAAGCTGCAGCATCCTTATCAGTCATTATCATGTGTTTCTCCCCAACTTAAACCTTTTGCAACATCAACTTTAAATGGTACTCTTAAATCTTCTATTGAGTTTTCCATCTCTTTTTTTATTTTAATTATATCATCATCATTATAAATACTAAAACATAATTCATCATGTATCTGTAACATAGGAGTAAACCCAGCGTTGTAACAATCAATCATAGCTTGTTTAGCCTGGTCCGCTGCAGATCCTTGTATCAATCTATTCAAAGCTTTATAAGTAAATGCACGTCTAATATTATTTCCATAGTTAGCCTTAGCTTCATTGTAGTTCATGGCTTGGTTCATACCAAAAGTCATAGGTTCCCATTTATCAAATCTACATTTTCTACCTTTAATTGTTCGTATAAAACCAAACTTACTAGCAGATTGTGTAACAGCTTCAGCTAATTTTTTTACGAAAGGCACTCTGCTGTTGTATTGATTTAAAAGTATCTCAGCTTTGTCCTTAGAAATACCTAATTCTTTAGAGAGTTTATTTTTACCCATTCCATAGAACAAACCTAAATTAATCGTCTTTGCTTGTGTTCTAGATATCTGTGCCATGTCAGCTACAATTTGATGAAAGTCAGCTGACTCATCTTGATAGGCTTGTATAAATTCTTCAGATCCATCTAAATTTTGTCCGATGGCCGATGAATAGTGTGCTACCAATCTTGGTTCTTGTTGAGAGTAATCAAATGAACCCCACTGTTTACCTTCTTCAGGTAAAAACAAAGAACGAATCTTGTCACCAAATTCTTTATTACGTGCTGGTATTTGTTGTAAGTTAGGATTAGCATAAGATAATCTACCTGAAACCGTTCCTCCTTGATCAGATCTTAATTGATTAATCTCTGCATGTATTCTACCTTTATGAACGTATCTTTGTATTGAATCTATAAACGTTGAATGAAATTTATTTATTTCTCTAGCTTCTTTCACTAATTTTGCTACGGGATGCTCACAGTTTGCTAACCAATTTGTTGTAAATGATGGCTCATCAGATTTTGGTGTACGAGGATAATCAACACCTATACGATCAAATACTTTAGCCACACTTCTAGCTGCCCAAATATCTACACTCAAAGTTGTTTCTTTTTTTATTTTAGATAACAACATTGATTCTTTACGTTTAAATTCTTTTTTAAGTAAATGTGCTTTGTCTTCATTAACCCTAATACCTGTAGCTCTCATCTTATGTAAGATGGGTAATAATTGCATTTCCATTTCCCAAACATCATTAAGAGATTGTTTTTGTATTTCTGCTTTAAATCTCTGCCATAATTTTAAAGTTAAACCAGCATCTTGTTCTGCATAAAAACCTACATAGCCTGCAGGCATTTTCCACAAATCTGCTTTTGCATCGATACCCCACTCTTTTGCCTTTTCATTTAAGAAGGTTTCATTTTTTATTTCACCTAAATAATCTTTAGCACAAGCATTAAGTGAGAAACTCCATCTGTTTTCATCAATCAAGGCTGCTGCTATCATTGTATCTACTATAGGGCCATTGACCTCGAAGTTATTGAATCTCAACCAACCTAAATCGTATGCAGCATTATGAAATATTTTTGTGCTTGGTTGTTTTAATAAATCTTGCATCCAGGCAACTGTAATATCTAAATCCATATTACCACCAGCATCGTGTGCGATTGGAAAATAATATTGTTTACCAAGTGCAGCTACAGCAAAACCTACGATATGTCCTTTGCCATAAGCCCAACCTGCACCAAACTTCTTAAGATCTGGATCTTTTGTTTCTAAGTCAATAGCTATTTCATCAGCAGCTCTTAGGTCAGGATATTCTGAAGGGCAGACCCAATCAGAATCATTATAAATAAAATTTAATTGATGACTCATAGTTTTTCCTTATCCCAAGCGTATAATAATAAAAAAATACAGAAAAAAATAATTAATACAAATGAAATAGATAGCAATATCATTTCTTTTTTCTATGTCTTCCCATATACCATTGGCTTGGCTCATAATTCCAACGTTTACCATGGTGGCCACGAATGTCCGCATACCACATTCTTAATCTAACTATTAGTCTTTTGAACATCATATTTTGTAAAATTTATTGTTGAGTCTTCTGCTTCATGTTTCGGTAAATTACGATTAACAAAAATGTAATCAATGTACAAACATCTAACATTAAATAATGATTGTGCAATATCAAAAGGATAAAAGCCTATCGATTTCAAATTACCTAGTAAATTATACATACTTGGTGAACCAATGTTGTATTGAAAAACAGGCACCTCAATCTGTAACCATTTGGCATTCATGATAGTCATCATTCCACCTTTAATTACTTCTACCTCTGCACCCTGTACATCTATTTTTATTAAATCAAACTTTTCATCTTGCACAGTAGAGTCTAATAATTGTGTTTTCACAGTAGTTTTTTCAAAAGGCACATTGGATTTCTCTTTATAAAAACCATTACCAGTTTGTTGAAAAGGGTCTTTACAAACATAAAAGTCTTTTTCTGTTACCTCATCACTTAAATAAACATTGTGAACTTTTCCTAAACTTCTTAATCTTTCGTTATGTAATTTGTTTGGTTCTATTAATGTAAACTTCGCATCAGGATTAAAACTTTGCACATGACTTGACCAATCTCCAGCAGCAGCTCCTATGTCTAATACATTTTCAAATTTAATTCCGAAACGTTCCTTTGCACGTTCGTAAAACATTGCGTCAATCTTTGCCATAATCTCTTTCTATAATCATATCAATACAATGCTTAGCTTTTAACAAATCTTTTTTTCCGCCTTTTAATTTGTGTCTTGTAATATATTTTATTGCCTCTCCCTCGGGCCAGGGTAAATTATTCTTTATTGAGTATTGTGCCGGCTGAATGGCAAAAGATTGGTAGTGTGAACCGCCTTCTTGTTTTTTAAATACCGACATAATTACTTTTATACAATTTATAATATTTACTCAACGGAAAATTATACTTATGGAAAGTTCCTAACAAATGTAAAGTGTTAATTGCCCTAGTTACACCTGTATACCAAACTCTTAATTCTTGTATTTTATCTAGTAATGATTTTCTATCAAAATGTGATGGGAAATTACATTTAGAGGATAATATTACGTTATCTGCCTCCCCTCCTTTTACTTGATGGATAGTGTCTATTAAAATTGGTGCTCTTTCATCTAAATTAACCTCTGATTCGATTAATCTCATAAAGTATCTTTTTTCTGAATCTTTGAACTTTCTTTTGAATGCGTCTTGCCAATCACTTTTTGGTTCAACCATACCACCACGTAAGTGTAACTCATCGTAATTAAAAAGCTGATTCGGGTGAGCAAAGCTCCACTTCTTGCTGTCCGCTGACCGGTAGCCATGATCTATGTTTAAAAGATAATTATACATAATGCAGGCATCTTCTCTAGTAATTGCACCACCGTTACAAATCTTTCCCCAATCTTGTATGGCCTTCCACTGATTCATGTCATAAGATTTGTTCCCTTTCATATCTTGAAAGTATAACCCCATACCTTTAGCTTCATCTTGTAATTCTCTTTTTACATCGTTAATTCTACCAAGTATCATCCAACTACCATTATTTTTAAAAGGTACTTTACGCAAAGAACTCCATCTATATATCTCTCCATCTTTGTCATTAGATTCAAATTCTTTTTTTACTCTATGACCCTCCATTCCATTTAATAAACACTTTGCAAAAAAATGAACTTTTTTATTTAATCTTCTAGATTTATTTAAAATTTTAGATTTACCAGGGAATGTTTGGAAGTATGATACATCAGCTCCATTCCATTCATAAATTGCTTGATCATCATCACCTGCAAGGTAAACTTTATCTGCATTCAAAGCTAACTTTACAACCATGTCCCACTGCAGAGGAGTAAGATCCTGAGCTTCATCTACCATCAATACTTTAAAATTTATAGCTAAGCCAGATGTAATAAACTTTTGGACCATGTCAGTAAAATCTAAACGATCATTTTTAAATTGACCTGGCTCTATCTCAAATGTTTTATATCTTTCGTAGTTATGTATGATGGATTTAAATTGTTGTAATCTAACTTTCTTTCTAGGTTCTTTTTTATACAAAGAAATAGGATCTATCTTCATATTTCTTGCCTTATCATAAATTTGTAATGACCAGTTGTTATAAACATTTTGATCATCCCAGTTAGGTTTATAGTTTATTTTTATGGTCCCGTATTCTGTATGGAACTGCAGCATATCAACTCTTGGATCTAATACAGGAATCTCTGAAAACTGTTGTCTTGCTAAGCTATGAAGTGTTCTGAAGTATTTAAAATCATCCTCATCATAACCTTTAAATTCTTTTCGTACTCTATCCAAACATTCTTGCACAGCTTTATTAGTAAATGAGATATAACAAATCTCATCGGGTAAGATCCCTCTTCTTAAAAACCTTTTAGCTCTTTGTAACAACCTATGAGTTTTTCCGGTGCCCGGTGGCCCAAAAAACTTAATTGTCTTCCCATGGAGTTTTCTTTTTATTAAATTTGACATTTTTGTTTTTATGCTCTGTTTGTTTTGGTAACGTTGAGAACCAGTGCCTCGTGTTGTTACCCTGGAATTTTTTACTTTGGCCACAATCGTTTTCCTTCAAATACATAGTACAATCTTTTTCAGACCAATTATAGCCTTGTTTTTTCATAAACTGCCTAAACGTATCTAATTTAAATCTCATCTCCGAATCATCATGCCAAATGTTTTCATGATCTATTTGATCAAATTCATCTGCCACATTTGTATCCTCTAAAAATTTTACCATTCTAATATTAAATATTTCTTCTCGCTCATCTTCACGATTCACATCCTCCATATCTTTTTTATTAGTTACTAAATCTTCTAACCAATCTCTGTATGGATCAGGATCTCTTTTACTTGGTTTTAGAGGTCTCCAAATAATATCATGTGCTAATAACTTCTCACCCAATAGCATCTGTTGGTATAATTGTTTTGTTTCTAATCTAACCATTTTACCTTGTATAGGTAGCAGCCAATAAGGATCGGGGTAAGTATTTACTTTAATTAATTTACCAACTTCGGGCATAGCTTCATTTATACCGATCCCAAATCTTCTTTTTGCACATTGCCTAGACCCATTACAAAAAGATCTAGCTATAGATGTACCACATTTGTAACTGTAATCATGTTTACCAACTTGCTCCATAACTTTGTTTAATTCTTTTGGGTTAAGAGGAGGCACACATATCTTTTTGTTAAGATCTCTTATCATTTCTTCATAATAATCTTTGTCAGAGTTAATTTTTTTAGCCATGATTCCGACATTAAACATAGCATCATTACGACCTTCACCTTCTTGTACTTGGTTCCTTACAAACTTATTTACACAATTTGGCCATTCTTTATTCTCATTGTCATTTGATGTTTTGAGATCATAGAAATGTTCTTTGGTAATAACAAATTTCTTTGCGTAATCTAAATATTCAATAAATTTTAAACTATTGCCTTCGTCATCCATAGCACAACGTGTAGGAAATTTTGCATTTTGGTACGGTAAATTTACAAATTGTCCTAATTGTTTTTTCTCCCAATCAGGATCTGACAAATCTACTCTGTCTTGAGCTGGAAAGATATCAGTAGTTTTATCATTAACACCAAGATCTGATGCAATCATAATTAACTTCTTTCTCATGTCTTTGGCTGGAACTTTATGTGATAAATGTAATATTAAATGTAATCCGTTTGATTTTGATCTGTAGGGTATGAAAGGATATTTTCTCTCTCTAATTAATTTTATAAATTGTTTGTGATTTATATTATATCTGTCGACATCAATGACTCCCCAACTGCAAGTGCTATCATCACGAATAGGCACGATGCCGGTATAACTTTTACCTTCAAGATGGTTTAACCAATCTTTGTCAGTGATGGCAAATTTTTCTGTCCAATGTCTATATTCTTCTTTACCCCTTGAGTTTTTTTGACCCAAAGGTTTAGACTTGCCAAAATAACTTTCAGTTCCCTGGAACAGCTTTTTAAACTGTTCCAAGGTTTCTATAAACTCCATGTTTAGAATGGTGTTTTAGCTTCTGTTTCTTCTTGACCGTGTTTAACTTTGACAGTGCCACCCATGACAGATTGTCTAAATTTAGCTGCTCTTTCAACTAAAGTTTGACTCTCACATGTGCCTTCTGAAGTTATTTCCCAGCCATACCATGAACCCAAGTTATTTTTCTCAAGAACAGTTTTTAATCTGTATAGTTGAGTGAATGGTGCAGGTCTAAAAAAACCTTTCCCATCTTTTTTGGGTATCTGCATTAAATTCATCATTGAATTCCATTTCTTAGATTTTTTTCTTTGAGTGGATTTCATAGTGATTAACGCTTCTGATGCCATTGCTTCTTCGCATATGACAACATAATGAGATGCAGTTTCTTCTATGTAATGACCATTTTGTAAACGATCTTTGCCATCATCTCCTCTTGTTGTTTTACTCATGATATCGCTATCAGCTGCGTAAACATTTCTTGGTGCAGTACTGCCTTCTTGGCCTCTGTCTGCCCATTCAATGTACTCAAACTTATAGAATGCAGGTATTACTGAAATACCTTTTACGCCATCATACAATTTATCTGTTACTGTATTGATGATCATTCCTGGTCTTGCTGCTGCCATAAACTTTGGATCACCTTGTGTTACTTGTGGTGAAAGTTGTGACAATATTTTTAGGAACGGTAATTGTAGACTTTTACTATCAATGTTATCGAAACCTTGATCTGCAAATTTTTCAATGTCCACTGTTGCCAAAGCTGTGTTCGGTTTTACCGTTATCTTGCTCTTTACTGACATGTTACTCCTTCGTTGTTAGTTTTGCTTTATTAGCGATATAGACACCAAATAAATCAAACGGGAGTTCCTTACCTTTTTCAACTTGTTCTCTTACAAAAGCCTTTAATGTCATAGGTTCAACTTTTTCTTTTTTAACGTATCTGAATTTATTCTCTTCACATACAGAAATAAGTTTAGCTACAAGATTGTCCTGACCTTTATTAAAAGATGCTGTGACTTGATTTTTAATTAAATCCTCAAATCCACCATCCCTTAACCAAGAGAAAGCTTCTTGAGTTCTAGACTCGGGTATTCTAGCAGCATAAAAAGGTTTTACTTCGACCTTGCTACCATCTGATAAAACAAGTGCATTAACTCCTGCTTCCTGCATTAGTTCCGGCACTTTTCTCTCAACATAGTCTCTAAGTCTTTTTTTCTTTTTAGCTAACTGCTCTTCGTCCAGTTCAATTTGAGTTTCTAACTTTTTCATTTCATTACAAGCATCAGTAATAGATTTTACAGACGATTGCTGAACTTCTAAATTAGAAAATTTTTCGATATCCATATCTTAGTCAGACAATACTTTTTATTATTGAAAAGGCAAGTATAAAATTATATAAGATATCAGATGTGGACATACCCTTATAAAACAAAACCCTATGAGCATCAGAGGGAGGCCTTAAGACTATCTGCGAATCATATGAATTATGCCTATTTTATGGAAATGGGTACTGGTAAAACAAAAACTACAATTGATAATATTGGATATCTAAACCTAAGAAAACAATTAAAAGCTGCATTAATTATTGCGCCTAAATCTGTATATTCTGTTTGGAAAAAGGAATTAAACGTACATCTACCTAATATGATTAAATATTCTTGTCATTTATGGAAACAAACTACAAAAAAAGAATTAAAACTATTTGATAAATTTGATGGTTTAAAATTTTTTATGATTAATGTTGAGGCTTTATCAACTAAAAACGGATTGAAAGCATGTGAAGAATTTTTAAGAACTCACCCTAATAACATTACAGTAATTGATGAATCGACAACAATAAAAAACCCAAAAGCAAAACGAACAAAGAACATTTTACGATTAAGATACCTAGCGAAAGTACGCCGTATATTAACAGGATCACCAGTAACAAAATCTCCATTAGATCTTTATACACAATGTGCCTTCCTTGATCCACGATTATTAGGTTATAAAAGCTATTATGCTTTTCGTAATAGATTTTGTATATTTGATGAGGTTTATGTAGCTCAGGGTGAAACAATAAATGTTCCAGTGGGTTATCAACATCTCGCAGAGCTAGAACAAAAACTAAAGGATTTTTCTTTCAGAGTAACGAAAGACGAGTGTTTAGATATACCTGATAAAATATATCAGATTAGATACGTTAAACTTGAAGGTGAACAAAAACGTGCTTATGAAAGTCTTAAGATAAGAGCAATGGCTTTGTTAGATGAAGGTACAATCTCAGTACATAACAAATTAACAGAATTATTAAGGCTTCATCAATTAGCAAATGGTCATTGTAAGGATGATTCGGGTGGTATGTTGCAATTTGAAAACCCCAAATTAAAAGCTATGCTAGAAATTTTAGAGGAAACAGATAAAAAAGTTATTATTTGGGCTACTTACATACATAATATTAATGAGATAAATAAAGCACTTTCAGAAAAGTATGGCAGTGATGCTGTCGTATCTATGTATGGTGCAACCTCGGTAGAAGATAGAAACTTAGCTGTAGAAAGATTTCAAAACGATCCAAAGTGTAGGTTTTTCGTAGCTAATCCAGTAACAGGTGGTTATGGACTTACATTAACGGCAGCCAAGTATGTCATATACTACTCCAACAATTACAATCTAGAAGTTAGAAGACAGTCAGAAGATAGAGCACACAGAATTGGTCAAACCAAGAATGTTGTGTATGTTGATATAATGGCAGAAAATACTATTGATGATAAAATCGTGGTAGCTTTAAAAAATAAAATTGAACTGTCAGCAAAGACTTTGGGAGACAATCCACAAAAATGGTTGATTTAACCTTTTTTATTAATTTTATTAAATTGTTCTAATCTATGCAAGAATTTATCTGCATATTCACTCAATACAGGCTCTGAGAGCTTGAATTCCTGATATTGTAGTCCTCGGGTCGCAATAGAGATTACCCCCTGCTCTACGGGTCCGTAATGCGTTCTATGGGCTAAATAATAGGCACCTAACTGATGTTTATAGTCATCTACCCACTCTTCTAGTTTTGGCCTATTTGCTTGTTTAAAATCAACAATAGTTGGTTTGTCTTCTACTACTGCAACTAAGTCAGTAGTACCTGCGTATTCCTTGTTATATGCTAATGATACTTCATTACCCCATACCTCATTTATCTTTAAATTCTCTTTGATAATTTCTGCCATCTTTCTAGGTAATTGACCAAAATCTGTGGCGTTAAAATATTTCTCATTGTTATAATAAAACTCTAAAACCTTGTGCATTTCTGTGCCAACACTAGAGGCATTTTTCATGATTCGATCAGCTTCTTCGTTTCCTACTCTTCTTCTCCAATCATCTAAGCCTTTACTATTTTTAGTTGCGCTTAAAATTGTTGTAACGCTTGGGACAGGTGCCTCGTCTACAAGATATTTTCTACCTGTTTCTGATTGAAATCTATTATGTTTTTTATATAGGTATTTTTTATTGATTTTGACCACTCTACTAAGTAGCCAATAAATTCACTAATGTCAAAATAATTGCACCCATACCAGCAACCAATGCGAAAAAAAACCAATTTACTTTTTGTCTAATATCATCAAGACCTTTATGCATATGATCTTGTTGTTTTTTAAGACCAGAAATATGACCATACAAAGCGATGATATGTTCGCCTGTAGTCTTTGGTTGTTTACCGTTAGCCACGTTCTCTCCTTTGTGCTATTGCAGCTGAGGTTGTGTCAAAAGGAAATAGTGTTTGTATTTGTTGTGCTGTTTGTTGACCGGTGACCGGTGTCTGTGGTGCTTGATTTACAGGTTGTAATTCAAGATCACCTGTAACAGCTTGTCTGTCTGCATCTTCATCTCTTGCAACTTCATCTACTAATGTTGCCTCTTCATTTTGCACAGTGCCTCTTATCACTGATGCCATTTCGTTATCAAGATCTACGTTACCTGAAGTGTTTGTAAATTGTTGTACAAACATAGACTCAACAGTTTCTTTTGGTAGAGTTTTATCATCGTATCTAGGTTGTGGAACACTATAATCTAAACTTAATAATCTATTTGTAATATCTTCTTGATTAATATCATCTGCATCAACCGTTGGAATATCTTTATCTTCTTCATTTAAATAATTAAGTAGTCTAGCAAAAGCTTCACGTTTTTGTGTAAGACCTAGTCTTGTTAACGCTTTAGTGCCTACATTTATATCTCTACCTGTAAAGTAATCTCTTCCAGGGAATAAAGCTCTAGGTGTACCTCTTCCTAATTTACCACCTCTTAATAATTTAATTTGTTCTTCAGGTAATAAAGCATCATTCATATATCTTAGAGCGACAGGATCAGAAAGAATTTGACCTGCTCTTCTCGCTAACAAAATTAAAACAGCTGGTGCTAAGGGATTAGCCATAAAAGATCCACCCATAACTAAACCACCTATAATACCTCTACCACCTGATAGAGTTAATCTTCTTTGTAAGAATGTAGAAGTGTCTGATAAAGGAACATCAGAAATTGCTTTCATGTAATTAGTAAATCCAAAAAATTCATTGGCTCCATCTTTACCCAACATTTGAGTCATTTTAGATCTACCTAATTCTTCTGTAGCTTCACCAATACCAAGTTTATTTAAAAATTTATTAATATTAAATTGAGCAAAATCATTAGGACTAAATCTAATATCTTTTACATCATAGATACCATTATTTTTCATAACTTTAGAAATAGAAAAATCACCAAGATCTTCTCTTCCTTGTCTTGTAAGTATCTCCATAGAGTCTTGCATGTATTGACCAGGTAACATTTCATCAGCTACGTTTTTAAAAATAGATTGTGCTTGTGGTGCTGTAGCAGAGTCGAATGAGTCTAAGAAAGTATTAAACAAGTATCTTGCTTTTGCAGCTTTCAATAGTGCTTTACCACCCTCTGTGGCTTTAATACCAAGTTCAGCAGATCCCTCCGCACCTACTAATTTAGAAAATTGTTCTAAAGCTTTTGGTGAGTTACTTTGAAATACATCTCTCTCTAATGTTTCAAATAGTTGATCTCTAAACACAGCTTCTTTTCCATAGAATCCTTGTAAAGATTGAGATGTAAATGCAGATCTGTCAAACTTTTTAATTATTTGTGGAACTTTTGCTCTTTGATAAAAACCTAAGATAGATGAATATGTTTTATTAGCATCTAATAATTTGTCTCTTAATTTCTCTGCACCTTGTATTGATTTATTTATATATTGTTCAGCTAAGTCATTACCGCTTTGTTTAGCAATTGTGTCATAAGTTGCCTTTATACCTTCATCTCCTAACAAAGCAGCTTTATTAATATTAGAACCAAAAGCAGCAAAGTCATTCTCTAATGCTTCTCTCATCACAAACATTTCTCTTTTCAATGTTTGATAGCCTGTACCTTCAATTGCTCTGTTTAACATTGTCATAACACCTTTGTATTGTTTTGGTGATATTGCATTGTCTCCTATAGCTACCATAGCTTTCATAAATGTATTTATAGGGTCTGATCCTTGTGTTAAAATTTTATCAATATCTTTTATAGGAATATCTCCAGCTAGTTCATCGTATCGTGCAAAGCCAGGATACTCGTTTCTAAATCTTTCTAAAAATTCTCTTGCAGCAGCTTGTGATTTTTTTAAATTTATTATTGATGGATTGCCCACTGCATCTGATAATGCATCGAAAGCTCCATATTTGGATGCAATCAAATCTACATTGTCTTGAAATACTTTATTTACTTGTTTGTATACTGAAGATGACAACACACTTGTTTTCATTAAAGGTGCATAAGTTGTTACATCATTTAAGAATACTTTACCTGCTGCTTGTTCAGCTCCTTGTAATGCATCACGACCAATTGCAGAAACAAATGGAAATACACCAACTGTTTTAAAATATGTTTTACCAATATTACCCAAAGGTCCTACATCTTGTTTCATTGCTGATAATAAAGGTACAGGTAAGCCTTTATCTCTTGCAAACTGTGCTAATTCTTTTTGTTCTTTTCCAACTGTACCAAATAGTTTTCTACCAAGTTTACCAAGTGGGCCAAATATGAAAGGAGTTAAAGCTGCAGCTCCTGCATTCCAATACAGTGCATTCTTCATGGCTACACCAGCATTTGTTAGAGTATTTCTATCAACTTCTCCTGGGGGGATTTCTGATAAATCATCTCCTAATGCAGATGCTATTTGTGTGCCTGCTGTTTCGTTTAATAAATCGTAAGTTACAGCACCAGCTCCTGCTCCTGCAGTTCCACCTAATACAGAATAAACTTCTGCTTTACCCAATGGACTTTGTAAAACTTTACCTGGAACATCACCAACTCTTGCTAATAATTTTAATGCACCACCAAATAATTTAAATCTGCCTGGTAATCTATCTGCAACTTTTGTTGCTGATTGTAAAAGTTTACCTGGACCTTTTTGCCAAAGGTTACCACTTTTGGCTGCTCCAAAGATTTGTTTACGCATTGCAACATAAGGATAAATACTACCAGCAACATCTCCAACTAATTCAAAAGTAGGTTGTCCTACACCTGTACCTGCTTTTAATGGGTTATTTGTAAATGTTCTTTCACCAGCTATATCAGATGCAACTTTATCTCTTTCAGCTTGTATCATGCCTGTAGTAGGGCCTTTAAGATCACCACGCTCAATGAGTGTGTCTATAATTTCTCTTTGTTTTCTCGTAAGCTCTGAGGGAACTAATGTTCTATCATCTAATTGTTTCTGTAATTGTTTTATTGTAGCCATTAATATTCCTTCAATAAATCTTGTGTGCTTTTATCTGAATAAGGGTTTGCAATTTGAGGAGCTTGCCCCGTAGTTGTAATACCATATCTAGATCTATAGTTATCAATTGTTCTAGTATCACCACCAAAGGCATTTATATAATCGAACTCAGCTGCTTGTATATCTTTAATCAAAGTTGTATTAACAGCTTCTAAAGCTTCAATAACTGATTTTTCACCTCTTAAAAGTGGGAATACGTTTACAAGTTTAGCTGCCATTTGAATATCTTTTTGTGTCAATCTATCTTTTGATTTTAATGAGTTAGCTAAGGCATAAGTCAAAATTGTTTCATTGATAGCTAATTGTTCGAGATCAGCACCTGTACCTTTGAAAGCACCTAATTGTTTCAAAGTTTTCTTCAAGTAAGAATCACCTTTTCCAAAAGTTCCTTCAAAAACTTTTCTAGCTGCTTCTTCATCTACATCATTATCTTCCATGTATTGTTGTATATATTGATCTTTCAATTCTGCAATTTTCTTTTTACCTTCGTCTCTACCTAAGAAACCAATACCAAAATCATTTAAAGCATCACCTAATCGTTTACTTACTAAACTAATTCTTCCAACTGGACCTCCAGTAACTTCATCGCTTTTTAAAATATTAATTGAAGCTAAACCTATTTGGTAAGCTTTATATTTACCTGAAAGATCTCTTATAGTTTTATCTCTTTCTCCTTGTCCTTTAGAGTGTTCAATAAATTTATTAACCTGATTTGCTGCAACTGGTGCAAAAATTTCTCTACCAAAATCATCAAACTCACCTGTAGCTACGCCAAATGTACCATTCTCATATTGTACACCCACAATATTTCTTGCTTGATTATTAGCGTCTTGTACTTGAATTACACCAAATTGTTTAATTTTAGGTAATGTGGATGCTTGGTTTCTTGATTTGTTTTCTTCGCTGACAAGTTCTAATGCATCACTCATCAAATTGTTTTCTAATTCATTTTCTTTTAATTTTAAGGTTGCATAATTTGTTGTTGCAGGTCCTATAGCATTACCGAATACTTCTAAAGCTCCGCCTAATCCTTGTTTTCTTGTTGTTCCACCCATTAGACCTTGAGCTAATTGTGCCATAAATACTAAATTGGCATTTGACGTTTGACCTTCCATCAACTCTTCTTTAATTAATCTAGCTTTAGCTATAGATTTTTTAAAATCATCATCTAAAACATTTGCACCACTTACTAATTTTGAATCTGCGTTACCTGCAGTTTTTTTCTTTTCAGGCTCTGATATTGGTGCTTCAGGTTTAGAAGCTATCTCACCTAACTTTAACGGAGTTGGACCTTGTGTTAAATTACCTAAATTACCTATTGTGCTCTCTGGAACTTGAGCATTGTTTGATGCTACCTTAGTAATATCAACAACATCTGTTTTATTTTGACCAGTTCCAATTTCTTCTTTTCCTGTAGCAACTAAAACGTCTGGTTTAGTTGTTCCTGTTAAAGCTACCTCAGAACCTTCACCAGCTGCTGAATCAGCTAAAGCTTTAAGTCTTTCTTTTTCTTTTTTCTTAGCACCTCTACCTCTAGGTTTAGATGGATCTATTGGATCAAACAATCCTAATGGAGTTCCTAAATCTTGTGGAAAAATATTTTGTCTAGTTGTGCCAATAGGTTGATTTTTTAAATAATCTATTGCTCCCAATCCAAATCTACCCGCTTGCAAACCTAGACCAGCAGCTCTTGTTAGTGGAAAAGCTGATAAAGCACCAGTGCCTATTAAATCAAATGCTGTCGCTAATCCTGTGTCGTCTTTGATACCTAATTTTCTTCTACCCATTTGCACCAAAGGTAATAAACCACCAAATGCAACAGCTGCAGCTGTACCTCTGCCAGGTGTGAATCTATTTGTTTGTCCTGGCACAAAAAATTGACCAGGTCTTTGTGCAAACGATTTAATATCGCCTATTGCTCTTCTGAAAATATTTGGACGTTGTGCAGGGACTGGTGTTCTTGGATTAAATGGTTGTGATCCTGATATTGGTTGACCAACCATTATTCCTGTTTGTGCGGTGATCGGTTTTAATACACCTTTTTTCAAAGCTTGTTGTCTAAACAAAGGTCTGTTTAATACATCATTTAATGCCATGTTACCTTCCTTGGTTGTTGCCAAAACCTTGGAAAGCTGTGAACGCTCCTAATCCTGCTCCTATTGATTGAGCTAGTGGACTCGTTTGTGGTTGTGTGGCTGCTGTGATCGTTGATTGCGATTTTGGTCCTGCTGCATAAATGTTTGATAAAAATTCTGCTCTTTGGAATGGTTCGAAAGCTTGTTGCAGCTGAGATTGCCTTCCAGCATCTAATGTTTGTTGAGCTAGTTGTCTTTGCAAACCACCAGCACCTAACAATTGTTGAATATCGCCTTGTTGTTGTCTTTGTAATGCTACACCAAGATTACCTAAAGTTTGTTGTTGCTGTTGCGCTGCTCTTAATGCAGTATCAAAACCTTGTGCTTGGGCTAAACCTACTTGGCCTAATCTTGCTCTTTCTAATTCTCCTTGTGCTACTCCTTCTCTACCACCACCAAAAGCTCCTGATTGAACTGCTTGAGCTGATAATCTATTTTGTGCTTGTGCAGCTTGTCTATTAATTTCATCAATAACTTGTGCTTGAAAAGGATTTTGAAATTGAGCAATGTTTGGTGTTTGGGCTGCAAGTAATTGTGATAATCCTGCTCCTGTTTGTCCAGCAGCTGTTAAACCTTGTTGTTCTAAAGCACCAAAGGGTGCAACACCTATCCCAGGGATAGTAACTGGTTTGTCGGCAGCAGCTCTTGCCAAATCCATTAATTCAATTTTTCTCTCCTCTATACCAGGTGCTTCTCTAATAACAGAAGTTGTAAATGACTGTCCTCCACTAGAAGGTGACGGTGCTGGTGCTGATCTTGATGATCCTCCACCAAATATGCTACTTACTAT
>CAACVD010000401.1_pt1 | contig 21002 bp, 20 predicted proteins | sample 2381771 | NCBI WGS metagenome assembly CAACVD01 (sample SAMEA5211965, study PRJEB30684) | marine metagenome | biome: Marine; feature: Epipelagic; material: Water | collected 2015-10-15 | depth 15 m | reverse complement strand
ACGGCTCTGGTAACGGTGATAAAGATGAAGATACCATGTTAGCACAACTTGCCGATGGTGAGTTCGTGTCTCGTGCAGATGCTGTCTTAGGGGCAGGCATCATGGCAGGTGCAAATCCTGAGGACTTTAAAGAAATGCGTAAGAAAGGAGCTGCATTTTTCTACAATCAACAGGATCAGATGAAACGAATTTATGATCTTATAAATGCAAACTAAATTTATTAAATTTACTAAGCATGAAGTAGAAAAGATATGGCCTTTAGCAAAAGATTTAGTCCAACTGGCATGTGATACAAACGGTGCTTTTGATTCAGACGATATAAAAGACCTTTGTAGACAAGGAGCCATGCAACTTTGGTTAGTTGTTTCTGACTCCGATACAGTTCTTGCTACAGTTGTGACTGAACTTAGGAGTTATCCTAACTATAAAGTCTGTGATGCTCGTATTGTCACGGGAACGCAGATGGAAAAGTGGCACCACCACGTTAGCGATTTAGAAAAGTGGGCTAAAGGAGAGGGTTGTAAAAAAATGGAGTTGTATGCAAGACCGGGATGGGAAAAAATTATGAAACCAAAAGGTTATAAAAAAACACATGTACAAATAGAGAAAGACTTATGAGAGCAGACATTAGAAAACTTACTATAAAAGAAAAGATAGAGTTATTTGAAGAACTTTATTCTGACATCACGGCTCACGGAACAAATGGTGATGTGCATTTGGCACACATTAACGAATACGAAAGAAAACTTCTTATTGCACATGGTGGTTCTGGCACAGTCAATAATGAGACCGGGCTAAAACAATACTTTGGTGGTGGAGGTTCTAGTGGTGGTGGAACACCAGAAAAACAAACTACAATTACTCGTGAAGCACCTGAAATTGAAGCTCGTAAATTAGCTTTATTTGATATTGGTGCAGACTTAGCAAGTACACCTGTAAATATTCCTGAGTTTCAAGTTGCAGGACCTAGCCCTTTAGAACAACAAGCATTTACTGCGGCAGCACAACCTGGAATAGGACAGCCATTAGTGCAACAAGGTATAACCAGTGCGTTGGGTGCACAACAAACAGCAATGTTGCCCCCAGACATTAACGCTTTTATGAACCCATACATGGATAATGTAATTGGTGAAATACAAAGACAAGGTCAAATACAAAGACAAGGTATTGCAGCAAACGCTATACAGTCAGGTGCATTTGGTGGTGGCAGAGAAGGTGTGCAATTAGCAGAACAACAAGGTCGTGAACTTGGCACTATTGGTCAAGCACAAGCGGCAGGTTTTGGTCAAGCGTTAAGTGCAGCACAAGCTCAACAAGCGGCACAAGTAGCGGCACAACAAAATGCTGCCAAACAACTGTCTGGCTTTGCTGGTCAACAGCAACAAATGGCTCAAGCTGATATACAACAAGCTGCTCAATTAGGTCAAGCTCAAAGAGGTATTGGTCAAGCCGCATTAGAAGCACAGAGACAAACAGAACTGGCTAGAGCGTATGAGCCGTATCAAAGAGTTGAGTTCCAAAAAGGTATTATGACAGCGTTGCCAACCGCAGCGAGTCAAGTTACACAAGCAGCATCTCCAAGATCTAATCCACTTGCACAAACAGTTGGAACAGGATTAGGTGCGTATGCTGCGTTTAGTGGCTTACCAAAATCAGCATAGGTGATAGATGAAAGATAAAGTATTACAACGCAAGATGTTTAGAGAGAAAGCACTGAAGAAATATGGTGGCGATATGTTGCCTAAATACAAAACAGGTGATTTAAATGTGGGTGAAGAACCACAAGGCATACTTGATTCTGGTATAGCAAGTATTAGAGAAGTTTTTCCTAATTTTTTAAATGTCACAGGAGAAAATAATACAGCAGATACTGGTGCACCTTATGACTCAAAAAAGGCGATGGTACTTGCTATAGCAGGTCAACTATTACAAGCACAGCAAAGACCAGGTGAAGGTATGTTTGCAGGTGTGGGTCGTGGTGTGGGTAGGGCTATTACTGAAGACTTTCCAAAAATTCAAAAATTAGATTTAACTGCAAGGGCAACAGCAGCCGCCAAAAAAACTAGTGCAGTGAACAAAACAAAAGTTTGGGACACAAAAAAAGGTTCAGAAGGTGGTTTTGATCAAGTCTCTTTTGATGCTATTGAAGAAGATAGGCTTAGAGCAGAAGAGTTTAATACACCAAGACGATTTATTATTGGAGAAAACGAAAATTATTATATAAGCAAAGACTCAGAATATGGTGATAAAGGAGATCCAATAACATTAAACCCACAAAGACAAAGAGAGATTAGACAAAAAATAGGTAACGAAGAATTTGAAAAATTATTTAGTCCAGTTGTTCCTGTAGATGTAGCGGCAGTTGGAATGGCAGAAAGAAAAGAAAGAGAACATAAATCTTGGTTAAAAGGGGAATCACAGTATTACGATAGTATGAAAAACATGGATACATTTAGAAAGCTTTCAAACCAAAGTCAAAAACTTTTGTTAAAAGATCGTGCTGAAGGTGGTGGAGCTTATACTAATTTTAAAAACTTTATAAGTGCAAGTATTGCTGAAGTAGACAAAGTGGTAAAAGATACAAATCCAAAACAATATCAACAAAGTTTAAATGATAGAAGAGAACTTTTACAACTTTTACAAACAGGCACCGCTGAACAAATTATGAAATATCAGATAGGTGACAATTATATTTTTAAAGATGTTGCTGGAGTAAAAAGATTGATGCAACAAACTAAAAACAATGCTGTGTTGCAATCTCTGTTTGTTGATCTAGCATATATGAAAGCGAAAGCAAGAGAACCAGGTGGAAGATTCTCTGTAACTGATATTGAACTTGCTATGAAAACAATTGGTCAAATTGGTGATCCACAAAAAGCAGCGTTTACTTTAAATCAAGCTTATCAAAATACATTAAACGAAGGCTTCTCTGGTTATATAAATCATTTAAATAGAGACCCTTACAAAAACTATGAAAAAGTTAGTAAAACAGGTATTGGAAAAGACAGATTTGATTTATTATTTAAATCAGGTTATTACGCACCAAAAGTTAAAGGTTATGAAGACATAATTAATGATTATTTGAGATTTAATAACTACAGCTTTAGAGTGGGCGAAGCTGGTGACCCAAACAACCCAAACAACGTTCCAAACTCAAATAACCCTGACCCTTTTAGATAATTATGAGTAAAAGAATACAGCCAAAAGATCTTGAGTTTATTAACAATCTATCTGAACTACACAAATTGCGTGAAGATAGAGGTTATGAACCTAAAGACGATTTGTCACTTTTAGAGGCGGCTTATAACAGTTATGCTGGTGACACTGATTATGCTGTTAAAAACCCAAATAAATCTTATTATGGTTTTACTTTTGAAGGATTTGTTAACGCTTTTGATGATATAGGCGTGACAAAAGAAATTGATATTTTTAAAGAAAGATTAAATGATTTTCCAGAATATCAAGATCTATTGAAAGAAAACGATATTGATGTTGCGTCTAAATTATATGACACACTTAAATCTGCATCAAATACTTACAATCAAAATATGGGTTTATCAAAACAATTTGTAGACTTTTTAAATGACTTTGCACCAAAACAAAATAGATTTGAAAATAAAGTAGAGGAAAGTCAAAAATTTGATAAAAATTTAGGTTCCCCTTTTCATAGGGATAGACAAAAAAAACTTGCGGAAGAAGGGTTGTCTTATTCAAAAATGGAAATAGCAGAACATTTAGGTTTGTTAGATGTACAAAATAAAGTATTAGCTAACAAAGCTAAATTTGCAAAAAGTTTTGGAACAAACAAAATGGAAGGTTTGTTCTTTTTAGAAAATGTTGTTCAAGATTATTTTGATAATGAATTTGCTAGTATATCATATAATGACAAAGTTAATGAATTAATTGCATATGATGGCAAGGGCAAAGGTATTTTATTAGGTGCTCCTGGTAAAATAGATCTAACTGATTTTGCTGAATACATTGGTGGATCAATACCAACTTTAGCAGATATGATTGCATCATCTACGGCTTTCGTGGCTGGGTCAGCAGTGCCTGGAGTTGGCTTAGTAACAGGTCCTCTTGCAAGTGCAACTGCTTCAGGTTTTACAGTGCCTGTTGCTGAGGCACTTCGTTTCGCTATTGGTCATTCTCTCTTTGGAGAAGGTAAATCTTTTGTAGAAGCGTATAAACAAAAATATGGCGAAGAAAAATTTAGTTTAATAGACGCAGGTATCACAGGTGGTGTCGATACGATATACAATATAGGCAGAGTGGTAACGGGTACTTTTGGAAAAGTTGCCAGTCCACTTGTTGGTAAAAAATATACTGTAGGAGATATTGAAGAGTCAATTAAAGCACTAACAGACAATGTTCCTGGAGCTGGAGACAGCTTAGATGAAATAATAAATTTTGTAGATAAATTTAGAAGAAAACAATTAGAATTAGGTGCAACAAAAGAGGAGCTTTTAGATTTGAATTTAGGACAATTATCTGGCAACCCTATTTTAATTCAAAGATACCAAGCTATTAAAAAAGACCTTGAGAAATATGGGCCAAAAGCATTTAAACAAGCTCATGCAAAAGACATATCAAATGATAATGCAATAAACAACATGTTTGGAGCTATCAAAAAAACTTTTCAACCAGATTCTTTACGCTTAGATGGCTCAACAAACATAGATAAATCTTATTTATTAAAAGAAATAGATGATCTTTTTACGGAAGTAAAAGAACAAGAGTTTAAATTATTAAATGATAAGTTAGTAAAATCAGAAAGCTCAATTGCAGATGAAGCTATAAAAGCTGGTGATAAAACATATGTTGAAAAAGGACAACATATTAAAAATGCAATAGTAAAAATTCAAGATAAAGCTTTAAGTGGTTTTGATGATATTTATACTAAGATGAAATTTACAACTGGTAAAATGTATCCAACTGAAACAAAAAATATTACAAAAGTCTTAGATGAAATAGAGAATACATATAAAAAACAAGCAGTAGATGTTCAAGCACAAGCTAATGCTAAAAATTTTATTAATTTAGATGAAGTAGAATCATTTGCAGATTTGGTGAACAATATTCAAATTTTTAGAAAAAAAAGATTAAAAGGTAAATATGACTATATTGACAACAAACTTTTAGATCAGTATGAAGAAGCAATCATGAGAGATGCAAAGTTAGCTACAATTGGATCTGACGGGGGTAGAGAAATATACAAAACATTAGAAGAAGTTGGTTTTAATTACAAAAACTTTAAGAAAAAATTTAATCCTTTTATTTCTAAATTAATAAACGAAAACAATGGCAGATTACCTGATGGAAGTAATTTATTTGCAACGACATTTAAAACTACACCTGATACCACAAGTAGAAATAATATTAATGATATATATAATATTATAAAAGATGATTCATCTTTAATGAAAGATTATAGAGAATCAATTGAAAGTTTTTATTTAGATAAAGTTTTTAAATTTAAAGATGGCAAAAGAGTTTTTGATAAAAACGCTCATGCTAAATTCATGTCTGACTATGAGTACGGTTTGAAAAAGTTTTTTGGACCAAAAGGTTTTCAAAAAGCAAGAAGAATAGGCGGTTTAGAAAAAGAAGTTGATAGACTTACTAAACTGCATGACGATGCTTTAACAGATTTTCAAAAAATATTTCCAAACGCTGATAAATTTAATGCACAATCAATATTTGAAGTTTATAAAAATGGAGATGTGCAAGGGTTTGAACAAGCTTTAAAAATTGTAAATTCTATTGCTGATAGAACTGGTAAAAAAGATTTAATAAATAATGTTAGAACAATTATTGCCGATAACATTTATGCAAATATTAAACCTATTGGTAAAGATGGTATTTTTAGGGTACAAGAGTTTAGTAAAATAATAGATGGTTTAGGTAATCCTAATATTGTACCAGCAGAGGGAAGTAAAGCTAAGTTGTTACAATTAGCTTTTGGCAATGATAAAGTTGGTAAAGAATATCTTGAAAATTTAGGAGATATAAATAGAGTCTTAAAAATGATGACAAAAAAAGGTGTTAAAGATCCAACTCAAGCAACACCTCAGTTATTTGTCAATGTTTTAAGATCTTGGATAGCACCACCTTTAACAAGAAAAGGTAGAATTTTAACTGGGGCTATTGGTTTAGCTCAAACAAATTTTGATAAAGCAATAGCAACCTTACTTACAGAACCAGACGCTTTAGCACAACTTGCAAAATTACAAAATATTAACATAGATAATCCATTAGCAGGTGACATTATTAATAAAACATTTGGTTTAAATATTACTTGGAATAAAAAAACTCTTGATAAATTAAGAAACTATGGTTCTAAAATATACCAAGGCACAAAATTTGTCGTTAAAGGAGCTGCAAAAGAAGTTACTGGAATAGGCACAACTGGTAGACTTCCAAAACAAGTCATTAAAGATGTACTGACAACAGATGAACTTTTAGTTGATGAAATAAAAGATGAAGATATAAAAAAATATGAAGAAGAAAGAAACAGTGATGCTATTAAAAACAATCAATCAAACTTATCTCAAGCACCGATTAATGTGGCACAGATGAATATGCCACAACCACAAACTACTAATGTAGCCAGTGCACCAGTAACTAATGTAAATAATCAACAAGGCATTGCTGCTTTACAACAGGCTCCCGGCTCAGAGACAAATGCACAAACAATAGCAAGAATGGATCAAGTCGGACTTCCGCTATTTAAAGGTTAACTATGGTTAGATTAATCGTCAATTTATTCTTACTTATTTCACTGTTGAGTTTTAGCTCATTAATTTTTGGCAATGAAACCACGATTCGATATAAGGATCAACCGCCACCTTCATCTATAAGTCCTAGCTTATCTATAGGTAGTGGCAATGATGTTTGTGTCGTAGTAAGAAGTGGTGCTGTGGGCACAGGTATTTTCTCTGGTAGTTTTGGTACTCATGTAAGAGACATGAATTGTGAGCGTTTAAAATTGTCACGAGGATTAGCACAGCTTGGCCTCAAGGTATCGGCCACCGCAGTTCTCTGTCAAGACATCCGAGTATTTCGTGCAATGTTAGCTGCTGGGTCTCCGTGTCCAATAGACGGTTTAGTCGGTAAGGAAGCTAAAGCTAAATACATAGAACTAGGTATTATCAATGACAAAAATCATATCATGGTCAGTCCTAATGTTGTTCATGGTGGTGTTAACAAGCCACGCAGAAACGACTACGGACAACCTACTGAATAACGACAGCTTTACTACTGATACTTCTGATTGGGAGTTGTCTGATAACAATCAAAACAAAGTCAAGCGTGATCCAAATACTTATTCTGATTCTGCATCTAAGAGTATAAGATTTAGATATCAAGATGGTTACATTAGTCAAGATATAGACATGGATAAACTACCTGACAACCACATCGTCAAACAAATACACATGAACTTTCAAAGCATTGGTTGTGGTAATTCAGGCAGTCAATGGTGTACTGCTGGTGCTGATGATACGGTAACCAACACGGTTACCTTGACTTCAACTGATACCGCAGAAGTTATTAGCAATACAACTGCTGTGCCTTATGAAGATGGGTGGAGTGATTATTCTTTTACTGAAGATGTTACAGGTGATTTTAATACTGACAATTTAAATATAAACCTTAATGTTGCGGGGGACGACACAGGCAATAGCAGTAACTGGTATGGCCCAATCGTAGATAATATTAGTTTTACTTTAACTATTGAAGAATATATTGCACCTGTGGTAGTAGAACCCATTGTTGTGCAACCCATTGTAGAAATTGTTGTAGAACCGATTGTAGAAACTGTTATAGAACCTATTATAGAAAACACTGTAATTGAAGGTCTTAGTTTAGACACTGAAATTGTGACTGATGTAATAATTGATACTCCAGTGCAACCAGAGGTACCTGTAAATAATTTACCTGAGTTACCTGATTTACCCTCTGTTGAAATAGAAATACCAACAGTGATTGAAGTACCACAAGAAATTGAAATTGTAGAGGAGATTCCAGAAATACAAGAAATAGAAGTAGAGGAAGTTGCAGAGGTAACTGAAGAAGTAGTAGAGCAACCAGAAGAATTAAAAGAAACTGACATGGAGGAAGACCTTGCTGAAAATGAAGAAATTGAAGAAACAGAAAGTTCTGAAGAAGAAGAAAAAGCCGAATCAGAGGAAGAAACAGAAGTTGCAGAATCAAAAGATGAGCCTAAAGTTGAAACTAAACAGAAGCCTAAGCAATCTAAATCTCAAGTTTCTGAAACTACTAAAAAGAATACAGGGATTGAGCAAGTAAATATGGTCAATTTGATTGGATTGCAAGAAATACCGCAAACGATTACAATATTAGAAACAGTGTCACTGACACAGGAGATGATATATGAGCAAGACATTAGTGCTATCACCAGCGGTGCTACTTACGATAGTCTTATCAGTAGTTCCAGCAGCAGGTGGGTTCGTATGGTGGATGTCAGACCTAAGCACTCGTTTGGTGGCTATGGAAGGTAGTTTAGCCAGTAGTGATACGGGTACATTAAATGACAGACTAACTCAAGCAGAAGAACGAGTACAATTCAATAGTGACAACATTGATGATGTATGGGAAAGCTTTGAAAAAATGGATACAGAAATGGGAGATATGGAAGATAAACTCTCTGCTTGGATGGAAAGAGAACTATCTAAAGTTTACGACATCATTAACGACAACCCTTTAGGAAACTAAGATGACTAAGCAAGAGCGTGATTGTTTACAAAGATTGGAAGAAAAGCTAGATCACATACACGCTGATGTCGAAAAAAACGCAAAAGAAATTTCAAAACTTAAAGCAGATATTAATATGGGTAAGGGTGCGGTGAAAGCTTTAGTATGGGTAGGATCAATTGTTGCAGTAATATTTGGTTTATTAAACATGGAGGTTAAATGATAGGACTCATTGTAAACGGCTTATCAAAAGCTGTGGGTGGTTATTTTGAACACTCCGCTAAGAAAGCCAAAGCTAAATCTGATTTAAAAATAGCAGAGATAGATGCAAAAACTGCTGTACAGAAAAAGGTAGCGGAAGGTAAAGTAGAATGGGAAACCACTATGGCAAAGGCTTCTGACGATAGCTGGAAAGACGAGGCTTGGACTATATGCTTTATTGCTATAATAATTTTTAGCTTTATACCTTATTTTCAACCATTTGTTGCAAGAGGTATAGAGTTTCTAGCTACATTTCCAGAATGGTTACAGTGGTCAATTATGGCTTCCATTGGTGCCAGTTTTGGTTTAAAATCAATTGGTAAATTTAAACGATAGGAGTCAAATTATGAAAATGAAAAGTAAAGGTTACGCTAAAGGCGGAGCTAAAATGATGAAAGCTAAAGCTGGTAAAATGGCTAAAGGGTATTCTAAAGGCACTGGTAAGGGTGGTGTAAAAACTATGACCGCTGCTCAAATGGTTGCAGCACTAAAGAAAACAGGTAAATATACAATTAAGAAAAAAGTATAACCTTGTCACATTTAATATCTAATATACCTTTAGTTCTCAAGGCTTGGGTTAGAAAAGAATTTACACATAATCACCGTGCTTATCATGGTGAATTTCTACACTGTTATGTCATCGCAGTTAATTGTATACCAGACCGTTGTTTAAGTTTTCAAGTTATCTTTACGGGTTGTGAAGATGAAGAGAATCGTTTAGAAAATCCTCATGGTGGTGCTATGTGGGCTCGTATGCCAATCACCGCATTGGTAGAAGATGAACCTTTAGATCAGATGCCACCACCTATGCCAACACATATCGCTCAACCTTGGGATGTGTCCTCTAGGGATCATTCTATTGTTGTATTTGACAGAACAAGTTCTAGTCCTTGGTTGGCTCGTATTGAAGGTGAGTTCTACACCGCTAAGTATTACTTTACCGTGGACTACACTAATAGTGAAATAGCAGACGATCCAGCTCAACATAAACAGTCGCATGTCTTGGCACTAACTGAAGGACCATGGAAAGGATGTTTTGTAGCATTACCAAACAACAGAGTAAGAGTCACTTCTCCTGCTATGTGGGTCACGGGCAACGGACCACCTGATTTCATACCGTCACAATGGACACATAAAGCAGAAGCACATGACAGTTACATGGATTGGGAGTATACTTTTAACAACTTGTATGCACCTGAAGATAAGAACAAAAAATGAAAATTATCATTGTAGGTTACGGGTATGTCGGTAAGGCATTTGAATCTATTTTGTCTCCACATTACGAAATAGAAATTGTAGATCCGAAATATACTAATAATAAAATAAAAGAGGATAGTGATGCAGTCATCGTATGTGTGTCCACGCCACAGGGCAATGGCGGTGTTTGTGACATGCGTAATGTATACGAAGTGATTCGTGCTTGTCCCGATGTACCCATTTTAATTAAAAGCACGATTTCTTTAGAAGGTTGGAGACATTGCAAAAAAACTTATGAAAAACAAATGGCTTTTTCACCAGAGTTCCTACGAGAGAAAACCAGTTTTGAAGATGTAAAAAATTGTGAACATGTGTTAATTGGTGGAGACGAAATACCTTTTTGGACAAAAATTTTTCAAAAAATATATTTTGCACCTTATGTTGAAGTATTTGAACCAGAAGAATTAATCCTGGGGAAATATTTTAGAAATAGTTTTTTAGCTTTGAAGGTGTCGTTTTTCAACCAAGTCTATGACTTATGCACAGCATCGGGTTTAGATTACAACCAAGTGAGAAAAGCGATTACTGGGGATCCACGCATCGGTAAGTCTCACAGTTTAGTAACCAAAGAGCGTGGTTTTGGCGGAAGTTGTTTAATTAAAGATATTAATGCTATCTATGCTTCAGCTTTGTATTTTTCCACAAAATTAAGTATTATTGAGGAAACAATTAAATACAACAAGACAATAAGAAATGAAAATAATAAGGAATGATACTTCTTTTACAATCACTGATTTTAAATTAAACCCAATATATAACTACAATCAGCTCACCAGGAATGATGAGGAGATTCGTACTTACAATGTAAAAGATAAAAAAGTACCTAGCGTTACAACAATATTGTCAGGCACTCAATCAAAAGAAAAACAACAGTCATTAGATCGTTGGCGTGAACGAGTGGGCTATACTGAAGCATCACGGATCACGGCTCAAGCTGCAAAGCGTGGCACAGAAATGCACTATGTTTTAGAACAATACATGAAGGGTCAAGGATATTTAAACCTGGGTTCAGAAGGTTCGCTACCAAGAATGATGGCACACACTATCGTAGAAAACTTAAATAATCTTTCTGAGGTGTATGGAACAGAAGTAAATCTTGCGTATGAAGATAAATGGGCGGGTTCAACTGATTTGGTTTGTGTCTACAATGGTAAACCAACCATCGCTGATTTTAAACAATCAAATAAACCAAAAAGAGAAGAATGGATTGAAGATTACTTTTATCAAATCGCTGCATATTCTTTGGCTCACAAAAAACAATACGGTAAAATTTTACAAGGTTTGATTTTAATTTGTACTAAAGATTTAGTTTTTCAACAATTTCTTATGAATGAGGTTATGTTAGACGAATATGAGAAAAAATGGATGAATCGGGTAGAAAAATACTATCAAAACAACAAAAATCAATCCTAAGCCCTTTTATCGTACAATTTAAGCGGTTTATTTATTTTATGACTAATTGGGTTAGGGTGCTTCAAAAAAACTCAAATATAGCCTTGTAGAGGGCTATTATTTTCATAAATAGTTGTCAATTTCCTCTCCGAGCGTTTTTGACGAGATTTGTATTTTATTTTTTAAAGATTTGATAATTAATTCATCCACTGTATTTTTACAGACTAAATCAATATATAAAACTTGTCCTTTTTGTCCAGCTCGGTGTGCACGATCTTCTGATTGCTGTCTATATTCTAAATTATAATTGTTACTATAATAAATGACTGTGTTGGCACTGGTAAGATTTATTCCGTAACCTGCGGTTTGTGGATTACCTACAAAAAATTTAACAGCATTGTCGTTTTGAAAACGATGATTAATTCCTGGTCTATCTTTTGCGGGTATCTTTCCATAGATGGCAACCACACTATCCGTGCCATATTTTTTTTGTAAGGTCAAAATAATCTTTTCAATAGATCTAACATAATTTGCCCAAATAATTACCTTGCCACTAGTCTCTTCTAATATGTGTAAAAGTTCATCCAGTTTTGCTGATGGTAGATCTTTCTTCTGGCCATCATCAGATGTATAAAAACCATCAGTCAACTCGTGTAGTTTTAATATCTCTGTAAGTTTGTTGTTATAACTGATTTCATCGTTATGAATGATAGTCCTGGCGAACTCAGCTAACTGTGCATAAGCCTCTGCCTGATCTTTTTTCATACCAACAAATCTTTTTGTATATTCTTTTGGTTTAAGATCTAAACAATCTTTTTTCAATACTCTAAAAGAGTGTGCTTTTATTTTTGATTCTAGTTCATCTAAATTAATATAGTAGTTAGGTATACTGATTCGTTTGCCAGATGGTGACGGTATATCGTGCATCACACAGTATTTTGCTCTAAATACATAAAAATTATCTGTCCCTAATAGGTTTGGTTTTAAAAACTGAAACTGAGAAAACAAATCTAAAGGTGATTTAGTTACAGGTGATCCAGTCAAAATCCTACGATATTTACTCATTTTACCTAATTTAAGCAAAGATTTAGTTCGTTTTGCTGTCCTATTTTTTATTGTAGTTGATTCGTCAAGCACCACCATGGAGTATACCCCATAGTATTTAAGAATTTGTTCAAGGAAACTTACCCCAGACTTATGACTAAAAGCCTCTACATTCATGAGAATAAAATTTAATTTGCCCTCAGTGTATTTAAAACCTTTATCAATTTTATACACGAAAATTGAATTAGATACCGGGCAGTGCATATTTATTTCGTCTTTCCAATTTTGATATACAGAATTAGGTGCTATAACTACACACATTTTTATTTTATTTTGTTGGTATAAATACGCAGCATTATCAATAGATACTTTAGTTTTACCTGTACCCATCTCCATAAGATAGGCATATACTTCTTTTTCAGCTCCATTGATTAAAGCTTCTCTTTGATGTTCAAACGGTTGTGTTTTATATTCATACATATGGTAGGTATTTTACAATCCTACTATTGACATTGCAAGAAAATAAGAATATCTTTGAGTTTCTATAAATAAATATAGGAGGGTCCTATGGATCTTGAAGCATTATCTACGGTAAATGTAGATACAGCAATGACAACAGACATTGCAAAAGAGTGCAACAAGTTAATAGAGACTCAGAAAGAAGTAGCAGACATGGAAGAGCAATTAAAGAAGCTAAAGGAAACAGAGCGAACCCTTTCTGAGCAGTCTATACCTAACTTGATGCGTGAAGCTGGTATTAGTGAGATTAAACTTGAAGATGGCACTGCTATCGGAGTAAAACCTTACTATGCCGCAAGTATTTCTAAAGCTAAACAAGACGAAGCCTTTACTTGGTTGCGTGACAATGGCTTTGGGGATTTGATTAAAAATAATGTGATACTTCAATTTGGTAAAGCACAAGATACAGATGCAAATAATCTTGTAACTGAACTGAAAAGTAAAGGTCACAATGTTTCTCAAAAAATGAAAGTAGAACCAATGACATTAAAAGCCTTTGTTCGTAATGAAATAGAAGAAGGGCGAGAAGTGCCAATGGATTTATTTGGCGTTTTTGTTGGAAACAAAACCACGATTAAAAGTTAACGGAGAAAGAAAATGACAGAAAAGAAAATTGCGAAAGCAAAAAATACAGCGGTGTCAGTAGATACCATTTCTGACCTTGAAGCATTTGCTGGACAAGGCACAGAAAACATTGGAACAAGAGATGTTAAGTTACCAATCATAAAATTGCTGACAAAAATATCACCTGCCTTGGATGAAGATAATGCCAAGTATGTTGCGGGTGCAAAACCTGGAGACATGTTGAACGAAGTCACAGGCTCAATTTACAAAGGTAAAGAAGGTATGTTGGTTGTTCCTTGCCACTACATTAATACATTTAATGAGTGGGCGGATCGTGGGTCACAAGATTCAACTGGTGCACCAGTAGCTATTCATAGAGATCCGACGGTAATGAAAGATACTAATAGAGCTGATGACGGTAAAGATAGACTATCAAACGGTCACTATATTGAAGATACAGCTAATCACTTTGTATATATCTTGAATGAGGAGTACAAACCTATTGAGACAGCTTTAATTACAATGAAGTCAACTCAAAAGAAAAAATCTAGGTTATGGAACACTATGATGATGTCTAAAAAGATGGAAGGCAGTAAAGGGTTTTTTACTCCACCAACATGGGCTACTGCGTATAGACTTACTTCTATACAAGAGGAAAACTCTAAAGGTAAGTGGTATGGTTGGGCGATAAACTTTGAGCGTTTTCTTGATCAACCTACTGATAGCGATACCCTTAAAGTAACTCAAGGGTTTAGTGAGAGTAGTAAAAAAATGGACATAGCTAACAAAGTTGATTATTCAGAGGATGGCATTAAAGATGCAGTTGTTGTTGAAACAAAAAAGTCTGAAGCTGTCTCAAAAGATTCTGATTTTGAAAACGGCACAGTTCCATTCTAATGATGCACAAAGAATTATTTTCTTTATTTGAAGGAGATGATAGTTCCTACTTGAAGTCCTCACTTACGGGTGAGGACGACGAGAGGGGCAAGAAAGGTGCACAATATGTCACTGTAAAAGAATCTCTAACCGCAGAACTCTGGAAAGAACACCTTGACGGAAAGACTCGTATCGGAGTCAGACCTGAAATCGGTGACGAATGTTTTTGGGGTTGTATTGATGTAGACCCAAACAATTACAAAGATTACTCTGAGAAAAAGTATGTAGAGATAATAGCAAAATATAAATTACCTTTTGTACCCGTAAAATCAAAGTCGGGTGGTTTACATATATTTGTATTTTTCAAACAAAAGGCAAAAGTAATTAAAGTAAAGCAAAAGCTTAATGAGATAAACGAACAATATTTTTTATCTGATGAAGTTTTTCCAATGAACAAAGCCGTCAATATGCCGTATTTTAATTGTAATGCTACAATGGAGTATGGTTTTGATGACAGTAATACACCGATGATGGTTGGTCGTTTCATTGAATTTGCTAACAAAAGAAAGATTGACCCAGATGAATTTTATGAGTTTTCAGTGGCAGAATATGATGCCGAAAGTGAGTGGTCACACTATCCCCCTTGTGTGCAAAAATTAGTTCAAGAGGGTTGGTCTGGTAATAATCGTAATAATTATTTATTTAATGTCATGGTATTAGAGATGAAAAAGAACCAAGGTTTATCTCTACAACAAATAGAAGAAGTTGCTTTTGAACGAAACAGTCAAATTTTTACAAAGCCTTTGGGACAGAATGAAGTTACTAATCTGTGTAAATCCGTACATAAACAAGGGTATGAGTTTCAATGTCCACCTAAACACCCAGAGTTTCAACCTATTTGTAACAAAGAATTATGTAAAACAAGACGACTTGGTATTGGTGAAGCAACACCTGACATTATTGATAAGTTTGACAACATTACTTATATCATGGATACCAAAACAATTTTTTATGAATTTGATTATGAGGGTAAACATGTAATGATTACTCCTAGTGATATGAAAGATGAAAAATCTTTTCGGGTCAAACTTCTACAATATAAATTATTTTGGATGTCTTTACCTAAACCAAGAAAAGGTCCAGTGCCTTTTGAATTGTTGATGAAAGGCATTGTTGAGAAAGCAATAGAGAATAAAGATCATTTGTATGAGGACACTGTTGAAGAAGAACGATATAGAGTTTTAAAAGATTTCTTTGAGTCTCACATTGAACAAGATAAGTTTGACAAATTAAAAGATGGTTATGTCGTGCTGGATTCTAAAAGTAACATTTGTTATTTTAAAAAAATTACTTTATCTAACTTCTTGAAAAAAAAGGCAAATGGGGTATTTAACACTCCCGCTGATGCTCTTCGTCTGTTAGAATGTAAGCGTAAGGATTATCATGAGGGAGAGAAAAATATATGGTGGGTGAAGATGCCAGACTTTGTGAGTCATCAAGCAATAAAAAGCAAATCCAAAACAAAACACGCAGTAAGTGAGATTGACGACGATTATCATGCAAAATTCAGGACTGGAAAAACAGAAAGCTCTGCACCACAAGACCATTAAGATATTTGGTCCACCAGGTACAGGTAAAACACACACTTTGATAGAGCGTGTATTAAAAGGTTATTTGAAAAAAGGAGTGCACCCAAACAATATTGCTTTTATTTCATTTACCAATAAAGCTGTTAATACAGCACGAGACAGAGCATTAGCTGCCTTTCCACAGTTTACGACAGAAGATTTTACCCGTTTTAAAACACTACATAAGTATTGTCGCCGTTACTTCAAAGAAGAAGTATTTGACCCAAAGAACTGTATGTTGGACTATGCTATGGAAGCTAAGATTATTAAAACATCTGATACTCGTTTAGCTGATGATAACTTTACTTACAAGGATTGGTCGTTGGGTGTGTATGACAAAGCACGGAACATGATGGAAGATCCAAGACTAACTTACAAGAAAGAGTCGTACAAAAAAGATAACATGGATATTTATTTACGAAAAATATCAACTTACGAGCATTATAAAAAAGATTCGTTTATAGATTTTACGGACATGATTTTAAGAGCAGTAGATGAAATAAACTTTCCACCTTTAGATGTTTTGATTTTAGATGAAGCACAAGATTTTACACCATTACAATGGTCAGTCATTTACAAAATGGCGGACAATGTAAAACGCATTTATTTAGCGGGTGATGACGATCAAGGTATTTATCGTTGGAATGGTGCAGACCCAAAATACTTTACAACTTATTTTCCTGGTCGCAAAGTTATTCTAAGAAAGACTCGCCGTTTTGGTGAGGCAATACATCATTTTTCTAAAGTTATTCGCCGTGGTATTTTAGACAGTGTTGAAAAAGAATACGACTGTCAAGATAAACAAGGCACGGTAAAACGATATTTAAGTTTTCAAGAAGTTCCAATTACAGAACTTAAAGGTACTTGGTATATCTTAGGTCGTGTCAACACAACAGTGAATGAATTGCGTATGTGTGCTAAAGAAGCAGGTTTATATTTTTCTAACAACTCTGGCACAAAGTCTTTTGATAAAAAACAATGGATTGCAATTAAAGCCTGGACTCGTTTGTCTAATCAAAAACCATTAAACCGAGAGTCAGCGGAAACTATGTATCAATACTTGCGTGATATAAAAGACCCAGATTATAGAACTCAAAAGTTTTGGTTGAAAATGCCAAATGCTGATATTTATGATTTTGATTATTTAGTTGAGTTTTGTGGTCTTGATTTACCTGTAGAAACAAAAGAACTAGTATGGTGGAAAGTGTTACAGCGTAACTTTAAACCTGAACAAGTAAATTATTTTGTGCGTTTGTTAAAAAATTACGGACAAAAAGCTTTAGATAAAGAACCACAAATTATTATTGACACCATTCATTCGGTCAAAGGTGGAGAGGCGGATAATGTTTTATTGTACTCAAAAACCAACTGGCCTTCTGCCTTTAGTCATAAGAACCGAGAAGAACAATCTGACGAAAAACGAGTGTATTATACAGGAGCAACAAGGGCTAAAGATACATTACATTTATTATCAACCGATCATCAATATAACTACCCCATGGGTGAAGATTATTTTGTTTACTTACAGGAGAGTAAATATGAACAGTGATGGATTACAGTTAAACTTTAGTTTTAAAAAATCAATATGGTCAGCTCCTAGTGAGTACAAAGATTTAAGTGGGTATGACGAAATCGCCATTGACTTGGAGACTCGTGATGATGGTATTAATTCAGGTAAAGGTGCAGGTTGGGCTACAAAGTCTGGTGAGATTGTTGGCTTTGCCGTTGCCGTTGCGGGTTGGCAAGGTTACTTTCCGTTTGGACATTTAGGTGGTGGTAATTTAATTAAGGAACAAGTTTGGCAATACATGAAAGATGTATGTGCTTTGCCAGGAACAAAAATATTTCACAATGCTCAGTACGATGTGGGTTGGTTACAAGCGTCAGGGATCACGGTTCACGGAACAATTGTAGACACGATGGTGGCGGGTGCATTGATTGATGAAAACCGTTACAGCTATGCACTTAACAGTTTATCAAAAGATTATTTAGGTGAACTAAAAGCAGAAACTGAATTGATTGAAGCTGCACAACAGCATGGAGTAGATCCAAAAGGAGAAATGTGGAAATTACCCGCAGAGCATGTAGGGTTCTATGCAGAACAAGATGCAAGACTTACTTATATGTTGTGGCAAAGATTTAAGGTTGAGATACAAAATCAAAGTTTAAACACCATCTGGAATTTAGAAAGTAAACTATTGCCCCATTTAATTAATATGCGTATGCAAGGTATTAGAGTAGATGTTGATAGAGCAAACGAATTAAAAAAAGATTTTTCAAAACGAGAGAAAACAGTTTTACACGGTATAAAGATATTGACTGGAACTGATGTAGATATATGGGCAGCAAGACAGATTGGTCATGCGTTTGACAAACTTGGTATTGATTACCCTAAAACAGCAAAATCAAAAGAACCTAGTTTTACGGCACAATGGTTGAACAACTCGCCACATAAACTTAGTAAATTGATAGTCCAGGCAAGAGAACTTAATAAGTTTCAAAACACTTTTATTAATTCTATTTTGAAGTTTGAACATAAAGGTCGTATTCACGGTGAGATAAGACAACTTAAAAACGAACAAGGTGGCACAACCACTGGCAGATTAGCGATGTCTAATCCTAACTTGCAACAACTACCTGCCAGGAGTAAAGAGTTTGGGCCATTGATTAGAGGCTTGTTCTTACCTGAAAAAGATTGTCAGTGGGGTAGCTTTGATTACTCTCAACAAGAACCAAGACTTGTGGTGCATTATGCTGCTAGTGTAGGTGATGGTTTTGCGGGTTCAAAAGAGTTAGTTGAAGCTTATAAAAAAGGTGATGCTGACTTTCATCAAACGGTCGCTGATTTAGTTGGTATTGATCGTAAACAAGCAAAGACGATTGGTTTAGGTTTAATGTATGGCATGGGTAAAAATAAATTGGGTACACAATTAGGTGTGTCAAATGATGAAGCCCATGACTTAATAAATTTATACAATAGAAAAGTTCCTTTTGTAAAAGAGCTGTCTGCTATGTGTATGAAAAAGGCAGACAATGAAGGTGTTATTAGGACTAAATTAGGTCGTAAATGTAGGTTTGATATGTGGGAGCCTCGTGATTTTGGTATACATACAGCAGAGCGTTTTGAAAACGCATCGGCTAAGTACGGTCAAGCAAACATCAAAAGAGCATTTACTTATAAAGCACTTAACCGTTTAATACAAGGTAGTGCTGCTGATCAAACCAAACAAGCTATTCTTGATTGTATTGAACTAGGACATCAACCTTTATTACAAGTGCATGATGAACTATGTTTTAATGTTGAAAATGAAAAACAAGCTAAAGAAATTAAAGAAACAATGGAGAATTGTGTTGAACTTAAAGTACCAAGTGTTGTGGATGTAGCACTAGGTAATAACTTTGGAGAAGCGGTGTGAAGACATTGCGAGTCTTGTCTCTTGGGGCAGGAGTGCAAAGCACGACGATTGCCTTGATGATTGAAAAAGGTGAACTGCCCATGGTTGACGGAGCTGTGTTCTCGGATACCGGGGGAGAACCTAAAGATGTATATGATCACCTGGCTTGGCTAGAAAAACAACTATCCTATCCTGTCTACAAAGTGCAGTGGAGAAATTTAAAGGAAGATATTTTAGATGCTGCTGATGGGAAACTTAAAAAATTTACAGTGCCTTTTTATACCTTGGATAAAAAAACCAACAAGCGTGGTTCTTTATTGCGACAATGCACTAGGGATTATAAGGTAAGACCTGTAACCAATAGGGTTAGAGAGATGATGGGTTATCAAAGATATCAGCATGTTGATAAGACTAAATGGAAAGTTGAAATGTTAATCGGTATTTCTAATGATGAAATGCAAAGGGTAAAAAAAAATATATTGAAGTACGCTGAAAATGTGTATCCATTAATTGAAAAAGACATGTCCAGGAATGATTGTCTTGCATGGATGAAGAAAAATAATTATCCAGAGCCACCAAGAAGTGCTTGTACTTTTTGTCCATATCATTCAAACAAAGAATGGCACAATTTAAAAAAAAATCAAAAAGAGTGGGATGAAGTAATTAAAATGGATCGTTTAATAAGAAATACAGACGAAAACAAAAAGAGTCAAATAATTAATAATGAAATGTTTTTACATTATAGTTGTAAACCTTTAGATGAAATTAATTTTGATGAAAAATTAAGTGAACAGTTTGCTTTAGATTTTGCAGATGAATGTGAGGGAATGTGTGGCAATTAATCATTTAGACTTTTGTTCAGGTATTGGTGGTTGGGCTTTGGCTTTTCGTGAGCTAGGCATCAACACGGTTGCCTTTTGTGAGATAGAAAAATACCCACAAAAAGTCTTGCAGAAAAATTTCCCCGGTGTTCCAATATTTAATGACTTAAAGGAGTTGACTTATGAAGATATCAAAGAAAGAACAGGAGTTGATGGTATTGACATCCTCACTTGTTCCTACCCCTGCCAACCTTTTAGTGTCGCAGGGAAGCAAAAAGGCGAAGAAGATCCAAGACACCTCTGGCCAGACACTTTTAGACTTGTCCAAGAGTGCAGGCCCACTTGGTTTGTTGGAGAAAACGTTAGTGGACACATTAAACTCGGTCTCGACACCGTACTCGAGGACTTGGCGAGTGAAGGTTACGACACAAGGACATTTGTTATTCCAGCTTCATCCGTTGGTGCGTGGCACAAAAGGGAAAGACTCTGGATTATTGGCTACTCCGAACACAATGGATCACTTACCACCA